>WBZS01000954.1_pt1 | contig 26800 bp, 25 predicted proteins | sample 5204201 | NCBI WGS metagenome assembly WBZS01 (sample SAMN12344357, study PRJNA552823) | activated sludge metagenome | biome: Activated sludge suspended growth; feature: Nitrification reactor; material: Wastewater; isolation source: activated sludge from nitrification reactor of wastewater... | reverse complement strand
GCCAACGAGGGCCGGCTTGCCGCTCTCGACATGCGGTTGATCAACAGCCGTCAACCCGCCGACCCCGGCGGCAAGGTGGCGCAGTGTGCACGCGAGGTGCACGACATCTGGCAGCAGACCGCAGGCCTCAAGAGGGCCCAACTGGTGTTCTGCGACCTGTCCACTCCAAAGAGTGGCATGGCGTTCAGCGCCTACCAGGCGCTGCGCGACGAACTGATCGAGCGAGGCCTGCCGGCCGAGCAGATTGCTTTCATTCACGATGCCGAGACCGACTCACAGAAGGCCAAGCTCTTCCGCCAGGTGCGCGAGGGCAAGGTCCGTGTGCTGCTCGGTTCGACCCCGAAGATGGGCGTCGGCACGAATGTGCAGCGGCGCCTCGTGGCACTGCACGAACTCGACTGCCCCTGGCGTCCCTGTGATGTCGAGCAGCGCGAGGGACGGATCCTGCGCCAAGGCAATGAATGCGCGGAGGTGGAGATCATCCGCTACGTCACCGAAGGCAGTTTCGATGCGTACAGCTGGCAGACGGTGCTGACCAAGGCCAAGTTCATCGCGCAAGTGATGAGCGGGGACAAGGGCATCCGGTCTGTCGAGGACGTCGAGCTGGCGACCCTGACCTACGCGGAAGTGAAGGCGCTCGCTTCGGGCAACCCGAAGATCATCGAGAAGGCTGGCGTCGACGCGGAGATCGCGCGATACGCCTCCCTGTTGTCCGTGTGGCGCAACCAGCGCTACGCGAACGAATCCGAGGTGGCAGCGCTGCCGATGCGCATCGACAGCAATCAACGGCTGCTCGTCGCGCTGGAGGCCGATGCCAACCAGGCGCAGTCGATGCTTGCAGCAGATCTGGTCGTGAACATCCACCGTCGCAGCTACCGAGGCCGCGAGGAGATCGGCGAGGCGCTGCGTGCAGTGGTTCGCAGCGCCCGTGCATCCATCTCGCGTTCCGCGCGAGATGAGGTTGTCGGCTCGGTGGGCACGTTCGAACTGGGCGTGTTCATCGGACGCGAAGAAGACGAGGTTCACCTGTTCCTGCGCGGCGCGAGCTCACACGAGTGCCGCGCTTGCCAAACAGGCCCAGCCTTGCATGCGACCTTGATCGACACCATCCAGGGCATCGCGCCTCACCGCGACGACTGTGCTCAACGCCTGGCCCGCATGCGGGCGAAGCTCGACGGGCTTACCGCAGAACTGCTGCGGCCGTTCGAGCATGAGCAGCGCCTGGCCTCGTTGATCGTGCGGCAGCGCGAACTCGACGTGGAACTCGATCTCGGGAAGGACGAAGTCGGCAGCGATGCCGTCGAGGATGTCCCGGAGAAGATGGCAGCCTGATCGCTGCAACCTCAGCCCCATCGCTCACGCGGTGGGGCTGTTTTCTTTTGCGCGAGCCTCAGCCCACCCCTCGCTCGCTGCTGGCGTCGGCAGCCATCAGGCTCTCAAACTCCTCTGTGGGAAGGCTGGCCCAGTCGTCACCGAGTTCGCTCTTGGCGTAGTGCTGGATCACCATCACCTGGACCAGCGGGGACTGCCATTCGCCACGCGCGAGGCGTTTCATGATGCTGGGGCTCGGTGCCGTGGTGGCATCAGCCTCATCGCGCACACGCCGGACCCACTCGAGTTGCTCGTCCGGTTCGAGCTTGGCGAACTGATCCCGGATCAACGAAAAGCGCCGGTGCCGTTCCGCGTCCTCGATGTCTCGTTGCGATCGGGCTACGGCCGGGGGCTTCGCTGGTTCGACCACGACCTGGGCGCTCGATCCGGAGGTGGCGCCCTGCCCTGCCGCAGCCTCCTCGCGAGCCTTGTTCGCGATGATGGTTCGCAGGTAGGCGCCGGCATTGCCGATGCGCGGGCGATCGCCTCCGCTCATGAATCGTTCGTAGCGATCCAACCCCTCGGATACGGCGTCGACACCATACGCGCGCTCGAGTTCTTCGATCACCGTGTCGCGGATCCCGAGCTTTCCGCCGCGCAGGATGTTGGTGACGTCCGGTGCCGCCGGCGCGATCCGCTCTGGCCGGCGCGCCATCTTCTTCACGCCGAACTGAACGTACTCGACCTCGCGCCCGCGCCGGAACTCGATCAACTCGATCTCGATGTCGCCGAGTTCGTTGATCTCCTTGATGGCCGGCGTCACGAACTCGTTCTTGAATTTGCGCCAGGCGCGGACCTTGGACGTCGGTGAACTCCGCAGCGTCTCGGCCCACCAAGTCCAGTGCTGGCGGCTGGTGACGCCCGCCGGGCTGTCGCGGTACCGCGCGCACATCTCGTAGAGCGCCACCGCACAGTAGGTCGAGAGCTGGCGCAGAACGGCGAAGTCGACCTGCGCCCATCGGGAGGGACTGACCAACTCTTCGCGAATCGATGGGGGGTAGTACCAGGTGACCCAGTTCTCGCCCGCGCGCTTGTAGATGCGCACTTCCGCGAGCAGGTTGAAGATGCGCAGCTCGTCGGTGATCTGCGGCGCCGGAGCGCCCTCTTCTTTCCCGTTCGTGTCGAAGGTCAGCGGCAGTTGCTGCTCGGACTTCGACAGTGGCCGCCATTCGACCTTCGTCGAGATCATCTGATCGATGTACTTCTTCGCGTCGCTCGAGATGCTGTTGGTGGCCCCGAAGCCGCGCAAGATCGAGTTCAGCGGCGCTGCGAACCCGCCGTCCGGTCCCTCGGTTCCTGCGGCCGCCTGCATCTGTGCAAGGTGCAGCATCACGGAGTACGCTTTGCGGCCGGTGACCGTCAGCGAGCGATTGGTCGGCACGATCGCCAAGGCGATGACGGACTTGTGCAGCATGCCCTGCACCACATCCAGCTGCCTCACGATTGCCGCTCCGCTCATGCGTCCATTCTAGGCCGCAGGTTTCGGTCAAACGTCCGGGTTGACCAGCGTCTCTTGGACGCTACACGTCAGTTCGGGCCATCAGTCAGAACTGAGTGATACCGCAGCGGCCAGGGACCTGAAATCCCGGACACTTCCGGCATATCTTTGATCAGTTCGGCCTGGCGCTGCAGGCCATCTGGTCGCTCGATTGGGGGCCTGAAAAGCCGGACAGCAAGTTATCCACAGGCGCGGAAGTTATCCCCAGGACTTTCCGGACGCCTCCCAGTCGCTTCAAGGACGCTTCCGCAGCGATGTCCGGACGGCTGCGGCCGGGAGTCCGGACGGAATTGCTACTAACTCATTGATCTTCAAAGACTTTTCGGCTAAGAAAGTCTTGAACTATTGAACTTCTTAAACAGATCGACGACTGACCTTGGAGGGAGCTCTCAAAACGTCCTGAAATCCAGGTTCTTCGCAGGTCAAGCACCGACTCATCTGCGATAGACGTGGAATGCATCGATGTCTTGGAAAAGCACTGCCTCACGTAGAATTGCGTTCATTGTCATAGCGCACTGCAAGGAACGCATGGATCCGACCACACAGGGACCTTCGGCTACCCACCCGATTTCGCTGAAGGCGATCACCGAGCAGGCAGAACGCGCCACCTCCATCGTGGCGCAGGCCCGCGGGGTGATGCTAGCCCCGGACGCCCGCAAGCTACCGCCAACGTTCTCGGCGACCCAACTCATCGAGCGCCTGAAGATCGAGCGCTCGCAGTATGACTATCGTGTACGCAATCCTGGTGGGCTTCCGACCGGGCGGCTGACTTCGACCGGGGCGCGTCGCGAGTTCACGCTCTCGGAGATGCGGCAGTGGGCCCGTCACTACCGGTCGGCGCATCTGCGGCCCGAAGGTGGCGAGGCCATAACGATCTCCACGGCGCACTTCAAGGGCGGCAGTTCGAAGACGACCACGGCAACCACCCTCGCCCAAGGCCTCAGCATGCGGGGCCACAAGGTCTTGGTGGTCGACGTTGATCCCCAGGGCAGCATGACGACCCTCTTTGGATTCCTTCCGGATGCGGAGGTCGACGTCACCCAGACCCTGTTGCCACTGCTCAGCGGCGACGAGCCCGACGTCAACTACGCGATCCGGCCAACGTACTGGGACGGCGTGGATCTGGTGCCCTCCTCCTCTCCCCTCTTCTCGGCCGAGTTCATCCTGCCGACGAGGCAGCTCAAGGAAGCTTCGTTCCAGTTTTGGCGCACGCTCGACTACGGGCTCGACCCCATCCGGTCGAAGTACGACGTGATCATCTGCGACACCCCGCCGTCGCTCTCGTTCCTGACGGTCAACGCCCTCATGGCGAGCGACGGCATCATCATGCCGCTGCCGCCGAGCAACCTGGACTTCGCGTCGAGTGCGCAGTTCTGGGATCTGTTCAAGGACCTGGCGGACGACTTTGCGGGGCGCGGCGCCGGTAAGGACTTCGCGTTCATCAACATCCTTCTGTCAAAGGTGAAGTACGCCGCGCCCAAGGACAACACCGGGCAATCGACCGCGATCATCCGCGAGTGGATCCAGGCCGCCTACGCCGAACGCGTGCTGCCGGTGGAGATTCCCGACGTCGAGGCTGTTCGCACCGCCAGCAAGGAGTTCGGAACCGTCTACGACGCGAGTCGCGACAACGCCTCGACGCGCACGTTCAAGAGCGCCTTCGAGGCCTACGATCGGTTCGTGGACCTGATCGAACAGCAGATGGAAACGTTCTGGCAGCGCCAGGTGGGAGGCTGAGGTGGCTACTCCGAAGAAGGGGCAAGGGATCGCCTTCAAGATTCCGGACCATGTCGAGGCGCCCGCACCCACGCCCGCGGCAACTGTCGAGGCTCAGGCCGACGTGAGGCCGGCCGTTCCTCGCACCGGGGTGGGGATGCTGTCCCGCATGCTCTCCGGCGCAGCGGCCGATACGGAAGCCGTCTCGAAGCTCAATGCCGAGATTGAGAAGCTGAAGCTGCAGGTCGGCGAACAACTCATCGACCCGCGCCAAATCGTGCTGACGCGCTGGGCCGATCGCCATCCGGACTCGTTCTCGAGCCAGGCATTCATGGAGCTCAAGCGGGAGATCGAGAGCGCCGGCGGGAACGTGCAGCCGATCAAGGTGCGTCCCGTTCGTGGAGGTGCGGCGGAGCAAACGGATGGACCGCGATTCGAATTGGTCTACGGGTCCCGCCGGACACGTGCGTGCCTCGAGCTTGGCTTGCCCGTGCGAGCAGTCGTCGACGAGAACGTCGATGACCAGACCCTCTACGTCCAGATGCAGCGGGAGAACCGCGGGCGATCGAATCTGTCGGCCTGGGAGCAGGGCGTGAGCTATCACAAGGCTTTGAACGAGGGTTTGTTTCCCAGCGCAAGGCGCCTCGCCGAGCAGATCGGGTTGGATCACAGCAACGTCGCCAAGGCACTGCGGGTTGCTGAACTGCCCCAGGAGGTCGTGGGGGCCTTCCGCAGCCCCGTGGAGATCCAGTTCCGCTGGGCTGTGGCGCTGGACAAGGCCTTCGAGCAGGATCCCGATGCTGTTCTTGCCGCCGCTCGGTCACTGGCAGGACGGTCACCACGCCCGGCCGCAGCAGAAGTGTTTCGCGCTTTGACCGATGCCGCAGCCCGCAAGCCCAAGGCCAAGGCCAAAGAGGTGACTCAGACCTTCGTGTTGGCAGACGGGAAGAAGGGCGTGATCCGTGCAGGGAAGGGTGGGGCGGTCACCGTCGAACTACCCAAGGGTGTGCTGTCGCCGACGCGCTGGACCGCCTTCGAGACGGCCTTGCAGAAGGTGCTGGCCGAGCTTCAAGACGCACCCTGAAGTGGCCGCGTGGTACGGTACCACGCAGCCGATTCGACCTCGTAAGCCTCGTTCATCCGGCCCCCCCGCACCCGGCCAGCGGCGACGTGCGCTGGGTCGCCAGAATCGCTTGGGAGGTCAGGTGTGGTTCCGTACCACACTGGCCTTTCCGGCCCGGCCTCCGAACATCAGAAAGCGGGCTGTGGTTCCGTACCACACCCCCCACAAGCGCCTATCGAGGTGGCGATTTCGCGCGGTGGGCGGCCGGTTCCCCGCTGCTGCCATCGGCTCCCGCTCGCTGCATCGCCCTGATGCCTCGGACGATATCGGTGGCGTCGGCCTTCACGTACACCGAGGTCACCCGCAGATCGGAGTGACCCAGCAGGCTCTGCAGCACCTGCGGCTGCATCTGCTTGACGGCGGTGTTTGCGAACGTGTGGCGCAGCCAGTGCGTTGAGGCTCCGAGGAATTCGGTGGCTTCCGGTGCGTCGCGCCGTGCGGCCGCTGCGACAGCTGCATCGCGGAAGAACCGCCGCAGAAGCTTGTAGATGGCAGAACGCTCCAGTGCCCCGAAGCGGTCAGCCTGCGACGAAGCCGCACGATCGACGAAGGCGACGCCCAGGTGGTCGAGTCTGCGACGCGGGGGAGGGCGCCTCAGGATGCCCACCAAGGGCCGCCACGCGTGCAGGGCTTCCCGCTCGAGCGCATCGGCCAGACTGCCAGCGGAAAGGCTGCTCGCGCTCGGTGCTCGATCGTCACCGCGACGCAGGGTGCGCTCGCCGGCGGCCGACGTCGCAAGGCTGCCCGGAATCTGGACCCTGCTGACCGAAGGATCGAAGCCCAGACCAGCCGCATCCATGTCGCGATGGTGCTGCTCGATCAGCGCCTTGACGTGCTCCAGGACCACGACCGTACGCAGCTTCCCGCCCTTGCCGACCACTTCGAGCAGCCAGGCCGACTGACCGTCCACCTGCTCCTCCCGGAACCCCTTCATGCGGGTCGTGGCCAGCTCCGACAGTCGCAATCCCGTGGTGCTTCCGAGTTCCAGCAGCAGTTCGAGGCGGCGCCGCTCTGGAGTGTCCGGCTTTTCATGTAGCACCTGCTTGGCAAAGGCCCAGTGGCGATCGCTGAAGGAGCGCCGCACATCGATGCTCGGCTTGAGCAGCCCGAGGGTGCGGCCCAGATTGGCCATGGCGTTCGCCCGCAGGTATCCCTTCTCCAGCATCGTGCTGAACATGCTGCCGAGCACGGTGAACTCATGGCGCTGGCTGTTCCGGCCCAGGGGACCCCGGAACGGCCGCCAGGACGCGTCCTCGCGCCGCACCTTCCGCTCCTGTACCCAATCGGCCGGCGGGGCCGCCAGGAAGGCCTGGTAGGCCTGCAGGTCGGGCTCCTGGAGTGAAGAAAGCGCCTTGCGCTGCAAATGGGTGCACCAGAGGTAGAAGCGCTCGGCCACGCGCGTGTAGTCGCGCAGCGTCTGGCCGCGGTACCGGCTGAGCCACTGGCTGATCGCCTGGACGTCGGTTTCGGCGCCCCAGATGTTGGCGTCCTGGGCGCGGAAGGTCCCGACCCACCCTGAGAGGGCCTCCGGAAGAGTGCCATCGAAGATGGGAACGAGCGCGAACCGGTCGACCCCTACCGAGCCCGCCAATTCCCGCTTGCGCAGCAGCGCCAAGTCGGTCTCCGGCCGCTTGGCCGATTCCTTCAGCGGACGGCCGCGGGACTCGGCAACGGGTGCGAGCCAGTCCAGCAGCCGGCGCGCCCGCACGACCCCCATCCGGGAGACGCGCCGGTGCCAGCGGAAGCCGTAGATGTTGATGAAGTTGACCAGGTCGCCAAGCGACTTGACCCCGACCTTCGTCAGTTCCCGAGGCATCCCGGCAGCCAGCCAGAAGCCGACCTCATCGTCCAGGCTGGGCTCGCGCGCCAGAACTTGTTCGAGGGCGGCCAGCGCATCGAGGACGGCCTTGCGCTGGCTCGACGAGAGACGCGGTTGGCGCTCCGACTCGATCCGTTCGACCAGCCTGGCGTGCGTCGTCGCTGACAGGGCAGGGGAGGGCGCCGCGACGAAGCGTCCGGCTTTTCCTGCCCCTGGATCGGGCGCATTCGCCGCCTCCCCGAACTCGTCGACATAGAGCTCGAGCCACTCGGCTTCGGTGTAGAAGTCGTCGTCGATCCCGGTCTTGCGACAGTACTCCGACCGCCAGTCCCCGAGGGGAGGGGAGGGGGGAGGCGTTGAGGCCTGGTCGGCCTTCTCTGCTGGCGCTCTGGGTCCGGTGAACTGTCCGGCTTTTCCGGCCCCCGGGCGGCCGCGCGCGGGCACGAAGTCGGGCAGGGCGCGCAGGGCAGGTATGACCAGACTCGTCTCGGCCTGCCGACCCCGCTGGGGTCCCGCTCGGTCGATGACGTCGACCAGCTGCCGCAGCCGGCTGGCGAAGTGCCGTCGATCGTTGAAGCCGCCTGAGAACGCGAGGTACCGCTTCCAGGCCTGCTCGAGGTCGATGCCGTCGATCAACGCGCGCAAGAAGGCGAAGTGGTGGCGCCCGAGCTCGCCTACGCCGGTGGTCAGCAGGCGCGTCCGAGAGCCTCGCGGGCGGCCGCGGGGGCGCGGGGGGCTCGATCCCGGGTCACCGGCACTTGCCTCGGCACGATTTCCCTCTAGAGCGGCGACTGCAGTGCGGTCCAACGGCACTCCCTGGATATTCAACCAGCACTATAGAAGAATTTTCGCGATGTCCTACTAAGTGTTCTTATCAGGACGTCATTTGGCGGCCTCTAATTCCCACCGTGGCGCAGCTGACGCCTTAGTTGGCTTGCTGCGCCTTGCCGGATACCCCGCACCGCGATCTACAAGGAGCCTCAGGCGCTCAGCCTTGCTGCAACTCTCTGGCCGCGATCTGGTAGCTCGTCGAAACCGCTTCCAGTCGACGGCGACTCTTCTGGAAGGCGGGCGATCCAAGCGACATCAGCCACTGCCGTTACTGGACCGCCTGATCTATCTCTGGCTTCATGTCCGGCGTCAGCTCTGCAGATCTGGGCGACAAAGTAACCGACCCGCGGGCACCGCTTCTCTTGAGGTCATCCAAGAGCAGTTTCATTTCGGCGATCTCCTTGACTTGTGCCCGGATGATCCCGTCGGCCAGCCGGCGTACGCGGGGGTCGCGGATGTCGGCCTTGCGCGCGTTGTTGATGGCGATCGAGTGATGCGGAATCATCGACTTCATGAAGTCGACATCGCCAATGAGCGTCTGCTGCCGGTTGATCGCGAAAATGATGACTCCGAGCGCGATGGAGACAACCAGGACTGCCAACTTGGTCGTTGGTCCGGCGTACATCTTCCACATGAAGCCCAGCATGATGACCGCCATCACGCAGCCCATGACGACCGACGACACCAGTCGTGTCAGGCTGAAGGTGGCGTGATCAGCGCTGTAGACCAATTGGTACATCAGCGGAAACATCACGATCGTCGACGTGGCGATCATCGCGAAGAAGCGGCCCCAGCTCATCTTCTTCATCGAGTGGGTATTTTGGCTATTTGAGTCTATGGTGGCCTCCTCGTCGTGGAGAGCGGTGGGTCGTGCTCGAGGGCAAAGGCAGCGCCTGGCCTCCTGAGAACGCCGGCAATCGGCGTTCCCTTTGCCGCAAGATCGACGAACCTTCGCTCTTGGGTGTCGGCTACGGCTCCTTGCATACCGCTCTGAAAGGCCGCAACGGATCGCTCCCACATCGGGCCGTAAGTGGCGGTCAACCGACCATCGACTGTCGGAGACGATGACTGAATGTGGACCCTTCTCGTGATCCTTGGTCGAGATGGGTGACCTACAAAGCAGCGTGCCGCCGACGCTGGGCCACCCCGTCAACGCCGCTCTGCCGAGAGTCTGTTTTGACGTTAGTCCCCTGTGGAACGCGGCGTCGTACAGCAGCTGCTGCCAGTTCTAAGCAACTAGATCCAGCGACGCACCCTTGCAATGTAGGCATCGAAAGCCACGCCAAACTTTGCCCTCAGCGCACGCTCCTCCGGAGCGATCTGAAAAACCGAGATGTACACCACGAAGACCGACGGCCAAGCCAGGGACCACCATGCTTCGAGGTAGAGCGCCCAGGCCAGCAGCAAGCCCGCGAAGCCCAGGTACATCGGGTTGCGAGTAATCCGGTAGACACCGCTCGTGACCAGGTGAGAGGCCGAGGCAGACCTCGTCGGATCGATGGTGGTACCCCAGCGCCTGAACGTCAGGACTCCAGCTGTGACCACGCCGACGGCCGCTGCCGCGATGAGCGCAGGGAGAAGCCAGGCCAGCGGCAAGGGAAGTCGAAAGTGGGGCGACCAAGCCGCCAGAGCCCACATTGCCAACGTTGCGGCCATCATGACCAGTGGTGGCGGAACGCGAGCGTCCAGCGCATGGGTCCTTCGGAGCTCAGGATTCATGTGCCAAGGGGCTTCCATAGAGCCGGCCGCGCTGAGCGGCGAGCCGGCGAAGACTGAGTACGTGCAACAGCACGGCCATGGGGGCGAAGAACCCGGCCAGGAACGTGAACGGAAACGTCGCGATGGCCAGATTCGGCACCTCGCTCTCGAGCAAGTGAAAGGGCCCGGGTGCCGTCAGCGCGGAGCGCACGATGATGTTCAGCAGGGCGAGCAGCCCGACGACGTTCCAGCCCACGGCCAGGCGGCGACCCGCGGCGCCACGAGCAGCCAGCCACGCGACGAGCGGTGCCGTCAGGCCGACGAAGAGGTCGACATTGCCGCCCTCGTAAGTCATCAGTCGGGGCACCAGACCTTCGGCCCATAGCCGATGCAGGCCGATTTCGACCGGCACCCGAAAGACCTGGGCACCGATCAGAAGGCCGATCGGCAGGCCGACGGCCGCCTGGAGTCCGGCTTGCGACCGGACGGCAAAGAGGCCGATGAACAGGAACACCGGCAAGAGCACGAAGAGGATGCCCGGCGGGCGCAGGGTGAGATCGGCAATGACGCCCGTCCAGCTCAGCAGACCGACGTAAAGCAGCCATGCCGGCAGACCGAGCATGACCACTTGGGCGTGAGCAGCGGACAGGTACCGGCGCGCTGACAACAGCACGGCGCCAGCCAGCAGAAGCACGCCGAGGATGAAGAGTCCCGCCGTCATGACGGCACCGCGGCGGTCGAGCGGTATGTCGATGGATCGCCGGGTTCCGCGGCGGTACGCCCCGCTCCGCCGATGCCCTGTTCATCCATCTGGGCCAGGTGTTCCTTGCGCCAGGCCGGGCTGTCGAGGGCCGGCGCGGCGCCTTCGGGCGCCGAGAAGCCCATGCGCCGCGCGTACCCGCGCAGATCGTGGGCGGGATACAGAGGAAGGACGTTGAACCGGGCGAACGCCTTCACGCGATTGGCCAGGGTCTGTCGCGCGAAGGGCAACGCGGCATAACGCGCCGCAGTGACCTCGAAGGCCTCTGCCGGTGTGCCGGTCAGGCGCTCGACGACGTCGGTGACACCACCCGCCAGCGAGAAGCTTCCCCGTCGGTGCTCCTCCATGTAGTAGCCGTAGTTGTAGACCTCGTGGATGTCCGCACCCGACATGCGCGCCGCCTTGCGAAACAGCCACATCGGCAGGTCCACCGACAGGACGGCATGGCCCACGACCCGGGAGATGGCACGGGCCATGTCCCTGCCGGTCAGCAGCTGCGGGCCGGTGGGCCGCAGCCGCCGACCGGCGTGGCCCTCTGGCTTCTTGAGCAGGGCTACCACCACCCGGGCGATGTCCTCGTTGGCGACAGGCGCGCTGGCGCTGTCGCCGGTGAGCACCGGGTAGAAGTACAGCAACGAGGCGAAGTCCATCACCCGCAGGAAGTTGTCGGCAAACATGCCCGGGTTGACGATGATGTGGTCCGTGCCACCGACAGCCGCCAGGGCCTGGTCGGCCTCCCAGGTCTCCCGCGTCTGGATCGAAGGATGGGCCGGGTGCGACAGCCATTGGCTCAACTGGACGACGGTCTCCAGGCGGGTCTGCCGGGCCGCATCGGCGAAGGCCCGTGCCGCCTGCGCGAGGTCGGGCTTGAAGAGCGTCACGCAGTAGGCGCGATGCACACCGCGCAGGGCCGCGACCAGCTGTTCCGGGTCGAACAGGTCGGCGACGACGACCTCGGCGCCGCGCTGCCGCAGCGCGTGGCTGCGCGCGTCGTCTCGGTGCACGAGCGCCCGCACCGGCCAACCGTCTTGAAGCAGCTGCCGGACCACGGCGGAGCCCGTCTTGCCGGTCGCCCCCGTGACCAGGATGGTCGGAAGTTTCATGAGCGCTTCCTTCGCCGGCAGATCCGCCTGATGAGCGCGTCGGCCGTTTAGATGATAAATGACAGCTAAAGGATGACGCCTATAATCTAAGTTGTCAACAACAAGCGGAAGCCCACCGTCATGCGCGTCTCGCAGAAGGAGATGGATGTCAGCCACCAGCGCATCGTGCAGGGCGCTGCGAGGCTGTTCCGCGAGCGCGGCATCCGGGCCACCAGCGTGGCCGATGCGATGAACGAGGCGGGCCTGACGCACGGCGGCTTCTACCGGCACTTCAGTACGAAGGACGATCTGGTCCTCGAGTCACTCCGCGTCGCGTTCGACAGCTTCACCGAGCCGCTGGAGTCGCGCCAAGCCCTGGAGCCGCCCGATCAGGTGGCGGCGGCCTTCAAGGCGCTTTATCTGTCCGATGAGCATGTCGCGAACCCCGGCCTCGGATGCCCCATGCCGGCGATCGGCAGCGACGTCGCTCGCGAAGCGGCAGAGATCAAGACCGAGTTCACGGCGGGCTTCAGGCGTGCGCTCGAGGCGCTGGCCCAAGCGAAGCAGGGTGACCCCTCGGAGCGGCATGACGCTGCTGCGCGGGAACTCGCGATGCTGGTCGGCGCCGTCGTGCTGGCGCGGGCCTGTGACGGCGACACCGCTGCCGGGATTCTCTCGGCCTGCAGGTCGGCCTGACGAGGGGCCACCCGATGCGGCTTGAGGCTGCGTTTGCCGCCCCCAACGGTGACTGATCGAGGGGGCGTCGGTCAGTCACCATCGGCTTGTGAGCGGCCATCCCCGTGCGTCAGTTCAGTGCCTGCGCCAGCATCGGCCACAAGGCCATCGCATCACTTCGGAAGCCGCCGACATGACCGATGGCGCGCAGTCCCGCTTCCGCCGGCGCCAGCACGCGCAGCCTCGAAGGTGCGTTCGGCAGCGCGGCCAGCAGCTTGCGGGTGCAGTGCTCGGTCATCGCCGCATCGTCGGTGAAGCTGAAGGCCTCGATGCGGAAGCGCGCGCTGTGCAGGCTGGGCTGCACCAGTTGCGGGTCGCAGCCCCAGGCGAAGTCCGGGTGACGGCACCAGCGCGACCACTGCCGCATCGCCGGTGCCGGCAGGTCGGCCACCATGCGCAGCCGGCGCCCGGGGAAGTAGCCCAGCAGCGGCGTGAGCAGCGGGCCGGCCACGTGCAGCATCAGGGGCGCCTTGCGCCGCGACGGCGTGGCCCAGTCGCGCCAGTAGCCCGCCCCGGCAGCGACCGACACCGCGATGCGCAGTCGGGCCTGCGTGTTGGCATCGGTCATTGCCGCGTGGTGGAAGCCCAGGCTGTGGCCGATCAGCGCGACGTGTGCCTGCCCGGTGTGCGTGCACAGCGTGCGCACCGCGGCGGCAAAGTCCACACGTGCCCAGCTCAGCAGGTCGGCGTCCAGTCCGCGCAGCGACCGGCGGTGCTCGGGCCGCCGGGATGCACCCATGCCGCGCGGGTCGAAGCTCATCACGGCGTGGCCGCGGCCGGCCAGCCACGCCGCAAAGGGCGCGTAGAAGCTCTGCGGGATGCCCAGGCCGCCGGCCACCAGCACCGGGCCACGGGTCGCGGTCGTCGGCTCGAACAGCATCGCCTGCAGCGTTTCGCCGTCGGCCGCCTGGAAGGTCAGCGCACGGGCCGCCATGGCCGCATCGTGGGCGGGCGTCATTGCGTCCGGTCCTGTTGCAGGAAGCCTTCCTGGCTCAGCACGGCACGAATGGCCGCGCGCAGCGCCGCCGGCGCCTGAACGTCGGGGTGGGCATGGAAGACGCTCGCCGCGTCGGCGACGCGGGTGAAGGCGTCGAACGTCTGAGTCGCGTCGAGTGCCGATTGCGGCTGGATGGGGACCCCCGCCCGCGTGCCGCGTTGATGACGAACCGCCGGCAATTGCCGCTCGCAGCGGCATGCCGCCTCCGGTGCCACCAGGCCGCAGGTGCGCTCCATGAATCCGTACAGCCGCGCCCGCGTGCGCGACAGCCGCTGCCGGTAGGCCGCCGGTGTGATGCCCACCAACGCGGCTGCGTCCTTCGAAGGCAGGTCGAAGACGGTGTCGAGCAGGTAGACCAGGCGTTGCTCGCGGTCCAGCGTCATCAGCATGCCCTGCGTGCAGGCCAGTGCCACCTGGCGCGCCTCCAGCTTGTCCTGCGGCGTCAGCGGGCCTGCCTCGCCCCGCGCCTGCGCTGCGTGGGCCGCGAAATCCAGGCCTGCCTGCAGCCGCTCGGCCATGGCCTCCAGCGACACCTCGGGCGCCTCGGCGCTGCGGGTGCGCGCCGTCATCAGGTGGTTGTGCGCAATGCGCCAGACCCAGCTGGTGAAGGCAGCTTCGCCGCGGAAGCTGGCCAGGTGCGTCACCACCTTCAGCAGAATCTCCTGCGTGGCATCGGCCGCGTCGTCGCGCTGGCCGAGCACACGCACAGCGAGGTTGTAGATGCCGGGCTGTACGGCCATCAGCAGCCGGTCCAGGGCTGCCAGATCGCCCCGCGTCGCAGCCAGGAGCACCTCGGTGCCGGGGTCGGTGATCTTCATGGTGGCGCTCGTCAAAGGCCCGGCAGGCGGGGCTGGTTGGCCGGCAAGGTGCTCGGCAGCAGAATGGGTGTGTCGAACCACTCCGAGGCGGCCTGCGTGGCCGCATCCAGTTGCTGCCGGGCCGCTGCGGCGTCGCGCCACAGACTGAAGACGCTGGCGCGGCCTTCGTCGTCCACCACGCGGTAGCGGCGCAGCAGGCCGGGCACCCGCTTGTCAGCCGCCAGCAGGGCGTCCATGGCCTCGGTCGTGGGCGCTGCCGCCGTGCCGCCTGCGGTCCCGGGCGTGAGCGTCGCCACCGCCGGGCTGTCGGGGTCGGCCGGCGTACCGCCGGGCACCGTGTCGACGACGGCCACGACCTGCATGAGGCGCACCTGGGCCGTGACGCCACGCTCGCGCTGCACGCGCTCGAACCAGGCGGGCGAGAGCCAGGCCCGCGCGCTGGCCGCGTCCTTCCACAGGTACAGGCCGCCGAAGTCGCCGTCGGCCTGGGCGAAGGAGAAGGCCTTGAAGGCCAGGCCGGGCAGGGCGGCGTACTGCGGCATCGTGTCGCGCATCTTGCCGGTGACGACGAAGCGCGGCGCGTACCAGGGCTTGGGCACCTTGACGATGGCCAGCACCGGCGCGCCGGCCGGCAGGCGTTCGGCGCCGAGCGGTTGCGCCGTGACGGGGGTGGTCGCCGCAAGGGTCATCGCCAGCGCGGCGGCAAGTCGCGTGGCGGGCTTCGATTGGAGCGTGCTTGCGGATGAGCGGGTGGTCATGGCCATGTCCTTCAGGTGTCGGGCCCAGCGGGCCCTCTCCCTTCCTTGGACACTGCGGCCCCGCCGTTTGTGACAGGTCATCGAGCGGCAACTCCTGGGCGGCCCTCGTCCGTCGTATGCCGCCTCGCCGGTCAAACCTGTCCTGGCGTGCCGCCACGGGCGCCGGACATGGCACGCCATTGCCTCTTCGGTGAGATCTCGAGCGGTGGCGGGTCCGTTCCCTGGAACTGGCGGCAGGTCGTCCTGCCCGCGCGTCGTCTGACGCTGGAAGGCGGACATGTCGTGTGCAGGTACCGCCGTCATCGACGCCGTCGATGCGACCGCGATCAATGGCTCCTGAGTCGCTGCAGCACGGCCTTCGCCAGTGCTGGCTCAGCCAGATCAATCTGCCGCCAGAGCATGAATGATCGGGCACCCGCCCGTCGCGCCGGTCTCGCATTGACGCAGCAGTGCCAACAAGGCCTTGCGCATCGCCTTCAAGTCGGCGAGCTTCTCTTCGATGACCTGCAACTTGTGACCGGCCAACTCCCGTGTTTCAGCACAGGCGCAGGCCTCATCAAGATCCAGAAGGCTCGCGACTTCCTCCAGCGTGAAACCGAGTACCTGCGCGCGCTTGATGAACCGTACACGCTTGATCGCCGTCGGACCATAGCGGCGATGTCCGCTCGCCGGTTTGTCCGGTTCAGCCATCAAGCCGCGGCGCTGGTAGTACCGGATCGTCTCGACGTTGACGCCAGCCTCGTCGGCCAGTCGCCCTATCGTCAGCTCGGTTGTCATCTACGCCCCTTGACTCCGTACCATGGTACGGACTCTAGACTTGCTGGCATCAAACAAGTTCACCCGGTGTATGGCAACGTTCAAAGCAAGAGGTTCGCTGCTCGCCAGCGCGTTGGCCGCCGTCGGCGCGTCGGTGTGCTGCGTCGGTCCGCTCGTGCTTTTGACGCTGGGCATCGGCGGTGCGTGGATCTCCAACCTGACGGCGCTGGAGCCTTTGAGGCCCTGGTTCATCGCTGCGACGCTGCTGTTCCTGGGTCTGGCGTTCCGGCGTCTGTACCTGCAGCCACAGGTCTGCGAGCCCGACGCGGCGTGTGCCGAGCCGATCGTCCTCAAGCGGCAGCGGCTGATCTTCTGGCTGGTGACGCTGGGGCTGCTCGCGTTGTTGTCGGTGCCCTGGTTGGCGCCATTCTTTCTGTGAAGGACCTACCCATGCGCCATTTGATTGCCGCAGCACTCGTCATCCTGATGCCCTTGGCTTCGATGGCTGCGCCGCCGCAGACCGCCGTGCTCGACGTGCAGAACATGACTTGCGGGCTGTGCCCGGTCACGGTGAAGAAGTCGCTGGAGAAGGTGGCTGGTGTGAGCCAGGCTCAGGTCGACTTCGCGAAGAAGACGGCCACCGTCACGTTCGACGCCGACAAGACCAGCGTAGCTGCGCTGGCGAAGGCCACGACGGATGCCGGCTTCCCCTCGACGGTGAGGAAGTGATGACGGCCGCACCAGAACTGGAATCGGTGCTGACATGTCCGCAGTGCGGTCACGCCAAGCCTGAGGTCATGCCGACCGACGCGTGCCAGTTCTTCTACGAGTGCGAGCACTGCAAGACGGTGCTGCGGCCCAAGGCAGGCGACTGCTGCGTGTTCTGCTCGTACGGTTCGGTGAAGTGTCCGCCGGTGCAGACGCAGAGCGGGTGCTCGAGTTGCGGCGCCTGAAGACCGCGAACGCGACCGACACCCGATCTGCTGCACCGTAGGGCCACGCGCCCGACTGGGCGGCATGCGTCTCGGCCGGCATGCCGGCCCCGAGGCTCCCGTTCGCCTCGGCGCGGCAGAGGGGGCGCTTATCGGGCCGGCTGGATGTCGGTGACAACCATCTTGCCGCCCTCGTTGACCACCATGAACTTGACCTTGTCGCCGGCCTTCACCTTCGCGAGCAGGGCCTTGTCCTTGGCCGTGAAGACCATGGTCATGCCGGGCATGTCCATGTGCTTGATCTCACCGTGCTTGATCGTGACCTTGCCGGTTTCCTGATCGACCTTCTTCACTTCGCCATCCGTCATCGCCGCTGCGTCGGCCATGCCCATCTTGCCGTGGTCCATGGCGGCCTGGGCGAAACTGCTCGTCGGCAGTGCTGCGGCGAAGGCGAGTGCCGCGATGGCCAGAGATTGCTTGATCATGGTGTTTATTTCCTCAGGGAGTGGGTTTGAGAGTGGGGCCACAGCCCCGTGCTTCGGTTGATCGAGAGTGCCCATGCCGCGCGGCCAATTCACTTCTTGCTGACCTTGACCGTGCCCTTCATGCCGGCCTCGTAGTGGCCGGGCATCAGGCAGGCGAAGTTCACAGTGCCCGCCTTGGTGAACTGCCAGATGATTTCCCCCTGCTTGCCGGGGGCCAGGCTGAGCTTGCTGGGCTCGTCGTGCTCCATGTCGGGGAACTTCTTCATCACCTCCAGGTGCTCCAGCAGTTCCTTCTCGGTGCCCAGGCTGAGTTCGTGCTTGATCTGCCCCAGGTTCCTCACCACGAAGCGCACCGTCTCGCCTTGCCTGACCTGGATGTCCGACGGCGTGTAGCGCATGGCGTCGCTCATCTCGACGGTGATGGTGCGCGTGACCTTGGCGGCGGTACCGGGCTTGCCGATGGCATCGTCACCATGGTCGTCGTGGCCATGGCCACCCGCGTGATTGCCGCCGGCCAAGGCGCCGGTCGACAGGCAGAACGCCGCGATGGCGAGGACGTGGCGGATGGAGTGGGGCTGATGCTTCATGCAGGCATTCCTGGTTGACGAGAGGAGCAGGGCGAGGGGCGTTCAATGGCCGCTGTGGGACGTGGGCTTGCGCACCTGAACTTCAGTCGCCTGCGCCGGCATGACCGCGCGCGGCATGGACTGGCCGCCTTCGGACTTGAAGCGTGCAGGCGCTGCGATCGGGCCGGCGTATTCGTGAGCGACCGTGCCCTGCGGATGCTTGAACCAGCCCGGGTCGGTGTAGTCGCCGGGCTTCTGCTCGCGGCGCACCTTGAGCACGCTGAACATGCCGCCCATTTCCACCGAGCCGAACGGGCCTTCGCCGGTCATCATCGGGGCCGTGTTGTCGGGGATCGGCATCTCCATCTCGGTCATGTCCGCCATGCCACGCTCGCCCATCACCATGTAGTCGGGGATGAGGTTGCTGATCTTCTTGGCCACGCCGCGGTGGTCGACGCCGATGAGCGTGGGCACGTTGTGGCCCATCGCGTTCATCGTGTGGTGGCTCTTGTGGCAGTGAAAGGCCCAATCGCCTTCCTCGTCGGCCAGGAAGTCGATCTGCCGCATCTGTCCAACCGCGATATCGGTGGTGACCTCCGGCCAGCGCGAGCTCTTGGGTGTCGGCCCGCCGTCCGTGCCCGTGACGACGAACTCGTGCCCGTGCAGGTGGATGGGGTGGTTGGTCATCGTCAGGTTGCCGATGCGGATGCGCACCCTGTCGTTCAGGCGCACGTTCAGCGAGTCGATGCCCGGAAAGATCCGGCTGTTCCAGGACCACAGGTTGAAGTCCAGCATCGTCATCGTCTTGGGCGTGTAGCTGCCCGGGTCGATGTCGTAGGCGTTGAGCAGGAAGCAGAAGTCCCGCTGCACCTCGTCGATCAGCGGATGCCGGGCCTTCGGATGCGTGACCCAGAATCCCATCATGCCCATCGCCATCTGCGTCATCTCGTCGGCGTGCGGGTGGTACATGAAGGTGCCCGGACGGCGCGCGACGAATTCGTAGACGAAGGTCTTGCCGGGCTGGATCGCCGCCTGGGTCAGGCCCGACACGCCGTCCATGCCGTTGGGCAAGCGCTGGCCGTGCCAGTGCACGCTGGTGTGCTCGGGCAGCTTGTTGGTCACGAAGATGCGCACACGGTCGCCTTCGACGACCTCGATGGTCGGCCCCGGGCTCTGACCGTTGTAGCCCCACAGATGGGCCTTGAAACCCGGCGCCATCTCGCGCACCACCGGTTCGGCGACGAGATGAAATTCCTTCACGCCCTGATTCATGCGCCACGGCAGCGTCCAGCCATTCAGGGTGACCACAGGGTTGTAGGGCTGGCCGGTGGCGGGCAGCAGCGGCGCCATCGTGTCCGGCCGGGTCTGGATCACGGGCTCGGGCAATGCGGCCAGGGCCACCCGGCTGACGGCGCTCGCGGCCACGGCGCCACCGGCAATGCCCGCGAACTTGAAGAACTCTCTTCTCGACGACATGAACAGTCCTTGGATCGAGCCAGGCTCAGTGCCCGGCAGCAGCGCCGCCGCTGGACGGGCCAGGGGTCGCCATCAGGCGGGTGTTGGTGGGGCGCCCGATCACCGACGCCTGCAGCGCGGCGTCGGCCAGCCAGAACTGCCGGTCGGCATCCAGGGCCGCCATGACGGTGCCAACCTGGTCGCGGGCGTCGGCCATCAGCTCGAAGACGCCGATCAGCATGCCGTTGTAGCGAAGCTGGTTCTCGTCGGCGATCACCTTGCGCAGCGGCAGGACCTCGTCGCGATAGTGGCGCGCGATGTCGAAGGCCGTCCGGTAGGCCGAGTAGGTTTCGCGAAGATTCGAGCCTGCGCTGCGCACGGTGGCTTCCAGTTGGCTGGCGGCCGCCAAGGTGCGGGCGCTCCAGGCATCACGTTGCATGCCGCCCCAGTCGAAGATCGGGAGCCGGACACCGACTTCGTAGCCGCGCGCCGTGCTGCGGGTGCCGACAGCATTGTCGAACGTCGTGTTCCTGCGCGCCGTGAGTTCGATGTCGGTGAAGCTGCTCACCTTGTTCAAGCCCTGAGCCCGCGCGGCGGCGTCGAGCGCTGCCTCGGCCAGCCGGATGTCGAGCCGTCCGCGGGTCGCCATCGCGCCGACAGCCTGCGGCTCCAGGGCCTGCCTGGGCAGGTCGGGCAGGCGCTCGGGCAGCTTCAGGGCCAGCGCCTGCGACTCGTCCAGCCCGAGCAGGCGAACCAGCTCCTCGCGTGCCGCCGTCGCCTCGTGTGTGGCCATCGTCAGCCGCGTCGCGGCATCGGCGTAGAAGGACTGTTCGCGGGCGCGTGTCAGGCGGTTGAAGTTGCCGGCCGATTGCATGCGGCGAGCCAGCTCGGCGCTGGCCTCGGCGCTTTCGAACACCTGCTGGGCATAGTTGAGCGCCTGGCCTGCCGCCACCGCACGCACCCAGGACTGGCGCACCTGGGTCACCAGGTCAACGACCTCGCTGGTCAGACGCAGCTGTGACTGTTCGATGAGGCGGCTGGCGATGCCTTGCCGCACGGGCAGGGACAGGACGTCGAGCAGCCCGAAGGCCAGCGAACGGCTGATGTCCAGCGAGTCGCCCGCCACCAGGCGTTCGAAGCTGAACAACGGGTTGCCGATGCGCCCGCTCTGCGCCGCATCGGCCGCCTCTGCCCAACCCTGGGCCAGCAGCGCCTGCACGGCAGGGCTGTTGACCAGGGCCAGTTGCACTGCGTCGCGCTGGCCCACGGGCGTTGCCAGCAGCCGGGTCGCTGCGGCGGCCCGTTGCTGCCTCTGGTCATCACTGCGGGCCAGCGTCAGCTGCCCTTGCGTGAAGCTGCTCGCTTCGTCGTTCACGCGGCCCACGGTCTGGTCGGCCGTGATGCTCGCGCAGCCCGTGAGCGCAGCCAGCGTCAGGCCCGTCACCGCCCATCGAACCCGGGCCGTTGCGAACGCCTGCCTCATGGCTTGGCACCGTTGTGGTGGCCGGCATGGGGATCCGCCGCGGGGGCGGTTGGCTTTGTCGCAGCCCGGGCTTCGTCCGCCGCCGACTCGCCGGTCTGGATCTCCCTGGCGTAGGCACGCCAGCCCCCGACTCGGCGCACACGATCGTTGGCCTCGCGCCAGGACTCCACCGGCTGATCGGCGTAAGGCTTGTAGGCCTTCAGCGGCGACACGTAGTGCAGGCTGCTCGGCAGCGAGGGCCGCGCGGCGTCGGCCGCCGGCTGCGCCATGGCCGCGCCGGCCAGCCACAGCAGGGCGGCGGGCGGCACCAGGTTGCGCAGGGAGCTTCGGGAGGGACTTGCCATGAGGCCTCTTCACGGTTCGCGGATGACTCGGTTGGCATTCTCGAAATCGGAGCCCGACATCAAGCTGAGCGCTTGTTTACATTTTTGTTATCTGGCGGTCAGGTGGCCCGAACGCTGCGAAACTGTCGCCCACCCTGCATCACGTTCCTGCCCGTGAAGATCCTGCTCGTCGAAGACGAACCCAAGACCGGTGAGTACCTTCGCCAAGGCTTGAGCGAAGCGGGCTTCGTCGTCGACTGGACCCAGGACGGCGCCGAGGGGCTCAATCTGGCGCTGCAGAGCTTCTACGACCTCGTGATCCTGGACGTGATGCTGCCCGGCCTCGATGGCTGGCAGGTGTTGCAGTCGCTGCGTGGACGGGGACTGCAGATGCCGGTGCTGTTCCTGACCGCGCGCGACGAGGTGATGGACCGTGTCAAGGGGCTGGAGCTGGGTGCCGACGACTACCTGGTCAAGCCCTTCTCGTTTGCCGAACTGCTGGCCCGCGTGCGCACCATCCTGCGGCGCGGTCGAGGCGGAGCCGAGAGCACCACGCTGCGCGTGGCCGACCTGGAACTGGATCTGCTGCGCCGCCGTGTCCACCGTGGCGGGCGTCGCATCGACCTCACCGCCAAGGACTTTGGACTGCTGGAGCTGCTGATGCGCCGTCATGGCGAGGTGCTGCCGCGCTCGCTCATCGCTTCGCAGGTTTGGGACATGAACTTCGACAGCGACAGCAACGTCATCGAAGTGGCCGTGCGTCGGCTGAGGGTGAAGATCGACGAGGGCCACGAGACGAAGCTCATCCAAACGGTGCGCGGCATGGGCTACGTGCTCGAAGCGCCCGAGGAGCCCTGATTGCTTCGCGCCCTGTCGCTGACCCAGCGCCTGGCCATCTTCTTCACGGTCCTTGCGGCGGCGGTGGTGTTCGGCCTGGGGCTGGTCGTCGTCGAGGCCACGGCGCGGCACTTCGTGGACCTGGATCGCGCGACGCTGCTGGACAAGCAGCACCTGATCGAAGACATCGTGCAGAGCGCGACTTCCGCCGACGATACGAAGTGGCGGCTGGACGAGGCGCTGAGCCACCACCATGGTCTGTACGTGGTGGTGAAGGACGCTCACGGCGGCTTGCTGTACCGGTCGCCGGGGTTTCGATCACCGGGCCCGGGTCAGCCACCCACGCCGTCGCCCGGCGACGGGGCCGAAGGGCATCTGCAGCATTGGGCGTCCGGAGGCCAGGAGTACCGGGCGATCCGGTTCCAGGTGGCGCCGGCCTACGAACCGCGCGGCGCGCTGGAGGTGCTGGCCGCCATCGACACCGAACATCACGAGCACTTCCTGGCCGAACTGCGACGCACGCTGCTCTGGTACGCCTTGCTCGCGGTGGCCGTCAGCGGCCTGCTGGGCTGGCTGGCCGCACACCAGGGCCTGGCGCCGCTGCGGGCCATGCGCGCCAGGGCAGCGGCCGTATCCGGACATCGTTTCAGCGCGCGCATGCCGGTCGCGGCTGTGCCGATCGAGATGGCCGACCTGGCGGCGGAGCTCAACGGCATGCTCGATCGCCTGCAGGAAGACTACCGTCGGCTGGCGGAGTTTTCGTCGGACCTGGCCCACGAACTGCGGACCCCGATCAGCAACCTGCTCACGCAGACGCAGGTCGCGCTGTCCACGAAGCGCGACGCCCCCACCTACCGCAACATCCTGGCGTCCAACGCCGAGGAACTGGAGCGCATGGCGCGCATGGTGGCCGACATGCTGTTCCTGGCCAAGGCAGAACGCGGCATGCCCTTGCCGAACCGCGAGCGCTTCTCCGCCGCCCAGGAGGTGCAGGCCTTGCTGGAGTTCTACGACGCCGTGGCGGAGGAGAAGGGCATCGGGCTCAGCGTCAAGGGCGACGGCGAAATCGAAGGCGACCGGCTCATGTTCCGGCGCGCGGTCAGCAACCTGCTGTCCAACGCCGTGCGGCATGCCGATGCGGGCAGCCCCGTCACCGTCAGGATAGACAGCGCTGAAGACGGCGTCTCGGTCAGCGTGGCCAACAGGGCCGATGACATCCACCCTTCGGTGCTCCCACGCCTGTTCGACCGCTTCTTCCGGGGCGACCCTTCGCGGGCACATCCGGCATCGGAAGGCGCCGGCCTGGGCCTGTCCATCACCAAGGCCATCGTCGAGGCGCACGCCGGCCGGATCGAGGCCCTGTCGCAGGACAGGACGGTGCGGATCGTGATGCGTTTTCCGACGCCGCCCGCTCCGTTGAAGGCCGACGGTCGTGAACCCGAGTCACATCGGGGTCCGTGAAGCCGGGCGATGGACTCTTACACCGTGTCGAGGTCGACGATGCGCTGAATGTCGCCTTGGCGCGGGATCGCTGCTGGACGGGAGCAAACAAGGTCCGTGCCCCGAAGGGCTTGACGGTCGACCTGCCCAGCGAATCGCTTTGCTGCAGCGGGCAGCGTCGATCAGGCCGAGCGGCGACGCGCGCGCCCCGGTTGCAGGCCGGCGGTCCTGCCGCCGGCGTGATGCGCCACGGCCGCCGGCGCAAGGCCTTCGTGGGCCAGCGTGTCGATGATCGGGCAGTCCGGCCGGTCGTCACCGTGGCAGCAATGCACGAGGTGCTCGAGCTTCGCCTTCATCGACTGCAGTTCCTTGAGCTTCTCATCCAGCTCCTCGATGTGCGCCTGCGCCAGGGCACGCACCTGCCGGCTCGGCCGCTTGCGGTCGTGCCACAGACCGAGCAGCTCGCGAATCTGCTCGATCGAGAAGCCCAGGTCGCGCGACTGGCGGATGAAGCGCAGGGTGTTGATGTCCTTGTCGGCGTACTGACGGTAGCCCGACTCGGTGCGCACGGCCTCCGGAAACAGGCCGACGCTCTCGTAGTGGCGGATCATCTTGGCCGACACCCCCGATGCTTTCGCGGCTTCGCCGATGTTCATGCTCATCGCTGCTCTCCCAAGGCGGCGACGGAGGCGGGCCGCCGATCCGTCGCGTCCGTAGCGTCTGTCGCATCTGTCGGGCCGGCCGGCTTCGTACCGTGTGCCCGGGCAGCACCTTGCCAGCGGCTCAGTGTCAGCGCGTTCAGCACCACGCTGACGCTGCTGAAGGCCATCGCGGCACCGGCGATGACCGGGTTCAGCAGGCCCAGCGCCGCCAGCGGAATGCCCAGCACGTTGTAGCCGAAAGCCCAGAACAGACCCTGCTTGATCTTCGAATAGGTGCGCCGCGAGATGTCCAGCGAGTCGGCCACCAGGCGCGGGTCGCCACGCATCAAGGTGATGCCGGCCGTCTCGGTCGCCACGTCGGCACCACCGGCCATCGCGTACGACACCGAGGCTGCGGCCAGGGCCGGGCCGTCGTTCAGGCCGTCGCCGACGAAGGCGACCACATCGCCGGCGTCACGCAGTTCCTTGACGATGGCCGCCTTGTCACCGGGCAGCACCTCGGCACGCACCTCGGTGATGCCCAGTTCCTTCGCGACGGCCTCGGCCGCTCCGCGGTTGTCACCGGTCAGCATGACGGTACGGATGCCGAGCTGATGCAGGCGCGCAACTGCCTCTGCCGCGGCAGGCTTGACCGTGTCGCCGAAGGCCAGCAGGCCCAGCAGGCGCGGCTGGCCGGCATCGGACTGCGCCTGTACCTGAACCAGCCACGACACGGTTCGGCCTTGTTGCTCGAGGCGCAGAGCCTCGGCGTTCAGCCTTCCCGCCTCGAGACCCATCTCGCGCAGCAGGCGCGTGCTGCCCAGGGCCAGCGTCTGGCCGCGCACCTCGCCCTGCACCCCACGCCCCGGCAGCGCCCGGGCATCGCGAGCCTCGGGCACCGGCAGGCGCTCGTGGCGGACCTGGTCCATGACGGCTACGGCCAGGGGGTGGCTGCTCGACTTCTGCAGTGCCGCAGCCAGGCGCAGCACATCGTCCCGCGTCGAACCGTCTGCAGCCACCACCGCGGCGAGCGCCGGCTTGCCCTCGGTGAGCGTGCCGGTCTTGTCGAACGCGACCACAGTGACGGCGTGTGCGACCTCCAGCGCTTCGGCGTCCTTGATGAGGATGCCGTGGCGCGCTGCGACGCCCGTGCCGGCCATGATGGCCGTCGGCGTGGCCAGCCCCAGGGCACAAGGACAGGCGATGACCAGCACCGCGACAGCGTTGATCAGCGCCTGCTCCCAGTCACCCGTGAAGCCGAACCAGCCCACGAAGGTCAGCAGAGCCATCAACAGCACCACCGGCACGAACACCGCACTGACGCGGTCGACGATGCGCTGGATGGGCGCCTTCCCGGCCTGGGCGGATTCGACCATGCGGATGATGCGAGCCAATGTCGTTTCGGCGCCGATGGCCGTGGTGCGCACCGTCAGAGCGCCTTCGGCGTTGATGGCGCCGCCGGTCACCTTGTCGCCCACGCCCTTGGCCACCGGCAGGCTCTCGCCGGTGATCAGCGATTCGTCGATGTGGCTGCGGCCTTCGACGATGTCGCCGTCGACCGCCACGCGGTCCCCGGGGCGCACGATCACGAGGTCGCCGACGACGATCTGGTCCACTGGAACGTCCGCCTCGACGTCGCCGCGGCGCACACGCGCGGTCGTCGGGCGCAGCGCGTTCAACGCCCGGATGGCATCGGCCGTCTGCCGCTTCGCGCGCTGTTCCAGCCACTTGCCCAGCAGCACCAGCGTGATGACGGCTGCGGAGGCCTCGAAGTAGAGGTGCGGCATGCCGTGCGCGGCATGCTTGAAGAGCAGGTAGACCGACAGCCCGTAGGCCGCCGAGGTGCCCAGGGCCACCAGCAGGTCCATGTTGCCGGTCTTGGCGAGCACGGCCTTCCAGCCGGCGCGGTAGAAGCGCCCGCCGAGCCAGAACTGCACCGGCGTCGCGAGAGCCAGCTGGAGCCAGCCGTCCAGCATCCAGTCGATGCCGAAGAGCTGCAGCAGCATCGGCAGGACCAGGGGCAGCGTCAGCGCGCCGCTCACGGCCACGGGCCACCAGGCCGGCAGACGTGGCGCCGGTTGCGGCTTCGTCTCCTGAAGATCCTGCGCGGTGTAGCCGGCCTTCTCGATGGCGGCCTTCAGCGCGGCGACCGGCACCGTCGACAGCGCCTGGATGCTGGCCTTCTCGGTCGCGAGGTTCACCGTAGCGCCGGAGACACCGGGGACCTTGAGCAGCGCCTTCTCGACGCGCGACACGCACGAGGCGCAGGTCATGCCCTCGACCCGCAGCGTGGTCTCGGTCGTCGCCACGTCGTAGCCGGCCTTGCGCACGGCCGCGACCAGCGTGTCCGAGCTCACTGCAGGTTCGGCATTCACCGAGGCTTGCTCCGTCGCCAGGTTGACATTGGCTTGCCTGACGCCGGGGACCGCCATGAGCGACTTCTCGACACGCATGACGCAGGAGGCGCAGGTCATTCCGGTGACCTGCAGCTTGATGTCGGACAGAGCGGCGGTGTTCATGAGGCCCTCGGGAAGTGGTTCGATCCTGTGCATCGTCAAGGTTCTAACGATGGCAAGGTCAACCTACGCCCGCGATTCTGCCTGCCGACAGAGTGGATTTCCGCCATGGCTGCTTGACCTTCCAACAGTGGGAGAGTGGAAAGTCATCGCATCGACA
>WBZS01000223.1_pt1 | contig 26821 bp, 23 predicted proteins | sample 5204201 | NCBI WGS metagenome assembly WBZS01 (sample SAMN12344357, study PRJNA552823) | activated sludge metagenome | biome: Activated sludge suspended growth; feature: Nitrification reactor; material: Wastewater; isolation source: activated sludge from nitrification reactor of wastewater... | reverse complement strand
TATCCATAGGAGTCGAGCGCGTAGCGGGCCGCTGTAGCCGCCGAGTCGACGTCCGCCTCAGTGCCCATCGATATGACGCCAACGGACTTTTCGGTCGCTGGATTGATGACGAACCGCTGTGCCCGGCCGGTTGGCTTGATGAAATCCCCGTTTATGTAGAAGTGATCAACATACTGCAGCGGTTCTATTCCATCGCGTGGGTTTTCTGTCATTCGTACGTCCTTCGGATGCGAGCCAAGAGCTCGTCGCGTGAGACTAGAGAACGGTCAACCGCCCGCAAGTGCAGAATTTTCTTACACTTGCGTATAGAGTCGCTGACGTAAGGCCACAGATCAATCTTGCCGCGTTAGCGATCGGCCGACACCATCGACGGTGCGCTTTATCAGCAATGATTGATGCTGAAATGGAGCGCCGGACCGATTTGCGGTAAAATCCGCTCCTAAGCACTGGCCTAGTTCCCCAAATGGATTTTGTGCGGGACTCTCGTAGCTGGGCGCGGAAAAGCCTGATCGCCCACCGGCGGAGCCAACTCAGTTCCATATCGCCAACCCCGGGGACTCCCGACAACTGTGACAGAATTTTATACCATGCGTATAGATTTTATTACGCTAGGCGTAGCAATATTTATTCTTTACCCTCCCGTTTGCCAGACCATAGGCTCCGCAATTCCTGGCACTCCCAATGCGAACATTTTCGTAGAGGCGGTCGGGTCTTCGGGAACAAAGCAAGGCTGGAAGCTCGATCCATATTTGCCGCCGAGCAAGCCAAGATATGAAGCCTCCATAAGGAAGTGCTCGCAACAATGACAACGCCAAATATCCTATTCTTGCAAGTTGATCAGCTGGCTGCGGAGTATCTCAAGTTTTATGGAGACAGGGTTTGCCAGTCACCCAATCTGGAACGGTTGGCGACAGAGGGCATGGTCTTCGAGCGCGCATACTGCAACTTCCCGCTCTGCGCGCCTTCACGGTTCTCGATGGCGACAGGGCTTCTTTGCTCCGCAAATGGCGCTTACGACAATGGCGCCGAAATGGCCGCCACCATCCCCACCTATGCACACTACCTACGTCGTCAAGGCTATCAAACCGCCCTTTCTGGCAAGATGCACTTCGTCGGTCCCGATCAGTTTCACGGATTTGAGCAACGGCTGACGGCGGACATCTACCCAGCCGATTTCTCGTGGGGTCCTGTCTGGGGAGCCGGGAGGAATGCCGACGTCAACGATCCACGCACGCTGACTACTTCTGGTGTTGCTGGTCGGACCGTACAGATGGACTATGACGAGCGGGTCGCTTTTGAGGCGATTCAACATCTCTATCGCATCGCGCGTCGTGCCGACAGGCGGCCGTTCTTCTTGCAGGTGTCGTTCACGCACCCGCACGAGCCATTTCTGTGTGCGCAAGAGTTCTGGGACCTTTATGAAGGCGCGGACATCGAAGTTCCTGATGCCCTAGATCCTGCAGAGTTGGACCCGCACTCTTTGCGCTTGATGCAGGATTGCGGGGTGCTGAACTATAGCATGAGCGACGAAGAGCGACGAAGGGCCATCAGGGCATATTACGGCTCGGTCTCTTACATCGATAATTTGATCGGCCAGGTCCTGGCTACGCTTCGGTCTACCGGTCTCGACAAAAACACGGTTATCGTCTTCACCTCCGATCATGGCGATATGCTCGGTCACCACGGTATGTGGTTCAAAAAGAGCTTTTACGACCAGTCTGCGCGTGTTCCGCTTATCATCAGCGGACCTGACATTGCGCCGCAGCGCGTCGACGAACTGGTATCGCTGGTGGACCTGCTACCCACATTTATGGGCATCGCTTGTTCCGGCAACTGGAGCGGTGCTGTAGAACAGCTTGAAGGCACCGATCTTCTCGAACTCATTCAGAAGAATGGCGCGCCCGCCCGCTCGGTATACGCTGAATATCTTGCCGAATCCGCAACGTCACCGATCTTCATGATCCGCCGCGACGACTGGAAATTTATCTATTCTCCGAGCGATCCGAACCTCCTGTTCAATCTGGCGGATGATCCAAGGGAGCGGAACAACCTTGCAGATCAGAAAGACTACGAGGACTTGGTGGCGGCCTTCCAAGCAGAGGTCGAAGCCAAGTGGAATATCGAGACGATCGGCAAACAAGTCATGCTCAGCCAGAAGCGGCGCAGGCTGGTTCGCGAGGCTATGAATGAAGGTGCTCCGGTTCGCTGGAACCATGGCGAGCACACTTTGGAGGAGACGCCTTGGTATCGGGGCGGCGGAAGCTACAACGAATGGGCTTTGACCCATCTGGCGGCGGACGGCTCTCCCAAGACGCCTGCTCTGGTCGAGGGGGAGTCTGACGAACGGCCAAGCCCGGCATCGATCATCAAGCCAAAATAAATGCCGCTCAATAATACAAACTTGCAGCGGAAAAACCGGGAGGACCATATCAATGACGAAGCTTCGCAATTTTGTTACTTTCGCAGCAGCGGCTTGGCTGATGACCTGTGCCAGTCCGGCACTTGCGCAACAGGAATTGCCGGGCACCGGCAAATCCATTCAGCCGATCCGTCCAGTGGGCATCACGGCAAATCTGTTTCCGCTAGAGGTTGTCAATCAGGGTCTGGAAAAGCTGGGTTACACGGTCAAACAGCCGCTAGAAGCCGACCAAGTGCCATTGCACCTTGCTATAGCTCAGGGTGATGCCGACTTCACGGCGACGGAATGGATTCCACTGTACGATCGGTTTTTTCAACAGGTCGGTGGCGACACAGTCATGGAGCGGCTCGGTGTGGTCGTAGCGGATGCCTCACAGGGATACTTCATCGATAAGAAGACCGCCGACAAATACAAAATAAATAACCTGTCTCAATTCAAAGATCCGAATATTGCGAAGTTATTCGATGCAGATGGCGACGGGAAGGCGAATCTCACCGGTTGCAACGCCGGCTGGGGATGTGAACGCGTTATCGAGTACCAACTTGATAAATTTGGCCTTCGTGACGTGATTCAACATGACCAAGGCAGCTATTTTGCGCTGATCGCCGATACGATCACCCGATACAAAAGCGGACAACCGATTTTCTACTATACTTGGTCGCCGCAGTGGGTCGGGGCTGTCCTCAAGCCGGGAACGGATGTGGTCCAGCTTAATGTACCGTATTCCGCGGATCCCGACGGGGCCGACACGAAGTCGCCGGACGGCTCCAACTCGGGATTTCAAACCAACCAGATCACTTTTCTCGTGAATAAGAAATTTATCGGCGAAAATCCGGCTGTCAGAAAGCTCTTCGAGCAGATTCATATCCCCCTGGAGGATTGGAACACAGCCATTCTCGAACAACACGACGGTCAGGATAGCGACGAGGCTATACGCAAACAAGCCGAGGAGTGGGTCGAAAAGCATCAGAGCGATTTCGACAGTTGGGTCGCCAAAGCGTTGCAGGCGAAGTGATGATCCCCGTCGCGGCAGCCAGCAGAGTTGTCGGGATGAACGTCAACCAGAGAGACTGCCACGACCGGCCGTCCTCTTGTTGCGCTGGCTTGCCGTTCGCGGGCGGTGTTCGGCGCGGGAGTCAAAAATCGTATATGTCTGAAGCTCCTGAGAAGATGGCACCTGATCGCTTCGTCCCTTTCGAGGCTACCCGTAGCTTTGCAGGCACCGATCGGCCGATCATCCGTTCCGACGGAGAGGCTCCCCGGCGCTATTTCGATATGCCAGCCTACCTTATCGATCCCCATACCGTCACGAACGAGTGGTTCGCCGAATTCGTGGAGGAAACGGGCTTCGTTACGGACGCAGAGAGGGAGGGGTGGTCGGCTGTATTCATTGGCTGCCTGCCGACCGAGGCCCAGCCCGGAGAGGCGCTGAACGGCACGCCGTGGTGGCGCGTGACGCGCGGGGCTAGTTGGCGACAGCCATATGGTCCCGGATCGGATGCCGAAAAACTAAGCCGCCACCCAGTCGTCCATGTTAGTTGGAATGATGCCCTAGCATTTTGCCAATGGGCCGGCGGCCGGCTCCCAACGGAAGTCGAGTGGGAGCATGCGGCGCGCGGACATTTAGTCGATCCTCTCTTTCATTGGGGCGACCGTGAACCGGACGATACAGAATTCTGTCCCTGCAACATCTGGCAGGGCAAATTTCCATTTGTCAATCGGGCGACGGATGGCTGGCGTGCGACCTGTCCTGTCGACGCGTTCGACGCCAACGGCGCGGGCCTGTTCAACATGTGCGGAAACGTATGGGAATGGTGCCACGATAAAGGGCCTTCCGGCAACGGTGCGGAGCGGATCGCCAAAGGGGGCTCCTATCTGTGCCACGCCAGCTATTGCTACCGCTACCGCATCGCGGCGCGGTCCGTCATCCCGCTCGATTGCACCACGGGCCATGTGGGCTTCCGACTGGTCTTCGACCATGTCTGATCCGCTCCAGTAGTGACAGGATGCCCGGCCCCGGCCGAAAAATGAACGTCATGAGCCAGGTGTGATCACTCGATGAGTTTGGCGCTGCTCGGCAATATCGACCAGACTTGTCTCCTCAATACCAGAGTTAGAGCAGTTCAACTTACAACCAAGGTGCGGGATGTTTTGGGATTACATTATCGTAGGCGCCGGATCTGCGGGGTGCGTTCTCGCCAACCGGCTCAGTGCAGACCCGGCAGTGAAGGTTCTGCTGATCGAAGCCGGCGGAAACGACAAAAAACTGGTTATCAGGCTGCCTGGTCTCGCCTTCAAAGCGATGGCCAACCCTCAAACAAACTGGATGTTCATGGCGGAGCCGGATCCGTCCCGGAACAATCGCGTCGAAATGGTCCCGCGTGGTAGACTGCTGGGAGGATCCAGTTCGATCAACGCCACCTTCTATGTCAGGGGAAACCGCGGCGACTACGATACTTGGGCCCAACTCGGCAACAAAGGCTGGTCCTACGATGAGCTGCTACCATACTTCAAAAAGGTCGAGAGGAATCGAGACGGCGTCACCGACATATACGGCAGTACTGGCGCCATCGTCGTCAGCGAGGTACGTCGCCCGCCGAAGTTGACCCATGTGTTCGTCGACGCGATGGCGGAACTCGGTTTTCCCCGCAACTCGTCCTACAACGCGGAGCCAACAGAGGGTGCTGCCGTTATTCACGCAACTCAACATATGGGAACCCGATTCAGTGCAGCGCGGGGATATCTCGACCCCATAAAAGGTCGTCCGAACCTGAAAATAGTGACCAACACCACCGTGAGGAGGGTGCTAATCGAGAACAAGACAGCGGTAGGTGTGGAGTTCGAGGCGGCGGGACGGACACATCTGGAGCGGTGCAAAGGGGAGGTGATTTTGAGCGCCAGCGCGATCAATTCGCCAAAGCTGCTGATGCTCTCTGGTATCGGACCCCAAGACCAGCTGCATCAGCTTGGCATTGGGGTGGTTCATCATAATCCTAATGTCGGCCGCAACTTGCAGGAACACCCCAGTACGCAGGTCAAGGCATTCGTCAATGTCAAGACTGCAAACCAGGAGTTCAATACTCTTGGCAAAATCAAGTACGCCGCACAATTCCTGCTGAGCCGCTCCGGTTTTTCCACATATACCTACACCGGCATAGCACTGGTCAGAACACGTCCAGAACTCGAATATCCCGACATCCAATTTCACTTTGGCGCGTTCTCAGCAAACTACGTCCACTCCGGAATCGAAATGCAAAAAGAGGCCGCCATCAATCTCCAGCCCAACATCAACAATTCACGAAGCAGGGGATACGTGGAGCTGACGTCGGCCGACCCGAAGGCGCCTCCGAAAATACAACTCAATATGCTGAGCGATCCTCACGACGTGCAGACCCTGGTGGCAGGAGCGCGGATCGGGCGGGCCGCGCTCCAGACAAAAGCATTCGCTCCATATGTCTTAAAGGAAATGAAGCCGGGCAAGGAAGTTCAAACAGACGACGAATGGGCAGCCTACGTACGTGAAAACGCGAGTGGCAGCTATCATCCTTGCGGAACCTGCAAGATGGGAGCCGATTCGACTGCGGTCGTCACCCCGCGCCTTGAGGTAATCGGCGTTAGCCGCTTACGCGTTGTGGATTCTTCCATCATTCCTCAAATTCCCAGCGGGAATCTCAATGCGATCAGTATGGCGATCGGTGAAAAAGGCGCGGATATGATCCTGCAGGATCGTAAGATCGCAACGAGAGCCTAAAGTGCGCTCGATCCTTAAGATGTGCTCCAATAGCGACACGTCTTTGTGCCGGCGCGGCTCCCGTTCGATCAGGAGCGGCACTGAACACCGACCTATCAGCCAGAAGCGGAGGTTGTATGGAATTTAAGGGCCCAGAGATAACGGAAGAAGTTTTCTGGCGCGCCGTTGGTGCCCGTCCTATTGGTGCGACGGTTGTTACGGCGCAGTACCAAGACACAAAGGCTGGATTCCTGGGTCTGTCATTCGCGCATGTCTCGGCTAGGCCGCCCATCGTGCTGGTCTCCGTTAGCCGTTCAACAACGGCGCTTGCCGCGATATTGGCCAGCAAGGCATTCGCCGTCTCAGAATTGCCAGACTGCTCAGAGGCAGTCGCGCGGGCATTCGGTGGCGGAAAGCCTAACCAGGACCGCTTTTTGGATAGGGATTGGGAGAGCTTCGTCAGCGGTGCGCCCATTTATCCAAACGCCGTCGTTGCCTTCGATTGCGAACTCCACAGAACGATTGAAGAGGGCGATACCATCCTCGTGCTCGGTCGAGTCCGGGGAATAAGGATTGGTCAGCCAGGCGGCGTGACAGTGGCTCACCGTGGTACTTATGAAAATCTGTTCTTAACAAAGTGAGCGCTTCGGAGGCCCATAAGCGGACCGCCCATCGTCGGCCGGAACCAGTCCAAGCGGTGCCCAAGTCGTCAATTTTTCGGGTGCAACCAAAATCCGGCCGGGCGCCACAGGGCGGACGAGTGCCTGTTTGGCCTTGGAACCTTCTCCTTCGCACAGCGGAGAGCAACGCGGCTAGGAACGGGCAAAAAGAATGGCGCCTTTGGCCGGTCACGAGACATACATTCCTTGGGGTTCAGTCCCAGCCAACTTAAGCGACGCTCGCCAGCCACACCTCTAAGCGACACTGAGCACGCCTTCCTTACGTCAAGCCCAGCTTAACGGAAGCGTAGGCTTTTCACAAGTTGAACACCGGTGAACTTGCCCTAGACTTGGATATGGCCGCTATTGAGGCGCCGGCTTTCCTTGGCTGATCCCGGGTGCAAACAGCGTTACACCATCTCTGCGGGGATTGTGATGATAACTGGCAAGGAGTGGGAATGGACTGGCACATCGAATGCGAAGACGTTTGGAAAATTTTCGGGAGAAACGAACGTGGCGCACTGAAGGCAATTCGTGAGCAGTCTCTGGACAAGAGCGACACCAAAAGCCATCTCGGCCACATCGTCGGTGTCGCAGGCGTATCTCTCAAGATCCGCCGAGGCGAACTTTTCTGCATTATGGGTCTTTCTGGCAGCGGCAAGTCGACGCTGTTGCGCCATATCAACCGGCTGATCGAACCGACCGACGGGCGTATCCTGGTCAACGGCGAGGATACCGCGCGGATGAATGCGAAGGCGCTGAGCCACCTTCGCTCGAAAACCATCGGAATGGTGTTCCAGCACATGGCGTTGTGGCCGCATCGCAGTCTACAGGACAATGTGGCGTACGGATTGGAGATCCAGGGTGTAGCGAAGGCCGAACGGCATGAGACAGCTGCTCGAATGCTCGCGATGATGAAGTTGGAAGGATGGAAAGACCACTATCCGGATGAATTGTCGGGGGGCATGCAGCAGCGCGTCGGCTTGGCCCGTGCCCTTGCGTCCGACCCTGACATTCTCCTCATGGATGAACCGTTTAGCGCGCTCGATCCGCTGATCCGGAGAGAATTGCAAACGCAGTTTCTCGAACTGTCCCAACGGCTTCATAAGACGACCCTCTTCGTCACACATGACCTCGATGAAGCAATCCGTTTGGGCGATCGCATCGCCATCATGAAGGACGGAGAAATTGTCCAAGTCGGAACGCGCGAGGACATCGTTCTGTCTCCGGCTAACGATTATGTCGCCGAGTTCGTGCGGCCGCTTTCCCGCAGCAAGATGCAAAAAGCCGATGCCGTCATGACACCGCTGGGCCCGGGGGATGTCACGGCACGCCGTCCGCAAAACTGCGTCGAAGCCGATACGACGGTTCCGGAAGTCGTTGCGAAGATGGCGACGGTGCGTCAACCGATCGGCGTGCTGAAGAACGACGTCCTGATCGGGATGATAGACCCTTACACCCTCATCAAGGCAGTGCACGACGGGCGGGGAGAATAGCGCTTCGAAGTCGATGCAGAAGGACAAACTCCAAAACAATAGGGGAACCGCCGATGGAGATTTTCGACTACCTTGACCCGTCAAAATGGATCTACGTGCCTGTCGGAGACTGGGTGTCGGATGCCATTCAGTGGATCGTGACGAATTTCCGTTACGTTTTTCAAAACATCAAGCTGCCCATCGACTTCATCCTGTCCAATATCGAGGCAGGCCTTCGCGGCTGTCCGCCTCTGGTGTTCATAGTCCTCGTATTTCTGCTGGCCTGGCAGATCGCTAGCATAAGAACCGCGATTTTTGTCGCTGCCGCGCTCTTTGCCCTAGCCGTGATCGGCGCCTGGCCCGAGTCCATGACAACGCTCGCGATTGTCCTGACATCGGTAATCTTCTGCTGTGCCACCGGTATCCCGCTCGGCATTCTTGCCGCGCAGAATAATTCCTTCGAGAAAGGTTTGAGGCCAATTCTCGATTTCATGCAGACGATCCCATCCTTCGTTTACCTCGTCCCAATCGTCATGCTGTTCGGAATCGGCAACGTCTCAGGCGTGATCGTCACCATCATCTACGCGCTCTCACCCGTTGTGCGGCTGACCAATCTCGGAATCCGGCAGGTGCGGGAGGATTTGGCTGAGGCATCGAGGGCCTTCGGTGCCAGCACTCTACAAACGCTCTTCAAGGTGCAACTGCCTCTGGCGCGGCCGGCCATCATGACGGGTGTTAACCAGACCATCATGCTGTCGCTTTCGATGAGCGTCATCGCCTCGATGATCTCGGTGACGGGTCTCGGCCAGATGGTCCTCCGCGGTATCGGCCGCCTGGATATCGCGCTGGCTACCAAGGGCGGCCTTGGGATCGTGCTGATCGCCATGGTCATCGACCGCATATCGCAGGGTTTCGGACAGTCGGCGCGAGAGCGCATGCAGGAAAGCTGGCTGAACGTCGGACCAATAGGCGCGGTTCGACGCCTGTTCGGTGCCGGATTCCCATCGACGTCCGCCGTGCCACCAATGAAGGCGCCAGAGTAAGTTTGAGTTTACATCACGGACAGATTTTGTGGCGTTTACGACCTTCGCCGCTGCTCGGATACTGTTTAGCGTCACCAACAAATTGCAGGGGAACTGGCATGACTTTCGGAAAGATTTTTGTATCCATGCTGGCAATGGGCGCGGCAGTATTCGCGTCGGGCATGGCTTTTGCGCAAATGCCGGGGGAAGGGAAGTCTGTCCAACCGATCGTCAGCGGCCAGATCAACCACGTCTTCCAGCATGAGATTGTGCGGCTCGGCCTCGAGGCCCTCGGGTACAAGGTCAAGCCTGCACTGGAAGCCGACTATCCGGCGCTGCATCTTGCGATCAGCGAGGGTCAGGCCGATTATACCGCCAACCACTGGGTACTGCTTCAGAAGAGCTTTTACGACGCCGCCGACGGCGACAAGACCATGGAGCGCGTGGGTGTATATATCGCCAACGCGAGGCAAGGCTACTACATCGATAAAGCGACTGCGGAAAAGTACAACATCAAGTCGCTCGACCAGTTCGCTTCGCCGGAGATCGCCAAACTTTTCGACACCGACGGCGACGGCAAGGCCAATCTGGCAGGATGCAATCCTGGCTGGGGGTGCGAGCGCGAAATCGAGCACCAACTCGATGCGTACAAGCTCCGCGGGTCGGTCACGCACGATCAGGGCAGCTACTTTGCCCTGATCGCCGATGTTCTCACCAGGTATAAGGCCGGACAGCCGATCTTCTACTATACGTGGTCACCGCTATGGGTCGGAGCGGTCCTGCAGCCTGGCCGTGACGTCGTACAGTTGAATGTGCCGTTCTCGGCCGCGACGTATGGCAAAGACACAGCCCTTCCAGACGGCACCAATCCGGGCTTTGCAGTCGACAACATCGTCATCCTGGCGAACAAGAAGTTCCTGGCAGACAATCCGGCGGCAAAGAAGTTCTTCGAACTCGCGAAATTGCCGATCGACGACGTAAACGCAGAAATCCTCCGGGAGCACGACGGCGAGGACAAGCCGGAGCAAATCACCCAACATGCCAAAGACTGGGTCGCCAAGCACCAGGCCGAGTTCGACGGCTGGGTAAAAGAAGCGGCGGCGGCGAAATAGCTGCGGAATATGGAACAGCCCTAGCGACATAGTTCAAAGCCGCCAGCGGCGACCAGCCGCTGGCGCGAGCGACGCCTTGCGGGCGCACGTTCGCGCCTAAGGAATTGAGATCGATCGGAGCAATCATGAAAAAGAAGATGAAACTCGGCCTGTCCATGCGATATCTCGGCTATCATCTGGGTTCCTGGCGGCATCCGGAAGTGCGTCCGGGCGGCAGCTCGGAGTTCGAATGCTTCCTCGACGTGGTTCGCACGGCAGAGAAGGCCAAGTTCGACATGGTGTTTCTCGCCGATGGTATCGGCATCCGCTCCAATGACGAACCGAAAGGGTCACTGGCACGCTCGCGCCAGAACGTGGAACTTGAGCCGCTGACGCTTCTGTCAGCCCTGGCGCCGTTGACACAAAATATCGGCTTGGTGGCGACCGCATCGACGACCTACAACGAGCCCTATCATATCGCGCGCAAATATGGGTCGCTCGACCAGATCAGCGGTGGTCGCGCAGGCTGGAATATCGTTACCTCCTGGTCGGATCAGGAAGCTTGGAACTTCAACCGCAGCGAACATTTAAACTACGAGACGCGATATGAACGCGCCGAGGAGTTCGTCGACGTCGTTACCGGACTTTGGGACAGCTGGGACGAAGATGCGTTCGTCCACGACAAGGATTCCGGCCTCTTCTACGACGAAAAGAAGCTGCATGTCCTCAATCACATTGGGAAGCACTTTCGTGTACGCGGTCCGCTCAGCGTGCGGCGCTCTCCGCAGGGCCGTCCGGTTATGGTGCAGGCCGGCGTATCCGAGGCGGGCCAGCGCATCGCCGCGCGCTATTCCGACGCGGTGTTCGCCGCCAAACAGGATGTCGAGGACGCGCGCAAATATTATGCGTCGGTGAAGTCACGCATGGGCGAATATGGCCGGAATCCAGACGAACTACTGATCATGGTCGGGCTCACGACAATCGTAGGTCGCAGCCGCGAGGAGGCTCAGGAGAAGTTCGAGCAGTTGGAATCCTTGATCGATCCGCTGGTCGGTCTGTCGCTGCTCTATCGGTCGTTTGGCGATCTCTCGCAATTGCCGCTGGACGGCCCTGTGCCGTCGCCCAAGGAAGGCCACGCCGGCCTCCAGAGCAGCGCGCGCCTGTACTACGATCTGGCTCAGAAGAACAATTGGAGCATCCGCCAGCTCTATAAGAAAATCGGCATGGCGCAGGAGCACAAGACCGTGGTCGGCACCGCAAAGGATGTGGCCGACGAGATGGAAGCGTGGATAGATGCAGGCGCGGCCGACGGCTTCAACGTCACGCCGACGCACTTGCCGCATGGGATCAACGATTTCGTCGAAATGGTCGTGCCAGAGCTGCGTCGCCGTGGGCATTTCAGAACCGAATACGAGGGCAAGACGCTGCGCGAGAATCTCGGCCTCCCGGTACCGATCAGCCGTTATGCCAAGGAAAACGAGCCCGCCTGACAGGCCGCTTTGAGCATGCATCACCATAAGAGTACAAAAATGCACCACAGCAAGAGCGAGCCCGTCGAAACGGGCAATCCGGTCGATGACACGCGGATGTTCCGCAAATGTCTTGGTCAGTTCGGAACTGGCGTGGCTATTATAACGACGCAGAAGGACGGACGGCGCGCCGGCGTGACCGTGAATTCGGTAGCCTCTGTATCCCTCGACCCGCCGCTAGTGGTTTGGTCGATCAGCCGGACATCACGTAGTTTTCCGCTGTTCATGGAAGCCGGCGGCTACGTCATCAACATCCTGAGCAAAGACCAGATCGATCTTTCACACCACTTCTCCAGTTCAGTGGAGGACAAGTTTGCAGGTATTCCGATACGGCTCGGATACCTCGATATGCCGTTGCTGGAAGGGGCTGTTGCCCATATCGAGTGCAGCCTGGAAACCGCTTACGAAGGCGGCGATCACATGATTCTGATCGGGCGGGTCGTAAGGGTCAGCCGATACCGCGAAGAGCCGCTCCTCTTTGTCCAAGGCCGATACGCGGTTGCCACAGACCACCCGGATGCACCTGATTCCAGCGTGGCAGCCCCCGCACCGCCTCAGTCGGCGAACGCAGCCAGCGGGCTTATTCCACTTTTGTTCGAAGCCCATCACGCTTTGTCTGCCAAATTCGATGATCACAGACGCGCAGAGGGGCTAGGGCCAGTTCCCGCACGCGTTTTGGCCGCGCTCGACGCCGGAACAAGGCTATCTGCCGAGGCCGTCGCCGCTGAGACATATGTGGGTGTCCGTGATGCCGAGGACACTTTGGCAGATCTGTCGGCCAAAGGCCAGGTCAAGCGAACCAGCAGTGGCGAGTTCTATCTCACCGAGACCGGGCGCGAGCGACGCGAGGCGATCAAGAAGCGATGGCTCGATTTTCAGTCCGCGGAAACTGCGGGGATACCGGCCGCGACGCTCAATGCTGCAACAGCCGCGCTTTCGAAACTACTCGAGAATTCGGGATCGAAAGCGAGGCAGCGTAGTATCGACTCTAGCGCCCCTGTTGCGTCAGCAAAGTTATCGGGATGACCCATCTCGGATTTTCGAAGACGCATTGTGCTCATGCGATCCGAAATGAGGATTGGTGCTAGCAACGGAAGGACGACTGGTATGCACCAACTAGACACTCCGCGCCGTCTGATTGTGTTCTTTCTCGCGCCCGATTTCACGATGCTCGCGTTCTCTTCGGCGATTGAAGTCCTGAGGCTGGCGAACATTGCATTAGGAGAAACGGTGTACTCGTGGCGAATAGTTTCGAGCAATGGAGAAAAAGTCAGAGCGAGCTGTGGCATCGCGCTCGAAACCGACAGCTCGGTCGAAGAAGAGCGTCGTAACCTGTGCGATGCGCAGCGGCCCTACATGGCCCTCGTCTGCGGTGGAATGCACATCGCAACCGTTGCCGACAGAGTTGCAGAGGCGTGGCTGCGTGAATGCCGACAACGCGGCGTTGCACTCGGCAGTCTGTGCAACGGGACCCACATCCTCGCTCGCGCTGGTCTCCTCAATGAACGACGTTGCGCGATTCACTGGGAGAACTATCCTGGTTTCGCAGAGCAATACGGGACCGCGTCGGCAAGCATGGGGCTCTACGAGATCGACGGAAACATCCACACGTCCGCCGGCGGAACCGCGTCGATCGACATGATGCTTGATATCGTGAGACGCGATCATGGCGACGCCGTTGTCAATGAGGTTTGTGAACGAGCGCTGATCGATCGGGTGCGCCAGCCGTCGGACCGGCAGCGTCGACCATTCGCGGTGCGAATGGGACGGCTAAATCCGACAGTAGCTCGCTTGATCGAAGCAATGGAGGACAACCTAAGCGAGCCCCTCGTCATGGGTCAACTCGCCGATGCGATGAAGCTTTCTCGTCGCCAGATCGAGCGCTTATTTCGGAACGAAATTGGTTCTTCTCCGGTTCGCTATTACAGAAAGCTCCGTCTTGACCGCGCCAGGCTATTGCTGATCCAGACCGCCATGCCCATCGTCGAGGTCGCTGTGGCGAGCGGTTTTGTATCCGCCTCGCATTTCTCCAAATGTTTTCGTGAGGCCTATGGATGCGCACCACAGAATATAAGAACCTTCAATACAGTCACAGATGCGAGTGCAGCCGGAGTTCCAAGAACGCGCGGCAGGCCGCGCATCGATGTGACGATCAGCAAGGCCGCTTAAGCAATCATCGTCGCCTTGGCACCTTTTCGGTCCAATGTCGAGGGCGCAGGCATTGAAAGAATGGTTCCAGAAACTGATCGACGTTTCATCGGTTGCATCAACCGAAGCCTCACTAAAAGAGGCACTGCCAGGACTGGTTCGCGAGCTCGGCTTCGATTGCTACGCCTATCTCAACGTCCACCCAGTGCGCATCTATGCCGTCTCCAATTACCCTGCCGAGTGGCAGGACCGCTATCTCTCGCGTGACTACACCAGGGTCGATCCGGTCGTGGCGATGGCGCGGGCCAGGATGCACGCATTCACCTGGGCAGCTGGCAATCCGAGTAGAATCCGCTCCAAGGTGGTGCGGGCCTTCTATGTCGAGGCCGGCGACTTCGGCATCCGTTCCGGCATCAGCATCCCGATCCGAACCCCCTTCGGCCACATGTCGATGCTGACGCTTGCCTCGAACAAGCCGGCACTGTCGCTGGAGAGGGACATCGATCAGATGGCCGCCGTCAACGCCGTTGCGCTGCTGCATGCCAGCCTGGAGCATCATGACGCCGAGCCAACGGCCTCGCGCTCGATCGAGCTGACGGCCAAGCAGGCGCTGTGCCTCAGATGGTCGGCCGAGGGCAAGTCAATGAGGGCGATCGCCACGATCGAGGCAATGTCCTACGCCAACGTCAACTTCCACCTCAACAACGCCAAGAAAGCGCTCGATGCGGCCAGCCTGCCGCAGGCAACCGCGCTGGCCACCAAGTTGAAGCTGATCTAAGCGCGTTGCGCGATTTCGTTACTTGGAACGTCCGGAACGTAGCCCAGCACATCCAGCAACGTCGACAGTAGCGTCTGCTGCGTGTGCATCTCCATCATCGCGGTCACCCAGGCCAAGCGCGCATGGCCCACGGTATCTGCCGATTTGGACGGCTGATCGCTGTACGAGGCTTCGAGTGCCTCCGCTTCATCCCGCAGGCGACGATGCTTCTTGATAGCCTCGATCGTGATGTGTTCCAGATCCTTTTTCGGGAGGTTCTCGGCGAGACCGACTACTGGCCTTAGTACCGGTTTGTGACCGCTCAGGACATTTTGTTCTTTTGCGCTCATTCCATCTACCTTGGGTGGTGTCCGCGGTACGCCCCCGCCGACAAGCATCCCTTGACCCCAAGCCGGGGGGTAGAAAACCGTGTCCACACGGTTCCTGTGACCTTTAGCACCGAGGCGCCTGGACATACGTCACAGGCCCCCGGCCGAATGGCCAGAGGATCCCGGCACCGTCACGGCCGGCGCCTACCGATGGACAGGAGGTTTCTACACCCCAGGACAGCGCGTACTGTCCCGATTCCTCTATAACGAGGAACGGCCCCCTTAACCAGATCGAAGCTTTAGCGGAATTTGCGAAGATTTGAATGACGCTGGAGTTGAAAGGGACGTGATCAGGGGCGTCGGCCGCCGATCGCCGAAAGGTCAACGCGGATGCCGGCACTGTCTGGCGTCGCAACGGCCGGCTGGTCCTCCGCCCGAACTGTCCCATCTGGACCCTCGGGCCGATCTTCCGACGCTGCATCGGCTGGCGATTGCACGGCCGGCGTCGCAAGCTTGACGTCGCCGGGATCGGGTTCTGAGAAGACCGCCTTTCCCTCGAAATATCCCGTCCGCCAAGCATAGATCGCGTCGTCGAAAGCCTCGTCAACTGCATTGCCATACCATTTGGTGACAATGCGATAGACCTTGCCGAACAAGGCGGTGCCCATGCGGATGTTCTCGCAGGCGTCGACCAGGTCCGGCTTCAGCTCCGATGGATCCTTGACGCCGAAACCGGCCGGATACTGGGTGATGCCGACGCGCACCACCGCGCTACCGACATACTGGCGCACGACGGCAAGAGCGTCGTCGGGCGAGGTCGGCTTCGGCACCAGGACGACGCGGTTCCCCGACCGAACGGTCACTGTCAGCGGGTCGGGTGATCCCGCTTCGGCGATGAAGCGTTCGACGATCGCCGGCTTGAGGGCAGGGTCAGCGCATTTCTGGATCAGGGCTGCGTCGATCATCCAGAAGCTCCGGATCAGCTGTTGAAGGAGATGACCAGCGGAACGCCGAACAGACTCGCCCAGGCCTCGGCGCTCGCCTTCTGGATGGCGACGATCGACGTCTCTGTCGTCCACCAGCCATTGCCGCCGGCGACAATCACGTCCGGCGCATGCAGGGCGGACTGGAGCGCGGGCCACAGGATAAGTTGCTCGTAGCAGATCAAGGGCGCGATCCTTTTCCCGCTGAACTCGACGACTGGGTTGACGAAGAAATCGGCGTGGGCGCCGCCGCGCTCCCCAAACCAACCGCGCCACGGCTGCCACATGGAGACCGGAACGGGCATGCGCTCGCGGTAGAGAACAGTCGCGCTCACGCCCGACACAGCGACCATGACATTGTCGTAGCCGTCATGGCCGACGATCGTGGCGCCGGCGATCACGTTGACGTTCGAGCCGCGCAGCTCGCCGCGCCACAGACGCTCCACCGTCGGCGTCCAGAAGCCGAGCGCGCTTTCGGGAAGGACGACGACGCGGGCGCCCTCGCCCGCCTTCCGCTTCACGGCATCGAGCAACTCGAATTGTCGATGGAGGGAGCCATCTCGGCCGAGGCTTTGCCCGAGTTCGAGATCGACGCCCGCCCACCCTTCCGGTAGAGATGGAGATGTCCACGTTGCGGCGGACCAGAGCCAGAAGCCAGCCAGGGCGAAAGCCGTAGCCAGCCACCATCTGCTCGTCATGGCGACCAGGCCGGCGGCGGCCGCCGCGACACCCCACCATCCCCATCCTGGAAATAGCACGCCGGCAGCGGTGAGCGGATGCGCCCAGCCGACGATGCCGAGGGGCGGCAGCCCCATCAGCGCCGCCGCAAGACCATATCGCACCACCCTCCCCCTTCCCGGTTGCCCTTCGCTCGGCCGCTTTGGCCAACATGCTGCATGGACCGCGACGAAGACGACCGAGGCGGCGAACCACAGCACGATACCGGGCAGCGGATCGGTTCCGTAGAAGTTGGCGACGCCCTGCGGCAGGCCGCGCGAGGCCGCCAGGAAATACGCTGCGGAGACGGCGGCAGCGACACGGCGCGAGGGTGCCTGCGCCCACAGAGCGGGGAAAGCAAACGCGGCAGGAAGAGCAAGGACATATCCACTCCATCCGACCCCGCCGGCTGCGGCGGCGAGCGCGATCAGCGCGCAGGATTGAAGCCGATCATGGCGTGAACGTGAGGACGGGCACGGCGCGGCCGAGCAACCCGGCGCCGGGGATTGGCCCGAAATATCGCGAGTCGAAGGAGCCGGCGAAATCCGAATGGAGGAAGACATATCCGGGCGGAACGACGCCTCCCGTCCAGGGGACGAGCGCCCTACCCTCGGCGTCGACACGATGAACATTGGAATGGGCAAGCGGACGCCCTTCGACCGAAACATGGTCGCCTATGTCGACCGATTGCCCTTCCGTCGCCACTACCGTTTTTATGAGCGGGCTCAGCCGTCCTGGGCACAGGCCGCGGCGGATATAGCCGCGCGCGAACGCCAGCTCGAACACAGGGGTCGGCGGCGGGCAGATGAAGATCAGATCATCGGCGGCGACCGGTCGGCCGAGCGCTTCTATGCGCCACAGACCGAGCGGATAGCTCGGCGTGGTGTTGATGCGGTAGCCGCCCAGCCAGGCCGCTACGGCGATTGCAGCAACGCCTGCTATCGCGCCGGCGATCCGGAGCGCTGCCCGCCGGTTCACTGCTTCAGCGCAGGGCTCTGGCGCTGCGACAGGCGCAGTTCCTCGGTCTGTTTCAGCGCTTCCACCGTGCGTTCATGGGCGGCGAGCTGCTGCGCGGCACGCATCACCGGCCATGCCTCGGCAAGCTTCTGCCGGTCGGTCGGCGCCATGCCCTCGGCGGCCCGCTCGAAAAGTTTGCCGGACGGCGTGCGCGCCTCGTTGACCAGCAGCCGGCGTTCGCCGAAGCGCTCGGCCACGGCCTTGTTGAACCCGTCGATCTCGCCCTTGATCTCGCGGTTGCTGACCGCATAGCCGAGCGCTGCCGGAAGGTCGTTGCGGTCGATGGCGTCGCGCACCCGTTCGAGCACCCGGTGCGCCTCGGGCGAGAGTGCGGGAATATCGATCGACACCCGCCGGCGCAGCGCCTGTTCCTCGGCAGCGATCTTCTCGCCCGCCGACTGGCGCAGCGAAAGATAATGCTCGATGTCGCGGCGCAGCGCCGGCACATTGGTCTCGGCGACGCGGCGCTCCTCGCGCTCCGAGCGCCCGGCAAGCAGCCCGGTCTTGCCCTTGAGCGGCCCGATCGACTCCGGTTCGCTTGCCAGCCGGTCCAGCGTCGCCTTGGCGGTCTGGCCATTCGACAGCACCGCGTCGAAGTTCATGGCGCGGAACGCCGTCTCGGGATCGGCGAAGACATAGCGGAAGCGGGTCGAAACCTCCTCCCACTGCTTTGCAACGGCAGGATCGGCCTGGAGCTTCTCCTCGACAACATCGGGCATGGATTTCGCGAACTGCTTGATGCCGGCAACCATCGGCTTTGCCTCCTTCGGTGTTTGGGATTGACGGATATCGAAGAGACCGAGGCGCTCGCCGAAGGCGCGCAGCCGATGCGCAAGATCGGCCAGCTTCTGTTTTTGGCGGAGCGTCCAGTCGAGGCGGTCGCGCACCAGCGTGCGGGCGACATGACCGATGTTGAGGCCGCGCGCCTGGGCAAACCGCAGTGCGGGCCGGTACGAGGACGAGTGTTCGTAGTCGAGCGTGGTCTCCTTCGAGCCGTCGCGCGATAGGCGCTCCGACAGCTTCGACAGCGCGAGCGCCTTGACGTCGACGACCTTCCAGGAATGACGCTCGACCTTCTTTCCATCGGGCAGCTTGATCTTCGTGGAATCTTGGTACTCGAGGCCGATCCGGTCGCCGATCTGCGGCGCAGCCTCTTTCATCGCGCGCTCGAGGTCGACGCCCCAGATCGTGTTCTGCCGCCCCTCGCCGATATCGAGCGTGACGAAATAGCTGTCGCGGTTCTTGGGGTTGTTCTCGAAGGACGCGACACCGTGATCAACGAGGATACCACCGCGGTTGGTGAACTCGTTCAGCCCGACATAGAGCCGGGCTGCATCCCGATGACGGGTGAGTGCGACATAGGTCAGGTGGCGGTCGAGTGAACGGGAAGCGAGCACCTTGACGTCATCGACCGTGGCGCCCTGGGCCTTGTGGACCGTGGTCGCATAGCCGTGGTCGACATTGCGGTAGAAGCGTTCCTCGACAACAACCTGCCGGCGACCTTCGCCCTCCCCGACCACGGCGACGATGCGGCCCTTTCGGGCCTCGACCACCGTCGCCAGCATGCCGTTCTTGACCCCAAGCGCGCCCTCGTTTCTGAGGAACACGATACGGTCGCCGACGTCGAACATCCGATTGCCGTCTTCCGTCCGGAAGGCGAATCCGTCGCCGACGATACCGCGCTCGACCAGCTTCTCGCGGGCGAGCTCGTTCAGCACGCGGACGTCGCGGCGAAGATGCGCAAGGATGAGCGAGGACTTCTGCGGATCGTAGTCACGGTTCCAGTCGTCGATCAGCGCGCGGACCGCGTCGTCCCTGGTCCATTCCGATCGCAGCATGCCCTGTCTGTCATAGGCCGAGATTGCCGCCGCGACCTGACCGCGCGCCAGATCGATTGAGGCGCGGCGCATCCATTCCTCGCGCTGGCGATAGATGATGCCGAGTTCGGCGTAGCCGACGCGATCGACGATGGCGCGGAAGGCGGCACCCGCCTCGATCGGCTGAAGCTGGTCGGGGTCGCCGACCAGCACCAGCTTGGCGCCCGCCTTGGTCACGGCTTCAACCAGCAGCGCCATTTGCCGCGACGACACCATGCCGGCCTCATCCAGGACGAAGACACACTTCGCGTCCAAGCCGGCCCGGTCGTTCTCCCAGCTCAGTTCCCACGACGCCAGCGTGCGCGAGGCAATGCCGGCTTCCTTTTCCAACCCCTCGGCGGCTTTGCCTGCGAGCGCACCGCCTACGACGCGATAGTCGGCCGCTTCCCATGCCTCGCGCGCGGCCTTCATCATGGTGGTCTTGCCGGCACCGGCACGCCCGACCACCGCCGCGAGCGCCGCCGCCTTCGTTATGTGTTCGATCGCCGCGCGCTGCTCGCCCGATAGTTGCTCGTGGCGCGCACAGACCTCCGTCAGCACGTTCTCGCGCACGCGATGGGAGGAACGGTTCGAAAGCCGGATGGCACGCTTCGCCATCTCCGCTTCCATGCGGATCAACGCGCGCGTCGTGTAGCGGGCCGGCACCTTGCGACCCGTCTCGAAATCCACGGTCGGGCGCTCCAGCCGCAGCAGTTCCGGGCTTTGCAGGATGCGCACCATGACGTGCTGGAAGGTCACCGGATCGTCGACATAGCGATGCAGGACCTTGGCGATGTCGCGCTCGTTGAAGACGCTCATCTCCGAAGACAGGAGGTCGAGCACAATCTCCGGCCGGTCGAGGATGCGCTCGCGGTTGGTGATGCGCTGCGCCTCGAAGATCTCGATGCGCTCCAGCGAAACCGGCCAGCCCTCGCGCTGCGCCTTGCGATGGATCGCCCTGGCGCCGGCGCCGATATGAGCGGTCGGCACAAGGTCGATGCCGCGCTCGGCGTAGGAGCGGCCGTCGACGCGGATCTCCAGTCCGGCGAGCGCCAGATGCTGGTTCTGCAGGTCGAGCCATCCCTTGCGCTGCTGCAGGAACTCCGGCTTCTCGCCCGCCCACAGCCGGTACTGGATCTTGCCTTTTTTGGTGCGCTTCGGCGTTCCATCCTCGGCGGTCACCGCGATCTTCTTCGCCCCGAACCCCTTTTCGGTCAGCGGCCTCAGCGTCGTCATCAGATGGACATGCGGATTGCCCGGCTCGTCATGATAGACCCAGTCGGCGACCTGCCCGCGCGACAACACCTGTTCGAGCACGAACTGGCGCATGAGCGCGACGTTCTGCTCGCGCGACAGCTCGATCGGCAGTGCGATGATGAACTCCTTGGCGAGCTGGGCGTCCGCACGCTTCTCGATCGCCTCGACCGCGTTCCAGAACGCTTCCGCCGCGCCCGCCACCGAACAGCCGGCGATCAGCGCCCTCGCCCACTGCGGCGCGTCCGGCGGCAGCAGGAACTCCTCGTGTCCCAGATTGGGCTTGTTGGAATAGTCGACCGTGCGCCCCTCGCTGTCATGGGTCATCTTCGCGCAATGGCGATAGGCGGCCGACAGCAGCGCGCTGCGCCCGTCGGCACGGCCAATGATCTGGATCGAGAAATGCGTGATCGCCATGGCGCAGCGCCGGCTCCCGTCGAGTGATCGTCATGCCGTTCGTCGGGAGAGGCGCAGCCCTTGCCGGGTCCGGCGCAGGGGCGTCGCGTCAGCGACGTATTACTGCGCCCTTGCACCGCTCTTTCGGAACGGTCGGCATGATCTCAGACCTGACGGGTGTCGCCGACTAGCATTTCTATTAGTCGCCGGCGGCTTCCATTCGGGGGATTCTCAAGTCTCGACAAACGATGGGCATGAGCACGGAGGCAACGATCACAAATGAAAAAACCATCCTCGAAGATCAGGGAAGAGATCGCCCGATTGCAGGAGCAGCTGCGCCAAGCCGAGACGCGCGAGGCCGAACGCATCGGACGCATAGCGCTCCGGGCCGGGTTGGGCGAATTCGAGATCGAGGAGACCGCGCTCCTCGCCGCTTTCGAGGAACTGGCGGGACGGTTTCGCGCCGCCGACGAAAAGCCGGACCGGCGCGGTGGCGGCACACGCAAGGCGGCCGCAGCGGCGGACACGCCTGGCCCGGCTCAGAACGAAACTGGCGAGGGCTGAACGGATGAGCCAGTGGGCGTTCTGGGAAGAGCGGAAGAAGGACACGCGCGAGAAGATCGAGCTGGGCGGCCTCGTCGTCAAAGCCGGATTGCGCGCCGAGGCCCGCATGCTGCTGTTGGGTCTTCTGATCGACGGCCGGCGGCGGATCGAGGCGGACGATGCCGAGCGGAAACGCCTGACCCTAATCGGAGCGGAGGCCTATGCCGATGGCCGCGTCTAGGGTTCTGCTCGCCACGGTACCGGCCGGCCTGATGATCGCGGCAACGATCGGCATGACCGGCATCGAGCAATGGCTGGCAGGCTTCGGCCACAGCGACGGCGCACGCATGGCGCTCGGCCGCGTCGGGCTCGCTTTGCCCTATGGCGTTGCGGGTGCAATCGGCGTCATCGCCCTGTTCGCCACCGCCGGTTCCGTCAACATTAAGGCCGCCGGGTGGAGCGTCGCGGCCGGCGGCTTGGCGACGTTTTTCATCGCGGCTCTGCGCGAGATGACGCGCCTTTCGAACCTCGCGGACCGCGTGCCGGCGGGCCAGTCCGTCTACGCCTATCTCGACGCGGCGACGCTGATAGGAGCGTGTGCCGCGCTGTTTGCCGGCCTCTTCGCGCTGCGCGTCGCGTTGCGAGGCAACGCGGCCTTCGCCGCATCCGAGCCGCGCCGCATGCGCGGCCGGCGCGCGGTGCATGGCGACGCCGACTGGATGAAAATGCAGGAGGCGGCGAGGCTCTTTCCCGACGCTGGCGGCATCGTCATCGGCGAGCGCTACCGCGTCGACCGCGACAGCGTGGCGACGGTTGCGTTCCGCGCCGACCAGGCCGACACATGGGGAGCCGGCGGCCGCTCTCCGCTGCTCGCCTTCGACGGCAATTTCGGTTCCTCGCACGGCATCGTCTTTGCGGGGTCCGGTGGATTCAAGACCACGTCGGTGACGATCCCGACCGCGCTCAAATGGGGCGGCAGCCTCGTCGTGCTCGATCCGTCGAGCGAAGTCGCGCCGATGGTCGCCGAACATCGGCGCAAGGCCGGGCGCAGGGTGATCGTGCTCGATCCCGCTACACCGGCCATCGGCTTCAACGCGCTTGACTGGATCGGCAAGTTCAAGGGGACGAAGGAAGAGGACATTGTGTCCGTGGCGACCTGGGTGATGACCGACAATGCGCGCCAGACCTCGATCCGCGACGACTTCTTCCGCGCCTCGGCCATGCAGCTGCTCACCGCGCTAATCGCCGACGTCTGCCTGTCAGGTCACACGGAGATGAAGGACCAGACGCTGCGCCAGGTGCGGGCGAACCTCTCCGAGCCCGAGCCGAAGCTGCGGGCGCGGCTGACCAGGATCTACGAGCAGTCGCAATCCGACTTCGTGAAGGAGAATGTCGCCGTCTTCGTCAACATGACGCCCGAGACGTTTTCGGGCGTCTATGCCAACGCGGTGAAAGAGACGCACTGGCTTTCCTATCCGAACTATGCCGCACTGGTGTCGGGCGACGCCTTCGCCACGGACGATCTGGCAAAGGGTACGACCGACATTTTCATCGCGCTGGACCTGAAGGTGCTGGAAGCACATCCGGGACTGGCGCGCGTGGTGATCGGCTCGTTCCTCAACGCGATCTACAACCGCGCCGGCGAGGTCGAGGGGCGCACGCTGTTCCTGCTCGATGAGGTTGCCCGCCTCGGTTATCTGCGCATCCTGGAAACCGCGCGCGACGCCGGTCGCAAATACGGCATCACGTTGACGCTTATCTTCCAGTCGATCGGCCAGATGCGCGAGGCCTATGGCGGCCGCGACGCGACGTCGAAGTGGTTCGAGAGCGCGTCGTGGATCAGCTTCGCAGCGATCAACGATCCAGACACGGCCGACTATATCTCGAAGCGCTGTGGCGACACCACGGTCGAGGTCGACCAGGTGAGCCGCACGAGCCGCATGGGCGGCTCGTCGCGATCGCGCTCGAAGCAACTGACGCGCCGGCCGCTGATCCTGCCGCACGAGATCATGCGCATGCGCGGCGACGAACAGATCGTCTTCACGGCCGGCAACGCACCGCTGAGGTGCGGCCGCGCGATCTGGTTCCGGCGAGGCGACATGACCTCTATCGTCGGCAAGAACAGGTTCCACCGGGAGACGGCGACGTGAACCGCCGCCTGCGTATCGGCGGCGTCGACGTCGCGGTCGACGGCGAGCCATCCGAGAAGCTGCTCGCCGAGGCCTATGCGCGCCATGAGCATCCCGTCTGCCTGTGTTGTCCGGAAGGCGTGGCGATGTATATCGCCCGTCTCGGCGACCGGCACATCCTGAAGCGGATGCCCGGAACGGGCCCGCAACACGACGTCGATTGCGATTCCTACGAGCCGCCGTCCGGCCTGTCCGGGCTGGCGGCGGTGGAAGGAAACGCAATCGTGGAGAATATCGCGGATGGCACGACAGCGCTGAAGCTGGGCTTCAGCCTGTCGAAGCTTGCGAACCGCGCAGCGCCGGCGGCAGCGGAGAGCCGCGAAGCCGGCGAAGCGCGAGCCGACGGCGCGCGACTGTCGCTGAAGGCGACTCTGCATTTCCTGTGGGACAGCGCCGGCTTCAATCGTTGGCGGCCGGCGATGGCCGGACGCCGCAACTGGGCGGTGCTGCGCAAGTTCCTGCTCGACGCTGCCGCCCTGTCGACAGCGAAGGGCAGGCCGTTGGCGCATTCTCTTTATATACCGGAGATGTTCGACGCGAAGCGCGAGGACGCGATTCTACGCCGGCGCGCCGAGCTGCTCAGCCGGGCGATCCAGTCCGACACCAACCGCCGTTCGCTGGCGATCCTGATCGGCGAGGTGAAGGAGATCGTACCGGCCCATATCGGCGCGCGACTGGTGGTCAAGCACGCGCCGCGCTTCCCCTTCATGCTGGCCGAGGATGTTGAGCGCCGCATCAAGAAGACCTTCGCCAACGAGCTGGCGCTGTGGAACGCGAATGCGGACTCGCATCTGGTGGCGATCGCCACCTTCGGCATTGGCCCGGCCGGTGTCGCCACCGTCGAGGCGATCGCGCTGATGGCGGTGACGGAAAACTGGATTCCGGTCGAGACCGGCTATGATGTGATGCTGGTCGAGCGGCTGACGAAGGCCGGCGCGGGCTTCGTCAAGTCGCTGCGCTACAACCTTCCCGCAACCCAGCCGATGGCAAGCCTGGTGATGACGCAGGCCGGCGGCGCGTCGACCGCGCTCTATCTGGTTCCCGCCGACGCCGACGCCGCGTATCGCCGCAAGCTCGAAGAGCTGGTCGGCGACAGCGGCGTGCCGGCATGGGTCTGGGATATCGCCGCCGGCCCCATGCCGGACCTTCCCTGTTGAGCGGCGGCCGAAGGCCGCTTCCGGGAGAGGGATAGGGGCTTGGGGAAAGGGTGGAGGGAACCGTCCCCTTTCCCCAAAGGGTGGGAGTTTGAGGGAGGGGCTTGCCCTTCCCTCATGGGTGAGTTTGAGAGGGGGCGGCTTGCCCCCTTTCATCAGCAAAGCCGGTCGGTCGATCCGGCCGGCTTTGCTCCCGTCGCCGAGGTGAAGGCGGCAGGCGGCCGAAGCCGCCTGCCGCCGCCTGACGGCTACCAGTCCGGGCCGTGCAGGCGCTCCCGGTCGGCCTCCGGGTCCTCGTTGGAGCCGTCGGTGCCAAGCAGCGTCAGCGCGTGGATCACTGCCTTGACCGGATGATTGCCGATGTGCGTCCGGCGTTGCGCCACGAGGACGCTGACGGCGGTCTCGTCGGCCTCGATCGCCCGGATCGCCTCCTCCATATCGTCGTGTGGCCCGAGGTTCTCGACGGGTTCGTAGTCGCCGTAGTCCTCGTCCCACCGGCCGGCGATGTATTGCGGCGCCCGCTTCAATTCGTCGGCCGCCCATTGCGCATCGCGGATGAGCCGGAACGCCTGCTTGCGCTGCCGCCAGTATTCGGCGCTGCCGCCGTCGATCGAGGTGATGCTGCGGTGTGTCATGGGAAATTCTCCTTTCGTCTCTGACGGAAGGAGGCCGCGCCGGCGCGTCGAGGGGTCAAGGATCGCGCAGCGACCGCCAGCGGCGGCGAGCGGGGGAACCGATTTTGTCGGCGGACGCCCCGCGGCCGGGGGCAAAATTGGGGGGACCGCTCGTCCTTGACGCCGGAGAGGCGGTGCGACAATGGGCCGTCAGAGAGAGAGGAGCTCGCGGCCCGACCAGGGCCGCGTCCGCATTGGAACGGGGAGGTCTGGAGGGGGTGGCACACCCCTTCCAGGGGTGGGGGAGTTTGAGGGGGCGGGGCCTAGCCCTGCCCCTTCATGGGGAGAGTGTGGAGAGGGGGCCCCGCCCCTCTTTCACAGGACATCCGGCCGGTCGACCCGGTCGGAGGTCCTCCCGGCGTTGCGGCCGCCCGCGCCCACCGCGCGCGGACCGTGGGAGGGCGGCGGTCCGCGCCCTCCCGGATGCCGTTAGAACAGGATTATTTCATCGGAGTCTCCCGGAATGATCTTCGGGGCGACGCCTTTCAAGGCGATGCCAAAACCGTTGACGCGGCTGCCGAAGATGTTGGGGCCGTCGAATATCTGGAATTGCGGCGACAGGACGGGAAAGCGGATCGTCAGGATGCCCGCTATGTCCTTGATCGTCCGGCGCGGCGAAACGGTTTCGCCCTCGGCACCGACGCCGACGACGAGCAGGTTGCCAGCGAGCGGGCTGCTCAGGTCCTTGACCTCTGTGAAACAGGTCAGTTCGTCGCGCAGCCCGTTGTCGTCGACGACGATGCAATGATGGCGGTCGATGCGCACCATGTCGATCATCCTGCATCCGATGTGGCGCCGGATCTCGTCGAGGCTGTTTCCGGCATCGAACGTGACGGCGCGGATCGTGCGCTTCTCGACGTCGACGAGATAGGCGGTAAG
>WBZS01000953.1_pt1 | contig 26837 bp, 19 predicted proteins | sample 5204201 | NCBI WGS metagenome assembly WBZS01 (sample SAMN12344357, study PRJNA552823) | activated sludge metagenome | biome: Activated sludge suspended growth; feature: Nitrification reactor; material: Wastewater; isolation source: activated sludge from nitrification reactor of wastewater... | reverse complement strand
ACTTCAACTCGATTCGCCGACATTCATCAATAGATTACCTGTCACCAAACCGCTTCGAACTCATCCACAATCCTTAAGGAATCGCGCGCCCGTCAACCGTGGGCCACCTCAGTCCGCCTGGATAAGATGGCTGAGTTGGTCGGTAGAATAGTGGGCTTCTATAAGTTGCCTCGGGGAATTGGCAATGCAAATCCGAATAAAGAAACTAGCGAACTGTGAATAGCCGATTGGGAGAGCCATCAATATCGCAGTGTCGATAGCCGGCGCTAGCCAAAATCTCCGCGATTTCAGGATTGCGTCCTTCAATCAACAATGTCGGGCGATCTCGTGCAATTAGATTTCGCATGCCGTTAATGACAGAAAGTTCATGTCCTTCAACATCAATTTTGGCAAAGCCGACCGGCAACAACCCCAATGAGTCGATAGCGATGCAGATTACCGGAACGCCTGCATTCTCCGTCGTGTTGGATTGAATTCTTGCTTCATAATAATTGGGCAATCCATTATCAAAACGTGGGACCGACATCTTCACCGTTTTGAAAACATCTGAAACACCAGTGTTCCAAGGGCTGATTTGAACCGTTGCCTTGGCGGCCAAATTGCTCACCAAGATCTCGAAGGTATCCAAGATGGGCTCGAATGAAAGCACGCGTCCCTGAGGACCGACCAATTCGGCCATTCGCAACGAGTAATGTCCTATATTGGCGCCGATGTCTAACACCATCATTCTTGGCCGAACCCACTCGTGCAGTCGCGAAAACTCTGGCTCGTCGGAAACAAACGTTCCGCGACGAATTTGTCGAGCATACTGCCAGCGCCGAACTCGTCGCTGTTGCCGAGCGGGCAACCAACGGGCCAACCGTTTGAGTGGATTCATTTGCTGTCCTGAAGTAAGATACCGGTGGGATGCACCATTTTTCTTTACCAGTGGTTTTGAAAGATTAGTTTAGAAAACTGATAATGGACACATTATGACGCAGTTTTGCTGGTGAGAAGGGATCGCAGCAACCGTAGCTGAACCAGCACTGCGTTGCGGAAATTTCGCCGGGGTCAAATAACTAAGTGAACTGTGGGGGCACTTGTGATTGAAATCATATTGCCAACAGATGGCTTTCTGCCCGGCGCCGGCGACGGGCAGCAATTTGGACTGTTGGAGGGATTCGGTGTGGAAAAGGTTGTTGAAGCTCTCGCAATGTCCGTATTGCTATCGCGACACAGATTTGATGTAAGAAACCGATACGTCGATCTTGATCAGCGAGTTCTGATCGCAAGGGAAAAATATCTGGCCCATTGTCACACCGAACGCTGTCGGGATTCACAAAATGCCATCACCCCCCAGCCCGCTTTCAGCCTGTTCCGCAATCCACCTAACCATTGTTCACGGGAATGCGGCCGACGCTCCATCACAATCTCCAGTTCAAAATCTGCAGTACCGCATCTCTGTCAATACGCGCTTCATCGTGTGGTTACGAATCAAAAAACGAGAGAACGGTGAATAGCCGATGGGGAGAGCCATCAAGATCTCTGTATTTGCGAAAATGAATTGAAGTTAGTCTAACAAAATATTGTGTCGGTTCGCGCAGAAACGTCGTTTGCAGGACGCTCAACCACGTGCCATTGTTCGAATGAAAATAGAAATGGACTCACCACTTTTGCCTTCATTTCGAATGACGCCATTGTCTGTACAACCTATCAATATCCCTTTTCAAGTGGCCAATTGATTCCAGCTCAGCGGCGGCGAAGAAGCCGAAGTAGAATAACATCGCCGGCCACAGGCAAAGTACGATGAGCCTAACCGTCGAGCTGAAAAGTCCCCAGGAAAGAAATAGGTTGACAAGGCAAAAAATTGCTGCGCTCCCTAACATGACGATGAGTCGGTTCCATTCAATTTTCACGTAAGCAACTCGTTGTGAAAAAAGTAGAGTAGTCACTGCCAATACAACCATCGATGCCACAACGGCGATACAGGCACCAAGAACTTCGTAACTGGGGATCAGCGTTGCGCAAAAGAGAATATGCAACGCCGTGGCAATCGACGTAATGAAGATTTTTGCTGTCGTCTTTTGTTTGTAATAAAAGGCGCCGTCCAACAGAATTTGCGCGGTCAAGAAGAAATTCGCCAGAATGGTCAGCGGTATCAGGGGAGCCGCACCGTAGTAGCCCTCCGTTCCAAGTAGATAAACTACTTCCGTCTGAAAAAGGCAAACCGCCAAACCAATAAATGTGAATGGGAATAGGAGACCAGTGTACGCCCGTCCGACTTCAAATGCAGCATTCGGACTTGCGAATACTTTGTAAAGATGTGCACTCCATACCTTGAAAAGCGGCGTGAACGCCAACGCACCAACTAGGACGCCAATTTTGCTTGCCAAAGCGTATACGCCAAGTTCAGATGTTCCCACGGTTTTTAACAAGAAGAATCGGTCGGTGTTAAATAGAAAAAAGCTCAGAATGCCGGTGGGCGCAAATGGCCAAGCAAATCTGAGGATTTCTCCCAACGTTTTGCCGCGGGGATGAAATCCCGTCTCGGCAATTTCCAAAACAAAAAGAGCGATTCCAAATCCTAAATTGGCTACGAGCGTTCCAATCAGAACTCCCCAAATTCCTAATTGAAAATAGGCCACAGCCAAAAGGATCAATCCGACACGAGCAAATGTGATCCCCATACTGGCCAAAACAAATCGCGCCGACTGCGTTTTCGCTTGCATTAGCGTAAGTTGGATGCCCGGTAACAACCAGCACAGACTAGAGGCAATCCCCAAAACAACCAACCGCGAATCTTCGATTGTTAAGAATGCCCCAAGCTGCTTGGAAAAGCAAAGACTCACTACAAATCCAGCTAACATGCCGACAATCGTCGCAAAGGTGACGGTGGATGAAACGGTCGCCTGTTGCTTGGCGTCGTTCGCCTGACAATAGTAGCTAAATGCCGCGGTGGCAATTCCGTTCGCAAGTACTGCAATTGAAATGAAACTTGCCGTTCGTTCAATAATCTCGACCAATCCGAAGTCGGAGGGTTTAAGATATCGAGTGTATAGCGGCAAAAGTATAAATCCTGAGGCCTGGATTAGAATCGTGCCGAGGCCATATACAAGTGTATGACGTAAAAGAGTGTTCCTAATTACTTTTCCTTAAGTTGCTTGACGTTGTTCTATTAACGAAAGTCACTATGATGCGAAATTCGATTTGCTAATTCGGAAATTTGTCGAGCCGTTAGGAGCCGCGTTGTTCAACAGGCTTTTCAAATGAAAACCAATCATGGCAGCAGCTAAAGGAAAAAGAAGCGATACGAGTCAGATCGTTAGTCGATTTTTTCTTGGGCGACCGAATGGACATGGCTTTTACAAAACCGCACTTTTCCGGAGGGCTCGCGTGGAATCTCGTCGACAAGGCGGAATTCCACCTCAATTGATTCTTGAAGAAACTCCTCTAGAGCCCGATGCAAACTCTGCGCCGCATGTTGCGACCAATCCGGACCAGGAACGATTAACACCTCGAAATCCCTCAAATTCCTTTGGATGAATTGAGCCTGCGTGACTTCGGTAGACCCTGACATAATCCGGTTGGTGAGGCTTACGCCGGGAATTTTTTGCCCTTTATAGTTAACGAAAGTATCGGCAACTCGCCCTGCCACATTCATGATCCGAGGCAACTCTCGTCCGCAGTCGCAACGTTCGGTATCTACAGAAATGACGTCTTCAATTTGGTAGCGGAGTAATGGCATTCCAATATTCCAAAGGTCGGTAATGATCGCTTCTCCCTGATTCTGCCCCACATACTTGTCGCCACTCGCAACCTCGACATAAAGTGAATAGCAATTGACGTGCATGCCTTTGCGACACGAGCATTCGGTTGCAATCCGGCCCAATTCTCTAGCTCCATACCAATTGTAAGGCCGAGAACCAAAAGCCTGTTCGATTCGATCAGCGGCCGCAGCCAGTAACGGCTCGGCCGTTACCGAAATACTGGGGATTTTCAGCTCAAGACCCCGATCCAAGAGAAAATCTGCAAACATGGACAGTGGCGTCGCATACGCCTGAAGATGTCGCGGAGAAAAGGTTTTAAGGCGTTGGTAATAGTCCCCAAAGGTTGCTTCGTCGAGAGGAGTTGAACGGAGAAACAGAACATTCGAAAACGCGTTGCGAATCTTGTTTTTGAGGCTGCTAGTTTGAGGAAAGTCTTGCGGGGCACCCCAAAGATATGCCAGCCGTTCACCGCGGAATCGACTCATCCATCGGTCTTGAAAGTACGATGTCGCCCATCTTTTATGAAAAGTACCCCAATCCATGTAAAACGTGGTGGGAGAAGTGGTGGTGCCTCCCGTCGCAGTTTTCCGCAATGATTCAATCGTTGCCTTCCGGCTAATCATGGCTGGCAACTGTTCCCGAATCTCGGATTTTGTCGTCGGCCGAATTCTGGCAAAGTCATCCAAGGTCATTGTTTCGAAGTCTTGAATCCCTGCCTCGTTGATTCGAGCCCGACAAAAGTCCGAGTGTTCAAAAGAACACGCGCAGATTTGTCGAATACGCTGGAGCTGGTAGGAACGAATCGCCTCGATTGTCCCCCCAAGAACCGTGGCAATTTCCGATTCTAAACGCGCTGCTCGTAATCCCCAACGCCAATCGGTCCATGGAACAAGCATCTTCTTGTTCAGCACGTCAATGAGCGCCTTGTGCATTTCGGTTTTTATTTAGGAAAATAGGAATTGAATGAAAGCGCGGCCGAGGCAGACAGGACGGAGTCGGATCATAATTCGCAGAAGAAAAATGTATTACAACGCGAATCTGTTGAGAAAAAATCATCCTCTATGGCAACTGCCATAGATTCTTGACGCGCGACTTTGAAAAAATGAACTTACCCGAGGGCTCGCAGGGAATTTCCGTTACAAATTCAACTTCTGATTCCAGTCGTTCGCCCAGGTATTTCTTGGTTTCCTCCTGCAGGAAATGGAGATCTTCCGGGGACGGATCAACCCCATTTTTCGGGGCGATTTTGAATAAAACTTGGCCGGGCCGATCTTGAATCAGTTGTACTTGCCCTAACGTTGGGCGTTTGGCAATCACTGCAACTGTCAAAGCAGCTCCGGAAACCAATCGACCATCACCACCGACCAGGAAGTCGGTGACGCGTCCTTGGATGCCCTCAAGACGAGGCAAATTTCTTCCGCATTGACAAACGCCTTGCATGAGAGCACCGACGTCTCCAATTCGGTACCGAATGAGCGGCATCGCAAAATTCAAAAGATCTGTAACCAAAATAGAACCTGGTTCACCTGCTGGCACGGGCCCACCGTTTCGTTCGATCTCGACGTACAAACCCTCCGCCATGATATGCAACCCGTTGTGGCATTCGCATTCACTGGCAATGACAGATACCTCACGGCATCCATAGCGATTGAATACCGGGCAGCCAAAAGTTTCCTCTAAAAGCTGTCTTTCGAAGGGTTCTAAGACTTCTGCAGACGTAATAATGGAAGCCAATTGATAGGGTTTGAGACCCGACTGCAAAACAAACCTTGCCAAAAGTACTGCAGATTTCGAATACGCTAATAGTGACTTAGGTCTGAACCTGTGCATTTTGTTCATGAAGGACGCCAACCCTTCTTGTGTGACATTTGCGGTGTTCAGCAACATTGTGGGTGTGAGGATATTGTCCTTCCATTTACCCAAGCGCGATCGTACTGGCGCGTCGCGAACAGCACCCCAAAGACATGCGAGTCTTTCGCCAATGTCGTATCCAGCCCACCGATTGTGTCGCCAAGTTGCTGCCGCCCTGGAACAGGCGCGTTCACTGCCCAAGAAAAATGAAATTGGCGTGCCAGTAGAGCCCCCTGTTTGGTTTGGGATCAAATCGTTTCTTGGCCAGTTTTTGGCGATCATTGCATCGCGATGTCGTTGGATATCCTCTTTGGTCAAAACGGGTAGTTGTCGCAAATCTGATAAACTTTTGATGCTTCCTGGTTTCAGTCCTGCTGCATGAAAACGGCTTCGATAAAAAGGACATTCGGCGAATGCATGCTGCAGTAGATTGGACAATCGACCGAATTGAAGCTGTTCGAGTTCGGCGCGCGGGAGATACTGGCTCGTTTCGAATTCTTTCAAAAATCGGTACTCGGCGAAATTTCCGCTCCGATACCGATCCAACGGATATAAAACGTTACGAACTAATTGAGATCTAATCGACACAGATTATGAAGACTTTAATGTCGTCGTTGACTCAGCTAGTTTGTGGAGCGGAACCATTGTCCGGCACGAAAATGGATCGGCCGGCATCGAAATGAATTGAATGGGTCCGGTTTTTCAGTTCAATAGATTTACTTCCCTGAACAATCCACTCGAAACCATGGGAACGTCTGGCAATTCTAAGCCTTTCGACTACACCCGTGACACTCGATTCAAAACCGTCAATCTGTCGGATTCGAATCGTTCCTGATTGTGGTTCCAAAATCTCAACGTCGATTAGTTCATGACTGAAAGAATTCAGCTTCCATGGCAATGTTGAATGCACATATCTAGAAGCTGGTTTGGGAATCTCAAAATCTCGATACTGACCCGCGTTTCCAGTCTGTCCCGCCTCAGCCGCCCGAATAATGTTGTAGGCCTCTCGTGCATTTACAAAATGCAGACGATGAGGGTTGGAACCCCATTGCTGGACCATCGCGCCGAATGTTGAATCAAGTTCATCACTTGCGAATGTCTTCTTGCTTTGCATTCCATGACAATGCAACTTCACAAAAATCCAATCTGGACGTCCGCAAACATGAACATTTGCATTCTTCCATGCTTCGAGGCGTTTTGGATTGGGAGGGTGGTAGTCTTCGACAGCTCCATCATCAAGCTCACCTCGCCAAAAATCGTAAGTGAGTGGTCCTTGCACAATCATCAAATCACCAGACGCCTGACGCCCTACTGTCACATCAATACCAGTGTCGTATGATTTTGGGGCAGGTGTGTCGGTCGCGTAATAAATCGAATTGACTTTCCGGGGTTGGGCATGTGAACCAATAGCGGGAAATGTAAAATCAGCATAACAACCATGCTCTTTAAGCGCGATCAATTCGGTATTGCATCCACTCTTGCTGGCATCGCGTGAGCCATTGTCAAGTGACCAATTTCCGGCGACGTACCCAAATCTCTGTCGAGGTTTAGCCTCACTGGTAAGCATTGCCCCGGCGGAATTGAAGAAATTCAATCCCCTTCTGAGCTTCTCCGAAAACGAAGCGTGGTCATCAAACCCATGGTGCAGATGAAACTCAATTTCGCCATACCCCCGCCAAGCAAAATCACTCAGCACATTCAGGCAAGAATAACTCTCGTATTCCGCGCGGAAAAACCATGTCTGCTGCGGGTGTTGGCCATCCGAGTCAACATGCTTTGAGGCAATCCGTTCGAACTCGGCACACCATTTGTGGACGCGTTCCGCGGGTACCGAGCCGCCACCGAACAAGTCGGAGGGCTCAAAATGATCGGCGGTCAACACAATGAAATCTAACGGCTTTGACTCTGGTGGACATCGCGTCCTCCGACAGGCGCTTACCAGAAATGGCACTAACCACCCGCCCCGATAGTAGCGATGTTTAACGAATGACAGGGCACCCGCTATCGGTCGGAGAGTGAAGGGCGTCCGGGAATGGCTACGACTTTCGGAAGTCACCGATCATTTTCCCGCCCGTTTGGGCTCATGTTGACACTTCGCGCAAAAATCACTTTCGGCGCAAACCGCGTTTCGATAACAGGCGATAGAGTCGTGTTTTTGTTGCATCAATTGCATGATAAATGCCGACAAACTAATGACTTGAAAAAGCGTCAACGTCAGGCAAGGCAGAATACGAGTTCGCAAGGGCAAAAACAATTAACCATCGGTAATCATAAAGAGTATGTCCTGCCATCCCATAAACAAGCATGACTCCCATCAATCCTAATATCATAGTACCGATGATGTAACGCTCATCCCCTTCTGCGCTTCCGGTCAATTTTGCAGTAGCCCGGCCGCTAGACACACAAATCGTAACGGTCAAAACAAGCGAAATCCAAGCAAAAAATCCTACGTAACCAAGTTCCCCAACGACTTGGCCGTATAAATTGTGTAGCTGCAAAATCTTTTCCTCCTCAATCACTTGTCCGCCCTTTTCCCTCATCAAACCAACGGCTTGTGCAGAAACTGCCGGGCCGCAACCAAAGACTGGGGAATTATTCGCAAGTCTGAAGCCATCAACTAATCCCTGGAGTCTGCCGCGGGCAGATTCTGTGGCGATTTTATCAAATTGGGTGGCCTCTTCCTCTTTAACACTCTGAACCAGCGTGAGGAATCGATTCTGTACCTGAACCGGCAAGAATGGAAATCCAAAAACTATTATTGCGATCGTCGCAACAATGTATCTTGGGTCATGCAACCTATTTCCTATGTGAACGACACCCAATACTGCCGAAGCAACCATTGCACCTCGTGTTCCGCTAAAAAAAATGCAGAGAACACAACTTGTGCCAAAGCACAATGCAATGGGGCGAAAAACTGGCTTATGGACCAATCCATAAATTGCGATCGCAAACGGAATTCCAAAGAGCCCCAATAGTCCCCATGCATTTCCTGCGCCATAGCCGGTATCGGCCCAAGTCCCTTTCATGCGCTTCATTCCTTGTTGAGCCACATAGGAACCGCCGTTTATGAAGTCCATCCATGAGTATATTTGATAAAGAAAAATAATTGATGCAATTAAAAAAATAATTAACCGAATCTGCTTTACAGACTTCAAAGTGACCGTTAGACAAATAAAGAAAACCAACTGCTTCCAATAGTAATCTTTCCAATGCAATGCTGATTCGAGACTGTTCAATTCGGACATTTGCATCGATAGACACATCCATACAAATAACGCTCCTAAGTTCAATGAAATTTTCCTAAACAGATTTGACCATTCCCCTGAAAAACATGAAGCGGCCACAAAAGCGGCCGCGAGAAATTTTTCGAATTGAAGATCTCCAAGAAACGAAAGTCTCGGAGAGAACTGTGGCGTTACAATCAGCCAAGCCAAATAGAAAAACGCTATTACTACTGACGCGTTCATATGCTTTGTAATACAAATCCGTTTTGCGTCGCGGCACAATCATTTCGTGCCTTGTTTTGGCCTAGCTCAATCATTTAGTTAACTCATTTGTGCCACTTGGACTGTCTCACTTACAGACACGCAGTTCGATTGTCTCGCTTAGAATTCGGTTGCCATAAAGAATCATGAACGATCTGTTCAAGTTTGTTTAATCACGGCTTGATGTCGTGACTTAATAAATTTTGCTGGATTACCAGCCACAACTTCCAATTCGAGTACTGGCTTCACGACCACGCTTCCGGCACCGACGATGGCAGCATTTCCAATGTCAGCCATGATCACGCTACAGTTTCCTATCCACACGTTTTGGCCAATCGCGGTCCTCGAAAAGTTTCCGCCTTGCAAATGAGTTGGGACATTTGATAATTCAGTTGAATGTTGATGACGACCACTCAGAATATTAACATTACTTCCAATAAGTACGTCGTCGTCGATGGCAACCGTGCCTAGAATGCAGCCAGCACCTACATACACACTCGCACCAATCTTTGATTCACGATGTGCAATCCACGAAAGGAAACCAATTGAAAAATCACGACCACACTCCAGAATCGTCATCCGGTAGTAGGCGCGGCGGAGAAAGATTCCGGTGTTGCCCGGGAATAAGCTCAGGCATTGTCCCATGGTTGTAAACAACTCGTCGTTGGTCCCAGGTTTCCCAGTCACAAGGACAAAAAGCCAAAATGGCGTCGTCAGAACTATGGCAATTAGGTTTAGAGTCGCTTTCAAAGTTGAAGCCCAAAAGCTGTTAAAAGACGAGAATGCAAATGCACACGACCCGGTGGTAAAATGAAGAAGTTACTGTATGAATTGGTTTCTTGCTCTACAGTAAAGAGGGCGGATACGGAGGCCCTGCCGCACTCGGCAAGCGTCGCTGAGAGTTGGCGATCGGATAGAAGGCGTGTCATCAGTTGAGATAGTTGCAAACAGTCTTCTGGCGGAAACAATAGGCCGGTGCGTTCGTGCTCGATTACATCGAGATTGCCTCCTACATTCGTCGCAATTACAGGTAGGTTGGCTGCCAAATACTCCAAAAGAGCGTTGGAAAATCCTTCAGATTTTGAGCAAAGCACAGCGAGATCAAGGCTCCGCAATAAATGTGGAATGTCCTCGATTGCGCCCAAGAAATGAACCTTCTCGGCTAGATGAAGGGAATCAACTAATGATTGCAATGATGTGCGGTCCGGGCCGTCACCTGCAATCAAGAATTCAACATTCGGGGTTGTCTTTAGTACTTCCGCTGCCGCATGAACAAATGTCGGAATATCCTTGACCGGCCTTAAATTAGCAACGATGCCTATTCTCCATGGCTCACCAGCAGGCTTCGACAGGCGAATCGGCGAGATATCTTGGAATCGGCTCACGTCAATTCCATTCGCAAAAACGAAAACTTCGTCCGACGGCCGATGATAGATTTTCGAAGCCGCTTGCCGGCTTTCACGGCTGTTAGCGATAATGTCAGAAATGAATCGCGAAGTAAGTCGGCTGGCAATTCTATGCGCCGGGGTCAGCCAATATCCAAGATTGCGGCACGTTGCGATAATCTTTTTGACACCCGCCCACCAGGCTAACGGAGCACCAAAATAGGTGCTATTCGTGAAGTGTAGCTGGACTACTCGGATTCGGTTTTTTTTCAAATAGGAAACAAATGTTTTTGCGGCTGACAAGGCCTTGAAGCTGGCAAACGAGCGGACACCCAAGCGCAACACTGGAACGTCTTTTGGTTCTAGCGCCATAGACGCTGCCGATGTGCCATCTAGAAGCACCAAGTGAGGGGCAACCTTTGTTCGATCAAAGTTGCTAATAAGTCGTAGCAGCCATTGCTCAGTACCCGCACGTCCGAGGTTATCAATCATGAACACAACTTGAATGGGAACACCAGGTGCCTCAATCCCATCGGGTTTGGATTCATGTTTTTTGGGGCGCGAGTTCATCGCCGAGGAACGTTCTGAAGGTGATTCTGAGACCTAATCTCAGAATTCGTTATTTCCAAGCTAGAAAGGGCGCGGTGTTGCGATTTGTTTTTTTCGAAACGAGCAGGACTGATTTCGGCGAAGAGCTTTTCGTAGGAGTGGGCTTGGTTGGCAAATCCAAATTTGGACTCAATGTGTAGTTTCCCGTTGATGGAAAACAAGGCCGATAACGATTGATCGTTCAGGATTTCGTTGATCGAAACGGCAAGCAGATCTGCTGAATTGGCGGCAACCAATCGACCTGTGCAACCATCTTTGATGATTTCTCCCGTTCCGCCAACATTGGTCGCGACAACGGGAACTCCTGCTGCTAGAGCCTCCAGGATGACATTGGGCATTCCCTCCGTATGCGACGACTGCACAAACAAATTCAAATGCGGGAGCAAAGCGTCAAGATCTGAGCAAAAGCCCGCCAAAATAAATTGATCCTGCAATCCATGGCGGGAGATTTGTTCAGCCAAAGATTCGCGTAACGGTCCCTCGCCAAACAGCACAAAACCAACTTGCGAATTTCTGTCAACGACAGCTTGGGCTGCTTCGATCAACAGGTCAAAGCCTTTTTCTGGGCTGAGGCGGCCTGCCGCCCCAATAATCTGTTGCGGCGGTTTCGGGAACATCTTTTCTAAGCGTGTACGTCCAGCTGGATCGGGATTTTCAAAACGGCTTATGTCAATCGCGTGTCAGATCCGGCCGCAAATAGACCAAAGCCATCACGTCCTGTAGTTGATCGCGAAAGCCGTACGCTCCACCAGATTGATAGAATGCCGACCTTCCCCACAAACGACAGCTTAAGATTTGGTAAGGCAACCAGCGATTCACCATGACATCCATGGCGTGATTGGGAGTTTGAACAGACAACGAATCGAGTAGTTCATTCCAATACTTTTCAGCGGCCTCGGATGCCGTTCGCAATGCCGAGAGATCATGTAATTGAGCCAATAAGCCAGGCAATTCAGAAACTTCAGCAACTGCACCAAAGAGAAAATAGATTTCTTTGCTTTCATTTGCTTCCAATGTAACCCTTCCTTGCATAGCCAAGCAGGGAGTCCGTCCAGCACCTGTTTGCAAATTCAAATCTTCACGTGCACCGACCGGGCGAAACAAGGAACAGTCGCGACCTACGAAACTTCTTTGATCTCCTGTCCACGAATGTGTTGGCGTACCCATCAACTTTAAAAACACGACTTGCGATTTGAATTCGGGATGGTAGTTGTTGGTCATCAGTACGGTTTGCATTGCCGAATCGTAACTCGAAACTTGATGCAGCATTGTTTCTTCACGTGCCGGTCCTAAGACGGTTTCGGCATAGTAGGTCACGCGAAGGCTTCGCTTTGTCTCACTTCGATTGGAAATCGCCAGGCGCACGATCTTCAGCGGCAATTCCGGATGAACGCTGACGCGAGTCATGCATTCCAGATCGTTCCTCCTTGTGGTAAAGGAGGAAAATCCTTGTCCGTGACTGACAGATCGTTCGCCGCCATTATCCAACGGCGCAATGGGCGACCATAATTCGTTTCTGGCTGCATCGTGAAAATAAACGATTTCTGACGCTGGATCGGAAGTTGGATCATTGCTCCAAACAGTGAGTTTGTTTTCGCGGCTGTTGCCAAACCAGGTATTCCCCCCTCCCGACTCAGTTAACAAGCAGCCAAAATTTGGATTGGCCATCACGTTTGACCAAGGTGCAGGGGTGCGCACGGAATCGGACAACTGAATGTGATACTTTCGACCATCGTCGGCAAAATATCCGAAGCCGTTTGGGAAATTCTCGCGAGATTGATCAATTGAATCCGGCTTTTTCAAAGGTCCTGGTGCCAATTTTGTTACTAAGAAGTTCGGTTTTGTTTTGCTTGGCGACAATCGCGCAAGGGCGGGGTGTTCCTGTTTGCTGGCTGGCCCGGAAGACTGTGTAAGCGATCGTTCCGCAGCCAAGCCAACCTCTATTTGTTGAGCCAGAGATCCGCGTTTGGCCGAAAGAAAAACGGTGGCAATACCGTCCAGCAATCGATGTTCTTCGGCGATCAAATGCGTTCCCTTGAGGATAAAAACGTGTTTTCCAGTCTGTTCGATCGTTTGGTCCTCAAACGCAATCCCTCGAAGTTGTTCTTGCAAATGGTCGAAGTAAGTGCCTGAATAGTCGTTGATGATCACCAAATCGACCGTTAGTCCACGTGAGATCAAAAAACGATGCGCCGCCACGACTTCCTGGACCAGTTGGATTTGATCCGCATCGTCTATTCTCAACAACAGAATTGGCAAGTCTCCCGAAATGCCAAACTGCCATAATGCGTTTTGACCAAGCTGACTACTTGAGTTCAGTCCGGTTTCCCCTCGCATGCTATCGTGGGGGTAAAGTAAGAGCCCACCGAGTTGTTGAAACAAATGAAATTGTCGCGGCGAGAGTTTTTGATATCTCAACTCGAGCTGCGCAAAAGCCCAAGCCAGTTCATACGCACGTTGGACTCCTCGTAGTTCGTGAAAAACGTCTGCCAAAGCGATCGCCATATCACGACTTGTCGCGGTTGCGGTGGTGAAACCCAAAACAACTGATTCAGTGGGCTCAATGGTGACGGTGCAACGCAATGAAAAAACCGGATCGAGCACTGCACCGGTCGTTCCACTGAGTCTTTCGGATAGCATCGCTGTCGGGCTTTCGGTTGTTCGACCCCGCCCCAGAAACGTCTCGCGACTGGATTCAAACTCAATTTTTTCTACATTGGCCGGTGGCACCAGTGTATGCAAAGCGTATAGCGGCTGTTCATCGCCAGATCGGGGGCGGCGCCGTGCCATCAAAGTTGCGTTTTCACTAATGAATTCCATTTCGACAAACAACTTTTGAAAGGCCGGATGATTAAGGTCTGCGGCAGCTGTTGCCAGTACGACTTCGGCATAACTGGTGACTTCAATTTCTCGTCTTACTCGCCCGTGATTAGTTATGCGCAGTTGACGAACTTCTGCATTGTGCTCCGGAGAGACGACTAGTTCCAACGTTGTTTCCAAGTCGCCTTGCCGACGATGAATTTCAGCCTTGTCAATCGCAAACAAAGTTTCGTAGTGATCCGGCACAACTCGAGTCGGTTGATAGGTTGCTGACCAAAATTCACCAGTTAATCGGTCACGTAGGTAGATAAAAGTTCCCCAGCGATCACAAGTCGGATCAGACCGCCAACGAGTAACTTGGAATTGGTTTGTGCGAGCGAAACTGCCCCCTGTGTTTGTCATCATCGAATGAAAGTCGCCGTTTGACAGCAGAATGACGCGTGGTGTCGTCGAATGGGTGCCGACAATTTGGCGGCTGAACATCGGTGTCTCAGGGCGGGCTGTTGCAGCGTATTGGACTTCGCCCGAGTTAGGAAGCTCCGAGGGAGCAAACGATGGCTCTTTTTCCTGCAATAGCAATTCGTTCGCTCTCACCAATGGGTGCGCATGAAACCAACGAACGACTACGTCTTCATGTAGTGCGTTGGCAATCGCCAGCAGTGTCATTCCTTGATGGTGAGCCATGTAGTTGCGGACTACGTTATGGGCCTGCCGATAGCGCAGTCGAGCGGGCGTGTAATCGATTGCGTCATAGAATCCCCATTGGCCCAACGCTAGTTCGGCCAAACGCCGCAAATTTGCAGTGGCAACACGGGGAGAAAACGGAAGTGCCAAGGCCGTCGAATATGGCGAGATTACCAGCTCACTGGCTAGTCCCCGCTTGAATCCCAGACTGGGCAAGCCAAACGATTTGTAATGATAATCTGAATTTTTCGCTAGCGCACTGTAAGCTGATTCGCTGACTCCCCAAGGTACGTTCCGTTGTTGGCCGTATTCAATCTGTTCGAGAATTGCTGTGTGGCAACTGGTATCAATCAGCGATCCGACGAACGATCGTTGAAAAAGTTGCGGCATCAAATACTCGAACATCGTTCCTCCCCACGATACTAGCGCGAATTGTCCATTGATCTCGATGGCTTGACGCCCCAATTGAAACCAATGCTCGGTAGCGACGTCTCCCTTGGCAATTGCCAGATAACTTGCCAATCGACACTCGCTGCACAGAAGATCGTAATGCCCACGGTCTAGCATCCCGATGTCAGCGTTAAAGCCGATCGAAAATAGCTTGCGTCGAGGATTATAAAGAAAACGAAAATCCATCTTGTGAACTGCTTGTTCGCAGCCGCGGCCAATCTCCTGCATCGACTCAATCAATTCTCGGGCCGCTTCCGAACCCTTCAGTATCAAATCTGGCGAGAGCCCCACATCCCGACAGACTTTTCTCCAATCAAGGGCGGTGATAATGGATGGCGAGGCAGCACGTTGGCAATGTTGGGCAAGTAAATCGGGCAACAGTTGCAATTCCTGCAAACTGAAGGTTGGCGTCAGGCAGTCTCGCAGTTGTGACCAAGCTCGGGCGTCCTTTTGGGCTTCGGCAGCTACCGCCTGTTCCAGCCAAGGCATCAGCAAGCGTGCGTCCTGAACAATGCCGCGAAACCGACGGGCCACTACCGAAAAATGACGTGAGAGCCTTGCGAATTCTTCACGGGACATCTCGAGGCTCAATGCCGCGCATCGCTCCAGCTCACTGGCGGTAATCTCGAACTTCGTAAGATAGTCAGTCAGTTCGCTAAAACTCTTATACGACAGTGTACCCATTAACCGAACTGAGTCTTCCAATTGGCTTAGAATCTTCGCCAACCGTTCACGCCTTTCGACGTCACGTTGCGGGCGATTCGCAAGAGTTCCCAATAGCTCCATGGCGAGCTTTGTTCTCCCGACCAGGCAGCGCAGTGCTGCCACGGCACTTTCGCGATGTTCGCCACAAAAAATCGGTTTGCGGATCATTTGTCGAATTCCATCGACCAGCGCTAGGTAACTGCCTGCCAAGTTGCCACTGTCAACGGTCGATACGTAATGCGGTCGAAGTGGCTGGAGGGTCGAGGTTTCATACCAATTGAAATGATGACCTTGCAGTTGTTCAAGAGAATTCCAGCTGGCCAGATTCTTTTGCCAAACCGAGACCAGTTTGCAAAGTCCAATCATGCCCATCTGCTGCGCGGCCAAGCCGGAGACCAGAAACATCCCTTCATTGGTTGGCGAAATGCGCATCGCAACTCTTTCGCGTGGATACTCTTGAACATTGTCAGGTGGCAACCAGTTGTTTTGTTCATTGACAAACTCTTCAAAAAACGCCCAAGTGCCCGAAGCGACTTCTCGCAACCAATCACGATCACTGGAGTCGAGAAAACGGTGGGCGAGGCGAGGACTGGTACTGATTGCCTGTGCTACCAATGGGGCCACGAACCAGACGGTCAACCAGGGTGCTGCCGCCCAGCGTGCTCCTGCGTCAATAAACAGCAAAGTAGCAACCGCCAGGACGCTGCAGATGCTGGTTTGGCGGATGATCGACCAATGCTGAATTTGCAGGCGCGACTCAGTCGCGGCGGCGGTTTCCCATTCCAGCAACCGTTGGCGACTAACATAGACCCGAAACAGCGTCCGCGAGATCGCATCCAACATCAGCCAAGCGGTGTGGGGCAAGAGCATAGTCGAATAAAGTATTTGTTCTCCGGCAAATAACAACTCTTTGCAGGTCGAGCGCACTTGGGCTCCAAGTTCACGCTTGAGATTCCATCCCCAGGGTGCCGCAAACACCTTTATCAACCAGGGAAAAATGGTGGCTAGCCCGGCCAACAGCGACCACATTCCTGCCCGCTGCGGAAACAGCGTCCAGCCGACCAACAAAAACGCCAGTAACATCGGAGCCCACAGGCTGCGTCTGAGGTTATCCAAAATTTTCCACCGCGACAGCATTGATAGGCTGTTCCAAATGTTTCCCTTTGCATTTGGAACGCGGGGAAACAACCACGCGCTGATTTGCCAGTCGCCACGCACCCAACGATGGATGCGTTTCGCATCAGCATCATAACGCGATGGGTATCCATCAAAGACCTCTATGTCACTGACCAATCCCACTCGAGCGTGACAGCCTTCGATCAAGTCGTGAGACAGAATTTGGTTTTCCGGAAACGTCTCGTGCAACATTGCCTCGAATGCTCGCACGTCGTAAATTCCTTTGCCGGTAAAGCTACCTTCAGCGAACAAGTCCTGATAAACATCAGACGCAGCCAACACATACGGATTCATTCCTGGATGATACGTTTGTGATTTCAGATAGCGCGTTCGCGGCGAATCACTCAAATGAATGCTGATGCGCGGCTGCAGAATCGCATACCCGCGCTCAACGCGTCGACGCCCATGTTTATCCGTAACAAGCATGGGTCGATTGAGCGGATGGGCCAATGTTCCGACCAGCCTTCGCGCTGCGTCGCGCGGCAAAATTGTGTCAGCATCGAGTGTGATTACAAGCGGATTTCGTTCTGGATTTTGAAAGTTCTGCAGCTGCTCCAGGTCACCTTCTCGAACTACAAATGACGTATCTGACTTGCCAATCAACAGGTGATTGAACTCTTGCAGCTTTCCACGTTTTCGCTCCCAACCCATCCACTTTTGCTCGGCTTCGTTCCATCTTCGCTCGCGGTGAAATAAGTAGAAAGGGCGGCCGGACTCGCGGTAACGTTCATTCAGTCGGTGAATTCCTTCTCGAGCCTGTTGCAACAAGGCCCCGTCGTTAGTTGTGATTTGTTCCGGCGCATCGGCAAAGTCCGTCAACAAACCAAACAAAAACATCCGGTCTGTATTGGCCAAATAGTGGTTTTCCAGTCGTTGCAGCAGTGAATTGACTGTGTCGGCACTACTTAACATTGAAGGAATGACAACGAAAGTCGGGAACTCCGGACTCGCTCCATCGCGAAATTCAAGTTTTGACAGCAAGCGAACGCGAACCAGTCGCGTGACGATTGCATTGACAAGCTCCAAAGACATTTCGCTGATCGGCACAAATGCTAACAGGCTTAACAGGATGATTAACGGCAAACTCTGCGTGATTTGCCACAACAGCAATAACAGGCCGAAGATGAAGAGACTCCCCGTGCCGGCCACTAGTCCGAAATAAAGCGAATGCGGATGATTTTGGATCCAGGTTGCGAAAATGCAGCCTAACGTCGATCGACACCCTGCAGTTTGCTCCAGCTTTTGGCGACCTCTATCGACCAACCAATAGCCAACATGATTTTGGATCTGTTTGCATTCCGCGACCAATGAGTCACCTGCAGAATGCTTGTCCATTCGCCCGCCAGCGTTACGGGCCAAGTCTATCGCCGCCTGAGCGATTTCCGTTTCAGTGAATTCCGAGCGCCGTGATACCTGTTCGATTGCATCGCGATACCGGTTGCGGGTTAAAAAATCGGATTTTGCGTAAACCCGTGCTGGATCGGCTCGCAATACTCGTTCCGTGCGGTTGGTCAATTCAAAAAAATCGATCCAGTCGAGGGCTTTGATTAGCCTCATACTGGTTATGACATTTCCAATAGAGACTTCAGTGGCTGCAAGTTGATGACGTTCCTGAAGACGCAGTTCTGCCAGATTCCAGCCTCGTTGCTGTATGACCTGTTCCAGATCCTGCAATTGCTCGGCAGCTGTCAATCGGCTTTCGCTGACAATTTCGTGCAACCGCAACACGACCGATGAGAATTGTATTCCCAGCCAGCGCTCAATTTCGGATTTGCGGTGCAAAGAGACATTCCCAATTGTAGAATTCTTGGGTGGCGACGCAAGAAGTTTCTCGGCGATGAGCCGAGCTTCGCGCTGTGCGCGACGATCCTCCAGAAAGCGGGTTCCGAGTTGACTGAGTTCTTCCACCAAAACCAACCGCAGCATGATCGGAAAGGCCCAGGTTTCACCGATCGTCAATGCTGTTGCACTCTGAAATTGATCAACAAAACGAACGATGAGTTCTTCATCCAGTGCTGAATCCGAATGGGAAATGAGCTCACGTGCCAAGCGATGGACACGCGGAGCCCCAGTTATCAACTTGGGAAGTTGATGAAAAAAGCCGGCTGGCAAGTGTTCGCGTATGTCCTGAATCTGTTCATGAATGACATGAAAGTTATCAATAAACCATTCTGCAATCGGCTGAATCAACTCGTCCGAATCCAAGGACGCGCTCAGCGCGCTTCGGTGAGTCATTTCGATTTGGGCCACATTGTCTTCAAATTGGCGGCGAAACGATTTGACGCTCTTGGGCGATGGTACAACGATTTGAAGATCTGTACCCAACCACCGCGCATGGGCCTCCAAGTGCATGTTCCCAAAAGATTTTGTCGAATCGATAGGATGGGCGGTTGTTGACGCCGCAGTTTTGTCAAAACCTTCGTTGAGGCCAATTTCCGAGATATTAGATTCCATCGTTTCCAACTTCTGACGGTTTGCCGTCCATGGCCATGAATTTAGTCAAAATCGAATGGGAATTGCGAGAAAATCAAACCGACGACGGCGACATCCACTTCAGCCGAAAATCTAACGTTAGCGAGGTTTTGGTTTGCGTTTCCAAATAGATGGTTGACTCTTTGACTGATGAGTAAGTTGAAGCAATTTTTGCTCCACGATGTTTGACCGACTTTGTCGCGAACGTATGTCGATTACTAAACACTCGTCCGAATTGCCCGCCGGACGATGTGCCGAGGATGTGTCCAAAAGAAAACGGCGCTGAAGGTCTGGCAAATTTGGCATCGGTCAACGGTCCTGATCTGGTAACTTTACCGGTAACTATCGTTTCTTGATCTAAGCAAAAATAGTTAATGCAAACGAAGTGCCAATCAGTTTTCACCTGCAAATGGTAAACAGCGTGCGGTCGATAATTGCGCAGCCTGATCGTTCTGCGATCAATCAAGCTGAAAGCATCTATGGATAAGACGAGATTCGTCCGGGATGAGGCAGATTATGGGAAACGGGTCAAACGAAGTTTCGGGAGGCTTGATATTCGAACCAAAAACAAAGACGGCAAAGGAAAGAATCGCTTAGCCCAAGGCTGCGCGGGCCAAAATAATCCAGACTGTAAATAAAGTTGACGCCTTTCATTGGCGACAAAAAAACACCCAAGCTGTTGGCAGCTTGGGTAGCTTTTGAACCGATCCAAGAAGACGGAGACTATCGGTTGCTAGTCTCAGTTTTTTGGTTTTGCGTTTCTAGTGTTTTGCAAATGCTTTCAGCCTTTTGCATGTGGTTTTGGACTGATTCGTTTGCCGCATGAATAACGACTTGGAAATCGCTTGGCGAACGGCTTTCCAACGCCTTGAGCTCGGCCAACAATGCGCTATGGCCAACGATTTGAACAGCCATAAAAGCCTTGTCGAATTCCGCGCCACTCTTCTTCGACATCATTTCTTTGCCCGATACCAAATTGTTTTGTTGTGCGGCCTGACAAATTTCGAACAAGCGAGCCAAGACAGCGCTATCGCCACTTGATGTCGATGTTTCGGGATTTGACGAAGCATTCTTTTCGGACCGATTTGAATTGTTGGATGGATCTGTAACCACTGGTTTATTGGCGGCCACTTTTTCCTTATTGGCTGTCGCATTTGATGTAATCAACGCTTTGTCGCAATAGCTGGCAACAAATGGTTTCAATTGCTCGTTGAACTTGGCATGGTCTTCGGCCAACATCTCAGCAAATTTCTTGACTTCACTGTGTGTTGCTTTCGCCGCAGCTATTTGCCCTAGTTGGATTTCGGCATTGTTGCAAAGTACTAACTTCGACGCGAAGAACTCGACCACCGGTCGATCCATTTCTGTTTGACTCGCTGTACGCGTGGTCGCAGTTCGGACTTGTCGTGGTTGAGTTTCCGTGGTCTGCTGACCAACGCAGTTATTGACGCAAAAAACAGCCACCGCCACTGCAATACTCGTGGATAGAATTTTAGACATAGGTTGCTCCAAAAAAAACATTGAAATCGTCTGACGAAATTTGTCGATCAGGATTGCGTGTGGCGAGGTGGTGGTTTGGCCGCGCGGTGACATAAATTGCGAATCAGAGTCGCAATCAAGTTTTGTCTAGCACGCGGCAGCAAAACTTTAAGCCAGCAGCGTAATCTCAATCTTGCACAACTAACAAAGTTGTGGTTCACAATGATTGAACTACCGGCAAACCGTGTGCCGGAGCGGAACTTCGTTTTTTACCTGAACTGCTGCAGTCTGTTTTAGTTGCTATTCATCCATCACGGAATTGAGATGGAATTTCAATTTCGTTCTGCATTGGGACAACAGACCTGGATGATCACTCCTGAAAAACTCGCAAGGGATCAATCCGCTTCGCAAAAATCCTCAGGGGTTTCGCGATGCCAGCGACTGCACCCACAGAAGTTCATTTTAAAGCGTGTTATTGTAGGTTGCTGAGCCAACGAGAATTTGACAATGACTACCACGTGTTCTGTAGGCAGATTTTTTGTGCAAATAAAAAATGCTGGCATGGTCGGCATGGAAAACCAACATTGGTGTGGGCGCAGCTGCCATCTTGATCGATTAATAACCAATTGGGAAACGCGAGCACTAGGACTCTATTTGCACCTTTGGATCTTGCGTACGTGAAGCTATTTGGGCAAGGCTGGTATTCGCCGGCCCGCAAATTACTTTTCCAAACCTATCGAAACGGGAGCCGTGACAGGGGCAATCCCAAGTGCTCTCGTTATGATTCCATTCGACGATGCATCCGAGGTGTGGGCAAACGGCCGAACATTGATGAAGCGTTCCGCCTTCGTCACGAAATGCGGCTACTTTAGATAATCCTTCACGAACAACAGCACCGCTGCCAGCCGGAATATTCTCGAACGACGCTACATCTCCGCCGGTCAACCAAGAACTGTACTGCAAAGCGACATTCAAGTTTTCCTGGAAAAAACGGCCGGCAGCTTTCAGTGTTTTTCTAGAGGGCTGATAGAGGTCAGCCCACTTATTCGCGCGGCCCAAAATGAGGTCGGTGATTAACATTCCAGCAATCGTTCCGTGTGTCATCCCCTGACCCGAGTCGCCGGTCGAGATGTAAACATTTGGACCATCGAGGGGGTTTCTCCCGATAAATGCCAGGCCGTCAATTGTCTCGAGCACTTGCCCGGACCATTTGCACCGAACACCGCCAGAAATTGGGAATCTCTTTCGAGTCCATTCCTCTAGGCGGCGGTAGCGTTCCTCTGCGTTATCCGCTTGACCCGTTTTGTGATCTTCGCCGCCAACGATTAGAAGTTCTTCGGAATCTGGATCGCCCAATGGACCACCAACAGAAAGATCGGTGACTAATCGATGCAATCTCACATAGTGATAGGCGTCGAGCGTATCCCAATACAGGGCCTTTGTTACGGTGCCCCGCGGGACGCCAAACGCCATCGCGTAGCTCAAATACGGAGCTTGTTTCGTATGAATCGTAACGAAGTCATTGAACGGCGTATTTGTGGCTACGACAACGGATTCTGCCGTGACAACCGGTCCCTCAGAAGTTGAAATGCGGGCCGGCGGACCACTCTCTATCTTTTCGGCATGGGTTTGCGTGAACACCCTTCCGCCCATCCGCAAAATGGCGACTCGCAGTCCGGCCAAGTATTTGCGGGGATGAATTTGTGCCTGGCGGGGAAATCGCAAGCATGGCCCTGTCTCATAGGATGGCAGCGGACAACGGGAAACCATTTCGACCTGCTTCAATCCCGCTCTGCGAACGGCAACCAATTCTTGCTCTAACAGTTCTCGGTGATCCTCGTTTGCCGCAAACAAATAACCATCTAATCGCTCGAAATCACAATCGATTTTTTCAAGAGTGACAATCGCCTCAATCCTATCGATTGCTGCCGTATGACTTTCTGCCGCGAGGCGCGCGCCTTCCTCGCCATGCCACTGTTCAATGCGGACGTATCGATCGTCGATAGCGTTGGACAAGTGAGCGGTAGTACGTTCGGTTTGCCCGCCACCTATTGAACCATCCTCCAAGACTACAACCGACTTGCCTTCGCGCAGTAACAGATAGGCCGTAGACATCCCGGAAATTCCGCCACCGACGACACAAACATCAGTTGAAACATCTCGGTTTAGAGGGCCGTTTCCGGGAATCGGAGAGTCCCTCATCCAGACAGAAACAGTTTGTTCTAGGTGCGACTTCATTCTTTTATTCCTGAAAATGGCAGTAAACTTCTTTCCATTGCATTAGACGTTTTCCGGCAATCCTGGGGCTAGCAAGTTTTTTTTGATCGCAATTGGTGCGACGAACGGTTGCCCAGGTAGCAATCGCCGCTTGCTCGGCAACACGATTAGAAAAAGGGAAGTTGTGAAATGCCCGGAAGCACTCCACAACGTCCGTACGCCTATTTCTCAATTGAAACAGCAAACACGAAGGTATTCCAAATTTGTCTACCAGATCTTCAACTTCCAGCCGAGGACAAATCCAATGCCGAAGCTCCACATTGCGATAACTTCGGGACGTTCGCGGGCATATTCCCGAAACACTTCCCACGCCGCTTCACCGCTTGTTAGATTCTTGTCCGCAATAATGTCGCGCAATTCTCGCGATTGTTCCCGACTATCAATCGCGACTTCAAAGTTCGCGCGATCTCCTTGATTGCCAGTTTTATTACCCGCTGCCATGTCTCTACTCCCATTGGGTTTGATGCAAAACTATGATTTTTTTAGTCGTGGTGGCTGAAGAATTGCTCATTCAGCCACGTCAAATTTGTTGCAAGTTCACGTTGCGATCGTTCGAATACTCCGAGGGAATTCTTGAAGCCGGCGATTGCCGAAAGCGCCAACACACCGCCCAACAACAAGCCGACTCCACCAACAATCAAGAGTGCCCAAACGAATTCGAGCCCAATCAAAGTCAGCCCGACGACGGCGCCTCCCAGCAATATCGGCGTGGAGGCTAAAACCAGCACGGCTCCCATGACCAGCGTTGCTATCGGCACCGAGGAACGGCCGAGCCATTCCTTGGTATCCAATTTGAGTAACTGAAACTGCAAGCCCGCCAAGTCGAACGAGCCTTTGAAGATTTCAATCCATCCCCGGCCAATTCCCGATTTCGAGCCCGATTGGCGGTCAACAGTGGATCTTTTTGCAAGCGTTATCATTTTCGTTTCCAAAAAAATCCGAACGCTGCGCCCGCCAAGATCGCTCCCAACAATAAAGGCAAAACGTGTTTTGGTTCGACGGTCAGAGTGCTCCAGGCATGCCTAACGGAACCAGCTTTCGCGTCAAGAATGTCCAGCCCTGAATCTATTTGATTGATGTGATGGAAATTCACTTGAGTCGCCCGTCCATTGCGATGAGCGTGCTGCACAGATTCCTGTTGATTTTCATTGACCATGACCACCTCTCGGTTCCAAAGCAGAATTACCATTGCCGTCCGCATCTGCATGGCCAGCAACTGAAGGACACCAGGCCGACACTACTCGGTTCCAAACGCCGCTGGCAACGCTTCGTACCAACATCGATCCCGCGGCCATCGCCAGAGTTTGACCTAATCCAGCAGACGGTCTAGTTTTTGTCGTTTGCTGTTCAACTAAAGCCCGCATTTCTTCCATTGAATTTTCAATCATTGGTGCACGCTTTCTGGGGACCAGCCAAAAGCCGACTGCTGTCGCTATCACCGCTGAGGCAACGGGGTGTGCCGCAACTTGATATTTCCAATCCAGTGCACGGCGTGTTCTTTCGCCAACGCTCTTCGATTCTGTCGAAATTTGATCTCTCAGTTCCGACATCTTTTCTTGAATTTGTCGCGGATCATCAAGATGAATAGTCATTTGGGTCTTTCTCAAGGTTGGGAAAGGGTTGCCTTTGATTGTCAAAAGCAATCGATCTCAACTCGACCAACTCGATGGTGTCAGGCTGCTCAAACGATCCATCACCCGCCGTCCGATCTCGGTGGCGCTCCAATCGTTGCGTCGGGAAGGTGGCGGAAACATGCTCACCACAAACATTCCGACTACGACACCAAGTCCTACCGCGGCGACCACGGTTCCGACGGGCTGCGATTTGATAACGCCGACCGCTTGGTCGATGGTGTTGTCGTAAAGTCCTTGTACGCGATTCTCCATCGCTGTCTCCTTTGTCTTATTTTTTGAAAAATTTTGGAAGTTGTACGAGTTTGCAACTCGATTCGACTGCCGCGGCATTAGCGAGAACGCATGGTCAAGGCGACCACTACCCCGGAAATCAGACCAATGCCGAAGCATGCGGCCAAAGATTCCATTGGGCGTTTTTCAACCATTTTGCGAGTCTCATTGAAACCAGCTTTTGCCAATTTAGTGGCTTGGCACGCGTATTGTTGAGTCGCTTCAGCTGCCGAAGAAGCATATTCATGAACCGTCGAAACCACTTTGTCTTTCAATTCTGCGCCTTCTTTGGCGGCCGATTGAAGGAACTTCTCGATTTGCTCACGCGACTCACCGGTCTTGCGTTGAATCATGCCCAACACTTGTTCCAAATTACCATCGGTACGATTGACTTCGTCATCAGTCAACGTATTCCACTTTTCTCGAATCTTGCCCTTTACTTCGTTCCAGGTTCCTTTGAGTGTTTGTTCGTTCACGGAATTTCTCCAAGTAATTCTCTGTCGTTAATGACTACACGAGGCTTGGTTCTTGCAAAGCCTGTGCCAAAAAAGTTATTATTTTTGCCTCTGAGAATGAAGCTAAATCGCACCGTCGATGAAGTGTGTTTTGGTCGAATCGGTAGCAGTCGAGAGCAGTCGCCTGAGACAATTGGATTCGAATCGACCAACTTGAGTTCTCCCGTCAACGGCTTGCCATCTATCACGATGGATTCTTTGGACGCGGTCCATCAATCCTTTGACGCCATCTCATCGAGGCACAATGATTGCGGCAATAAAACACTCAAATCAAAACCACTTCACACATCGACGTGTTGTTACGACCATCTGCGATTTCAGTCGAGAAACATCGCATCGTGAAGTACTGCCTCGCGATTGAAAGTCACATGCCGTCTGTTTTCGCATCAGTTTGACCACGCTAAGTTGGTATTCCGCCCAAGAGGGTGCCCCTTCAGTTGTTGAAGCTGTTGGTAGCCCTGGATCGTTAATAGGTTGACGGTTAAGAATTTGACGTGCCGGTTTTCGCCCGCGTTTTGGATGGTTGGGGTCGGCGAACTGGCATTGCCGTTGCGATTTGATTTATGCAGTCAACAAAAAAAGCATCGCCCATTTTTGAAAACGCGAAATGCTGGACAGGCTTGAGTTTCTAGACCGTGGTCGCCGCAATCCGCGCTACCCTCCTGAAAAACAACCGCCGACACCAATCAACAATAGAGGTTCTGTACGTTTACCCGCAATCCTCGAACTATTTCGCTAAAAGTCACAGCCTCGCCAGAACAACAGAATCAAAATGATTGGCAGCGGTAGTCCAACTAGCCATCCTAAAAGTGCGTATTTAACTTTGCCGCTTCGTTCATTTATTTTCTTCAACATGGTTTCCGGACTTCGGTTAGTGAATTGATAAATCGTTGGTGTCGCCTGCAAAACAGCATTTGTCGTGCCAATTCAAAAATAATTCGCCGTCAAACTCAGATTTCAACACGTTGCGCCTGACAATTGTTGATTTAATTTGTCCGACTGTACAGCAAGTGCACGGTGAATCTTCACAGTTGCGTTACATTACGCTTAACCGCTCAGGGATGATCCCAGGGCTGGCGCATTTGAAAACGTTAGCCGATGGCGTGATTATTGCATTTTGTTGAAGGTAGTCAAATATTGTCGCGGGATCGACTTCGTTTTCCCAGCTGAATGATTGTAACCGCACGGTGAAGTGCGTGTTGACGGAGATGCGAAACTCCAGATTTTGAACTGGAGGTTGCGATGGGTCGGAGGCGTTATTCGCGAGAGCAATGGGCGG
>WBZS01000952.1_pt1 | contig 26838 bp, 24 predicted proteins | sample 5204201 | NCBI WGS metagenome assembly WBZS01 (sample SAMN12344357, study PRJNA552823) | activated sludge metagenome | biome: Activated sludge suspended growth; feature: Nitrification reactor; material: Wastewater; isolation source: activated sludge from nitrification reactor of wastewater... | reverse complement strand
CAAATGCTCGCCATACCTGCGGGTATGTCTGCGCTTTGCGCCTTGCTGCGCATCCCGATCCAGGGCGCGCGCACTCGCGGGGACTTATTCAGCGTTGCCTTAAGCGCTATGGCAGCCCCCCCTTCGGCCAGCCGGCCGGTTTCGACCTGATCGCAACGGAGACGACACATGGCGATCGTTGAACAAGCCGCGCCCCTGGTCCGCGCACTGGAACTGCCCTACCGGTGGGGCTTCGTGACCGATATCGAGTCCACCGCGTTGCCGCCGGGCCTGGACGCCGACACGGTGCGCGCCATCTCGCGCCGCAAGCGCGAGCCCGAGTTCCTGCTCCGGTGGCGCCTGTCGGCCTTCGAGAAGTGGTCGGCGATGAAGCATCCCGACTGGGGGCATCTGCGCATCGCGCCGATCGACTTCCAGGCCCTGAGCTACTACTCGGCGCCCAAGTCGGTGAACACGCAGACCGACGGGCCGAAGAGCCTGGCCGACGTCGACCCCAAGCTGCTGGAAACCTACGAAAAGCTGGGCGTGCCGCTGCACGAGCGCGCGCATCTGGCGGGTGTCGCCAACGTGGCTGTCGACGCGGTGTTCGATTCGGTCTCGGTGGGCACGACGTTCCGCGAGCAGTTGGCGCGGGTCGGCGTGATCTTTTGTTCGTTCTCGCACGCGGTGCAGCACCACCCGGCGTTGATCGAGCGCTACCTCGGCAGCGTGGTGCCGCCGGGCGACAACTTCTACGCGGCGCTGAATTCGGCGGTGTTTTCCGACGGCTCGTTTGTCTACATCCCGGCCGGCGTGCGCTGCCCAATGGAGTTGTCGTCGTACTTTCGCATCAACGCGCGCCACACCGGGCAGTTCGAGCGCACGCTGATCATTGCCGAGGCGGGCAGCCAGGTCAGTTACCTCGAAGGCTGCACCGCGCCGCAGCGCGACGAACACCAGTTGCACGCCGCCGTGGTTGAACTCATCGCCCACGACGACGCGCACATCAAGTACTCGACCGTGCAGAACTGGTACCCGGGCGACGCACAGGGGCGAGGCGGCATCTACAACTTCGTCACCAAGCGCGGCCTGTGCGCCGGCGCGCGCTCGCACATCGCGTGGACGCAGATCGAGACCGGCTCGGCCATCACCTGGAAGTACCCGAGCGTGGTGCTGCGCGGCGACGATTCCAGCGGCGAGTTCCACTCCATCGCGGTGACCAACCACAGCCAGCAGGCCGACACCGGCACCAAGATGATCCATCTTGGCCGCAACACCACGAGCCGCATCGTGTCGAAAGGCATCAGCGCCGGCCACGCCCACAACAGCTACCGCGGCCTGGTGCGCATGGCGCCGACGGCGGCCGGCGCGCGCAACCACACGCAGTGCGACTCGTTGCTGATCGGGCCGGACTGCGGCGCGCACACCTACCCTGATGTCGACGCGGCGCGTGACGATGCGGTCGTCGAACACGAAGCGACCACCACCCGCATTTCCGAAGAGCGTCTCTTCTACTGCCAGCAGCGCGGCATTGACCCGCAGGAAGCCACCGCGCTGATCGTCGGCGGCTTTTGCCAGGCCGTGCTCGACGAACTGCCGATGGAGTTCGCACTCGAAGCCAAGGCCTTGCTGGCGGTGTCGCTCGAAGGCACGGTCGGTTGAAAGCGCTGAGCGACCAATCCATGACCAACCCGGTACCCTGACCATGACCCCCTACGAACCCCTGCTGCAGGTGCGAGACCTGCGTGTTGACGTCGGTGACCGCACGATCCTGAAGTCGGTCTCGCTCGACGTCCCGGCCGGCGCACTGCAGGTGCTGATGGGCGCCAACGGCAGCGGCAAGAGCACCCTGGGCCTGACCCTTGCCGGGCACCCACGTTTTCGCGTCGTCGCTGGTTCGGCGCGTTTTGCCGGGCGGAACCTGCTGGCGCTCAGCCCCGAGGCGCGCGCGCGGGCCGGGCTGTTCGTGTCGTTCCAGGCGCCGCCCGAGATCCCCGGTGTCAAGAACAACCTGTTCATACGCACTGCGCTGAACGCAATGCGCCAGGCGCGTGGCCAGTCAGCGCTCGATGCCTTCGACTTTCTTGGTGACGCGCGCGCCGCGGCCACCCGCGTCGGCCTGCCGGTGGCGATGCTGGCCCGGCCGGTCAACGACGGATTTTCTGGCGGCGAACGCAAGCGCAACGAGCTGCTGCAGCTCGCGCTGCTGCGGCCGCGCCTGGCGGTGCTGGACGAAGTCGACTCCGGCATGGACGTGGACGGCGTGCGCGCCGTCGTGCAATTGGTGCAGGAGTTGCGTGCGCAGGGCACGGCCTTCCTCGTTGTCTCGCACTACCAGCAAATGATCGAAGCGCTGGCACCCGACGCGGTGCTGCGGCTGGACCAGGGCAGCATCGCCGAAGCGGGCGGCCTCGCCGTGGCCAGCGACATCGCCCGCGCCGGCTTTGCACGTGCGGCGCAAGTGCTGGAGGCCTGACGACCATGGACCACGCCCGCGCCGCCCGCGACCTGCTCCACACCCGCGGCTGGATTCCCCGCAAGGCCGAGGCCTTTCGGCACCTGCCGCCGCCCGATGCCGCCGTCTGGCTGGGCGACGAGACCGCACAAGCGGCGCCAGGCCGCGAAGCCCTCCCGCTGGCGGCGGCCGGCTGGACACTGCACCCGATTGGCCACAGCACGTCGGGCCGGGTCAACGCCCGCCGGCTGGCCGCGGACGACGCACGGCAACGCGCCGAGCTGTGGGCCGGCCTGTCGGCGCCCTTGGCGGCAGCCGATGCGGACGACGCCGCCGAGGGCGACGCCGCACCCTTTGCCTGGGCCCACCGTGCGCTGTGCCAGCAGGGTCTGCGGCTGCGCATCGGCGGCACGCCGGGGGGCGCCACGCGCGGCCCGCTCGAAACCGTCTGGCTGCAACTGCATCACCGGCCGCGCAGCACGGTGGAGGCGCCGATGCTGGTGGTCGAGGTGCTGGCGGGCGTTCACTGCGTACTGGTCGAAACCCACGACCGCGCGTCGCTGACCTGCCAACCGGCGGTCGTGCAAAACCTGCGGGCCCACATCGTGCTCGGCGACGGCGCGACGCTGCAGCACCTGCGCATCGCCACGCCGGGTGCCGCCGACCGCGTGGCGCACCACCTGCACGCCAGGCTCGGCCGGGAGGCGCATTACGCGCAGGCGCTGCTCGCCTCGGGCAGCGCTTACCACCTGCAGCGCAATGTGTTCACGCTGGCTGCCGAAGGCGCCGTGGCCCGCAGCGCCGGCCTGCTGCTGGTGGCCGACGCGACGCTGGAGCACCAGGTGCGCAGCGCGCACGGCGCCGCACGCACCACCAGTGCCATCGAGGACCTGGTGCTGGCCAGCGGGTCGGCCCGGGCGGTCGTGAATGCGCATACGCGCATCGCGCCCGGTGCCGCGCAGGCCGATGCGCGGCAACGGCTGGCCGGCATTCCGACCAGCGGCCAGCCCAAGCTGGTGCTGCGACCGCACCTGGAAATCCACCACGACCAGGTGCAGGCCAGCCACAGCGCCACCTGGGGCGCCTTGCCCGAAGAGGCGTTGTTCTACGCGCGCCAGCGCGGCCTTGACGAGCGCACCGCACGCGGCCTGATCGTCCAGGGCATGGCCGGCGCGTTGCTGCAGCGCTGCTTCGCCGACGACGCTTTGCTGCGGGCACTGGAGGTCGACGCGCGGCTGCGCGCCGCGGTGGCCCGCCACCTGGCAACGAGTCAGGCGACCGGACAGGAGTCGTGCCATGGGTGACCGACTGCCGCTCGACTCTGCCGGCCTGCGCGGCGCCGGACTCGCTGACCTGCGCGCCCAGTTTCCGGTGCTGACCCAAACCATCCACGGCGCGCCGCTGGCCTACCTGGACAACGCCGCGACCACGCAGTCGCCGATTGCGGTGCAGGACGCCATGCGCCGTTTCGAACAGTTCGACCGGGCCAACATCCACCGCGGCGTGCACACGCTGAGCCAGCGCGCCACCGATGCCTTTGAGCAGGCCCGCAAGACCCTCAAGAAGTTTGTTGGCGCGGGGGCGGCGCACGATTTGATCTTCACCTCGGGCACCACCGACGCGATCAACCTGGTGGCGCACGGCCTGTCGACCCCGGGGTCACGGCCCGCGCTCCTCCAGGCCGGCGACGAGGTCGTTGTCAGCGGGCTGGAACACCATGCCAACCTGGTGCCCTGGCAGCAGGCGGCGCGGCGCTGCGGTGCGCGGCTGCGCATGCTGCTGCCCGATCGGCAAGGCCGGCTCCATGCCGAGGACCTGGCGCGCCTGCTGACGCCGCGCACGCGGGTCTTCGCGCTAACCGCTTGCGCCAACGCCACTGGCGAGCGGCCGGCGTTCGAGGCCATGTTGGCGCTGGCCGCCGACGCCGGCGCACTCACCGTGCTCGATGCCGCGCAGTCGGTCGGTCATGCGGTGCCCAACCTGTCGGCGCTGGCCTGCGACTTCATGGCCTTCTCCGGCCACAAGATGTATGGCCCGATGGGCACCGGTGCGCTGGTTGGACGCCGCAGCGCGCTGGAGCGGCTGGAGCCGCTGCGCTACGGCGGTGACATGGTGGCCTGGGTCAGCGCCACCGATGCCAGCTTCGCCAAGTTGCCGATGCGCCTGGAGGGCGGCACCCCGAACGTGGCCGGCGCGGTGGGCCTGGCGGCGGCGGCCGAGTTCATTGACCGCAGCGGGCGCAGCGCGATCGACCGCCACGTCGGCGCGCTGCGCGACCATGCCGCCGCCGGTCTGGCCGCGATGCCCGGCCTCAGGCTGCTGTCGGCCGCGACCGGCGCCTCGGCCATCGTCTCGTTCGCGGCCGACGGCGCGCACCCGCACGACATCGGCACACTGCTCGACGAACAAGGCATTGCCGTGCGCACCGGCCACCACTGCGCACAGCCGCTGCTGGCGCACCTGGGCCTGGGGCCGACCACCCGGGCCTCGTTTGCGCTCTACAACACGCATGCCGAGGTCGAACGTTTGCTGGCCGGCGTGGCACGCGCCCTGAAGGTGCTGCGATGACCCCAACGCCGGCCGCCGAGCTTGACCTGTACCAGGACGTGGTGATGGACCACAAGCGCGCGCCGCGCCACTTCGGCACGCTGCCGGCGCCCACGCACCAGGCGCGCGGCCAGAACCCGAGCTGTGGCGACGACCTGCAGGTGACGCTGAAGGTGGCGCAGGGGCAGATCGACGACATCCGCTTCAGTGGCCAGGGCTGTGCCATCTGCATCGCCTCGGCGTCGATGATGAGCGAGGCGGTGCGCGGGCACGAACTTGCGCTGGCGCGGCAGTTGCATCAGCGCTTTCGCGCCGTGCTGACCGGCGAACTCGATCCCGAAGCAGCGCAACTGGGCAAGCTGATCAGCCTGGCCGGGGTGCGCCGCTACCCGGGCCGCATCAAGTGTGCGCTGCTGGGCTGGCATGCGCTGATGCACGCACTGGACGAAAAAGCATGAGGCCGCAGCGCGAGCCGGTGGTGACGCTGCGCGCGGTGCGGGTCGAGTGCATCCCCGACGGCCGGCCGGCCGACCTGCCGGCCGGCATTCCGGCACAGATCACGCAGGCGCTGGGCGGCTCGTTCACGCTGTGGGTCGAGGGTCAGTTGATGCGGCTGCGCGGCGCCGACGCCGACGCAATCGGCAAGCCGATACCCGCGGTCGGCCTGGCCGCCACGGCGCCGACCGAAAGTGGGCCCGATAGGGTGCGCAGCCTGGTGTGGCAGACCCTGAAGACCTGCTACGACCCGGAAATTCCGGTCGACATCGTCGAGCTCGGCCTGGTCTATGTCTGCGACGTGCTGCCTTTGGACGACGGGCGGTTTCGCGTCGCCATCCAGATGACGCTGACCGCGCCGGGCTGCGGCATGGGCGAGGCGATTGCCAGCGAGGTCCGCGACAAGCTGCTGGCGCTGCCGCAGGTGGGCGAGGCCGATGTCGGCATCGTCTTTGATCCGCCCTGGGACCGATCGATGATGTCCGAAGGCGCTTTGCTGACCCTGGGTCTTTGAGTCGACCCGCCTCGACCCCATCGGTTGTGGGTCCGGGTTCGCGAAGAAGCGACAGACAACCTCCATCAGCGGGCGCGCGGCGAGTCGCCTCGCGCTGGAATGGATCTGTGGGATTTATGAACTGCCCACGAAGCACATTCCCCGCGTTTTGCGCGCGCTGGCGAAAACATTGATTGCACTGTCGGAGGCAATCGCCCGGCCCCTGGAGCCACGTGCATGCCAGCTGAATGGACACCGCACGAGGAGAGCCGCTCATGCGGCTGGGTCCGTCTCGCTATTGGGGCCGCCGATCTGGTCGATGCAGTTGAAGACCGTCAAGCCCGGCTGGGCCGCAAGACCTGACTAGATGCCCGACAAGACCGCGTCCATTGCTGACACCAGCGCGCTGGCCTGCGCCGCCACGTTGTCCACCGGGCGCCTCAAGCGCTTGGCAGGCAAAGGCGCTGCATAGTGCACCAGCGCATGCAGGCGCCCGCCTTTGACGACAATGACTGGACACAGCACGGTTGGCACCTTGATCGCTTGCTCGGGCACCGCCAGCGGCATGGCCAGCCGCGTGGCCAGGGCATCGAGCAGGTCGCTCTGGATCACGACCACATAGGGGATGCCGTCAGCCGCGCTGCTGCTTGAGTTGGCGAAAACGTCGTACTGGGCCACCAGCCGTTCACCACGGGCGCAAGTCGGCACCCGGAATGCCTTGCGTTTCGCAGCGCGCGTTCTGAGCGGCGATCCAGTCACCAAACTCGGCTTCGAACGCCTTCTTGCGTGCGGCGCGGCCGGCCTTGTCGTGATTGGCCTGCAGAGCCTGGTAAAGCTCGGCCGAGAGAATCACGGTATCGACTTGACCCGCCTTCTCCACGAACACCGGTTCGCGCTTGGCCTGAGCGCAAAGACTGCCAAAACGGTTCTTGGCTTCGGTGGCACTGACGCGCATGCTGAGTTCCTCGCACGATTGGCCATTTTTTTTGATATCTCGAAGCGATGCCTGACGCGCCAGTTCGACGGAATTCAACGCTGAACCGCCAGTTGCGCCGATGCCGCGTTGTTAGTCAGCAGGGCCGCGGACAGGGCCAGCCCCAGAGCAACCTGGTTGGTCAGGCGCTTTCCACCATGGGTCTTCGGGTCAGGCGTCGAGCGCCGGGTAGTCGGTGTAGCCCTTGGGGCCGGGCGTGTAAAACGTCGCCATGTCCAAGGGGTTGAGCGCCGCGTCGGCCTGCAGGCGCGCCGGCAGGTCGGGGTTGGCGATGAAGGGGCGAGCAAAGGCAATCAGGTCAGCGTCGCCCGCCTCCAGCGCCCGCTCGCCACGGCCTCTATCAAAGCCGCCCGCCAGGATGAACACCCCTTTGAACGCGGCGCGCATCGCCAGCTTCAACTCGGCAGAAACCGGCGGTGCGCCCAGGGACGAGTGGTCCAGCAGGTGGACATACGCAATGCCCAGCTGCGACAGCTCCCGGGTGAGGGCCAGGTACTGCGCGTCGACCTCGGGGTACGCCCCCATGCCGTTGAACACGCCGTGCGGCGACAGCCGGATGCCCAGGCGGTCGGCGCCGACGGCGTCGATCATGGCGCGAACCACCTCCAGTGCGAAGCGGTTGCGGCCATCGGGACCATCGCCGTACGCATCGGTGCGCCGGTTCACGTTCGCGTTGAGGAACTGCTCGATGAGATAGCCGTTGGCGGCATGCAGCTCGACGCCATCGAAGCCCGCCTTGATGGCCAGCCCGGCCGAGCGCGCGAATTCCGCGACGGCTGCTGCGATGTCCTCGGCGGTCATGGCCCGCGGTGCGCTGTGGGGCTGCGGACCTTGGCTGTCGGTGTGCATTTCGCCGGGGCAGATCTCGGCCGTTGGCCCCAACACCACGCCACCGGCTGGCAAGTTGTTGACGTGGCTGACCCGCCCGGTGTGCATCAGCTGGACAAAGATCTTGCCGCCCCGGGCGTGCACGGCGTCCGTCACCTGCTTCCAGCCTTGCACCTGGGCTTCGTTGAACAGGCCCGGAATGCGCGCATAGCCCAGGCCGTTCGGCGACGGCGAGGTGCCTTCGGTGATGATCAATCCGGCCGAGGCGCGTTGGCCGTAGTACTCGGCCATCAAGGCGTTCGGCGTGTTGTGCGCCACAGCGCGGCTGCGCGTCATGGGCGCCATCACGATGCGGTTGCGCAGTTGCAGGGCGGGCGTGGACAGTGGCGTGAAGAGCATGTCGGGCTTTCGGTTGGGTGGGGTTGGACCGCGGGGATTGATGCGAGGCGCGATGGAATTGTGAGGCGCCTGCGTATGACGATCGTCACATTTCCGGGCGTGAGCGATCGAACGCGGGGAGCGTTTCAGCGCACCTTGATGACCACCTTGACCTTGGCGCGGCCGCTTTCGACGTAGGCCAGGGCGTCGCTGAGCTGGCGACGGCGAGCCTGACGGCGAACGCTGAAGCTGAGCGCGCGCATGACCTGCTTCACCAACCACGGGGCCTTGTTGTCATCGGCGAACTGAGGGTCAGTCGGCCCGGAGATCGAAATGAGATGGCCGCCGGGCTTGCGCACGCCCAGCGACTTCTTCAGGGTCTCGCCGTCCTGGCTGTTCAGCACCACATCGTAGCCGTGCAGGCGCGCTTCGAAGGCCTCCTTCCTTTAGTCGACAACGACGTCGGCACCCCTGCCGAACGCGCCGCGGGCGACGACGCTGGCGGGCATGGCGCCGCATCAATGACGAACAACCGCGGCCAGCTCGCATACATTGAATCGACCGGCAGCCCGGTGACCAACGGCGCCATGACCACTGCCGCAATGGTCAGCCGAATCAGCACGCGCTGGCGGCGCGTCGGCCTACTGCCAAGGGCGACCGGCGGTTCAAATGTAAGTTTCCGGCACGTCTTGCTTCATCAATGACCCACACCGAGCGCACTTCACGATTCGCGCAGATCTCATCTGCCCTGGCACTGCAAAGCGACCAGCAGTTGACCCGGCTTGTGGGTACGGGCGAGCACTTGGCATCGGGCATTGGTGGCACCACGTTGGCAATCGAGCTTGAAGGCCACACGGTGTTCGCCAAGCGTCTGCGGCTGACGGATCTGGAGCGGCGCGCCGAGCACCGTATGTCAACGGAAAACATCTTCCAGCTCCCGACCTTTTGCCAGCGCAACGTCGGCTCGGTCGGCTTCGGCGTCTGGCGTGAGCTGGCCGCCCATGCCATGACGACCGGCTGGGTGCTTTCGCGGCAATTGGAGAGCTTTCCGTTGATGTACCACTGGCGCGAGCTGGAGGGTGCCGCAGCGGCAGGGGCTGCGCCTCCACCCCCTGAACTGGCTGACGTCGAGGGCATGGTCAGCTACTGGGGGGACTCCGAGTCCATGGGCTTGCGCCTCAAGGCGCTGGCCGAGGCCAAGGCCAGCGTCATGATCTTCCTGGAGTACGTGCCCTGGAATCTGTCCGCGTGGCTGGGGCAGCAGTTGGCGGCAGGTTCCGCGGCGATGGCATCGGCTTGCGCGATGGTCGAGCGCGGCTTGACGGTCGACATCCCCTTGATGAACGCGCTGGGGCTGGTGCACGGAGATGCCCACTTCGACAACATCCTAACCGACGGGCACAGGCTCTACTTTGCCGATCTCGGGCTGGCCACGTCCGGGCGATTCGCGCTCTCGCCGGATGAGTTGAGCTATTTGCACCACCACGCCAGCCTGGACCGCGCCTACGTTCTCGCCAAGTGGGTCAACTGGCTGATCAAGGCGTTTGCCCCAAGCTCGGCCAGCGTCCTGGAACGAATGGCACTGGTTCGCGCCGTCGCGCAAGGCAAAGCCGCGCACCATCTGATCCGTGAGTTGCCGTCCGACGTCGCCGCGATCATCGATCGCCATGCACCGGTGGCAATGCTCGTCAACGACTTCTACGTCAAGCTGCATGGCGAAAGCAGAAGCGCGCACTACCCGCGCGGCGCTATCGAAGGCGTGCTTGGGGCAGCATCAACGATTCAGGTGCCTGACGGAAGACCGTATTGACGCGACGATTCGCGATGTCAGGTGGCCTCTGGCCCGGCTGCCAGACGCCTGCACTCTCGTGCAACCGCTCTTGGCCGGTTGCAAAACTCTCCCCCGATCCCTGCATCGCTACGCCGGCGCGCGATCGCATGGATGCACATCCGCCCCGATCACCAAGGCCCGACAGCCCAGGCTCGGCACTCACGGCAACGCCCGCAACAACACCGAAGCCACCACCAGCGCCACCACCCCACAGCCGGCACCGAGCAGCAGTGCCAGCAGCCAGTGCAGCGGGTGGGTGCCGGCGTCGTCCTGGCGGTTTTCGGGCACCTCTGCCCGACCCATGTCGCCGCCTGGCGCAGCAACCGCCGACCCGGGTTCCACACCAGCACCCCCGCTCACGCCCCACCCCCGTCCCGCGCATCCGCGGCACCAGACGACGCCGCCCGCAAGCGCCCACTAAAGCCCGCGTACAGCGCCAGGTAGCAGCCGGCGACCGCGCCCAGCAGTGCGGCGAGCAGCGCGTTCCAGACCAGTGACGGAAAGCGGGCCTGGCGTGCCGGTTCGGCCGGCGACAGCACGACGATAGAGCGGTCGCGGCGCAGGGCCTGGACGCGCATGTCGAGCAGGCGTTGCGACAGGTTGTCGGCGCGCTGGCGGCTGGCGTCCAGCCATTGCGTCAGGCGTTGTTCTTCCAGGCGCGGGCTTTGTTCCTGTTGCAGTGACTTGCGCATGCCGCCGAGTTCGGCGCCGCGGCTGCCCAGTTCGGCCAGCAGCGCGACGCGCTGGCGTTGCTGGTCAAGCAGGTCGCGGCGCAGCTGTTCGCGCAGCAATTCGGGCGGCGCGGTGTTGCCCAGCGACTGTGACTCGCGCTCCAGCTGCGCGCGCAACTCGTCGACGCGCGCCTGCAGCATGCGCAGCTTGGGGTGGCGGCGGCCCAGCGGGCCGTCGTACTCGGCCTGCGCGGCGGCCAGTTCCACTTCCTGGTCGATCAACTGGTTGGCCAGTTTGGCCAGTGGCGGGTTTTGCAGCCGCGCCGCGCCTGAAGACTGCGCCACCTCGTCGCGCATTTGCGTGGCGGTCAGCTCAATGCGCTTGTCCAGCGCGGCCAGCTTGGCCTGCATGCCGGCCAAGTCGGTGCGCAGTTGGGCGGCCTGCGACAGCGCCAGGTCCTGCTGCTTCTGCACGCTGGGCGTGGCCTGCGCGCTCAAGAAGCGCAGCAGCTCGTCGCGCGCCTGGCGCACCTGCTGCTGCGCGGCCTCGGCCTCGGCCTCCAGGCTGGCCATGGCCTGCTGCCGGCGCTCGGCCTCCAGCGTCGACAAAAAGCGCTCCAGCGCCTGTGGATAGGCGTTGGCCAGCGCGGCAGCGCGCGCCGGGTCGCGGTCGAGCACGCGCACGCTGAGCGTGGTTTTCTTGGCCAGTCCGATGTCGGCCTGGCGTTCGAGCAGGCGCTCGTCGACACCCTTGCCGACCTGTGCGGCGACCAGCTTGCGCAGCGCGGCCGATTGCAGCAACGCCACATACGAGGTCATCGCCGCCTCGGGCGCCAGCGGCAGCACCGAGCCGCCGACCGCGCCGCTGGCGCCGCCGGTGCCGGGCACCGCGTCGATGACGTAGAACTGCAGCCGGCTCTCGTACATCGGGTCGATCAACAGCCCGGCGACCAGCGACGACACGACCGCCGCGGCAATGGTCAGCCAGACCAGCGCGCGGCGGCGGCGCAGCGCCTGCCAGGCGGTCGCCGGGCTGGTGCCCTCGGCCGGCGGCGGTGGCGACCGGCTCACCGCGTTGCCTCCTGGACAGCGGGCGCCAGCAGCCGCGCCGCGGCCACCAGCAGCACGCTGTGGAACAGCAGCAGTTCGCTGTAGGCCATCGGGTCGCCCTGGATGTTGACCAGCAGCGTGGCGTGGGCCAGCGCCAGCGTGCGCAGGCGGCGCGCGGTGGCCGGGTCGGCCTGGCGCTGCCGGCGCAGCACCTGGACCAGCGGCAGCGTGGCCATGGCGACAAACACCGCCAGCGCCGGCAGGCCAAGCTCGGTGGCTACCTGCATCGGCGCGTTGTGTACCGGATAACGTTCGACCGATGGCGAATAGGCGCCAAAGTTGCCCAGGCCGACGCCGTGCAGCGGCTGCACGGCGACCACGTCGGCGCCGGCACGGAGCAGTTCCAGCCGCACGTCGGTGTTGGTCGAGGTGAAGTCGCGGTAGGCGTCGAGCACGCTGTTCAGCACGCCGGTGTGCAGGCCGACCAGCGCGGTCAGCCCCAGCAGCGCCAGCCAGTGCGGCGTGCGCCGCGGCCACACCGCCACCGGCAGCAGCAGCACGGCGCCCAGCGCGGCCAGCCACGGCCCGCGGGCAAAGCTGGCGGCAACGGCCAGCGCCAACAGCAGCATGCCGGCGCCGCGCAACGCCTGGCGGTGCCACGGCGCGTGGCGCTCGGCCAGCAGATTGCTGCCCAGCAGCACCAGGCTGATGGTCAGCGCGTGGCAGTAGGCCTGCGGGTTGGGCTGCAGCCCCGAGGCGCGCAACAGGTTCATGCCCAGCACGGTGATGAAGCGCGGCGCTTCGTCTTCCATGCGGTGCAGCTCGATGCCGAACAGTGAGTACGTCGCCGACTGTGCCAGCCCCAGCGCGGCGGCCAGCAGCGCACCGCCGACCAAGAGCTGCAGCGCCAGGTCCAGCTCGGCCGGGTGGCGCAGCAGCCGCAGCAGCATCACCGCCATCGCCAGCTTGGGCAGCAGCATGACCAGGCCGCGCGCCAGCTCGGGGTCGCGCCAGGCCGAGGCGATGGCCAGCACGCCAAACAGCACCAGCAGGTGTTGCTGCGCGCTGGTGCGGCGCGGCTCGAAGGCGCTGCGCTGCAAGTCGGCCAGCCACCACAGCCCGAGCAGCACGATGGTCAGGTTGAGCAGGTTCAGCGGCCCGGCGCGCAAGGCCATGGTGTGCAGCGCGACGACCAGCGCGGCCAGCAGCAGGCGCGGCGCCGGCTGCGTGGCGACGCGGCGGCTGGCGGCCCAGGCCAGCGCCGGCAGCAGCAGCGCGGCGGCGGCCAGCGCGCCGTTGCCCAGGCCCAGGCCAAACAGCCCGCCCAGCCAGCGCGGCCGCCACCACGGCTCGGCCACCACCAGCGCGGCGATGCCGGCGCCGAGCAGCAGCGCCAGCGCGACCGCGGGCAGCGGCACCGGCGCCCATGGCCTGGGCGGCGATGGCCGCAGCGCCGGTTCAGCCCGCGGCATCGCCAAACTCCACCAGCGCCACCGCGTGCGCCGGCAGTTGCAGGTCGACCGTCGCGCCGCGGCCGCTGGCGCTGGGGGCAAAGTCTTGCTGCGCGCGCGCCGCGGCCAGCGCCTGCGCGTGGCTGCGGCCGGCCGCGCGTGCGGCGCGGTAGGCCTGCGCCGGGTCCAGGCTGTCTTTGCCGATGGCGTAGACGCGCCACGGCGTGCGCTCGCCGCGGCCGTCGATGCGCAGGCGCAGGGTGAGTGGCTGCGGCTTCAGGTCGCGCGCGGCTTCGGCGGCGGCGCGTGCGCCATACAGCGCGGCGCGCACCGTCGGCTCGGCGTCGGCGGGGCCCAGCTCAGCCTGGCGTTTGCCGAAGGCGCGCAGCTTGTCGTCGTCGGCGCGGATTTGCCCGCGCCGGGTGACGCCGGCGCGGCGCAGTGCGCGGCTAAACACCTGGCCCTCGGCCGGGTAGCGGCTGACCAGCACGCGCTGGCCCGCGGCGTCGCCCACGGCCAGCGCGTCCATGCCCTGCACCAGCGGGTTCTGGCCGTCGAAGCTAAAGGGCAGCGGGCGCAGGCCGTCCAGCCGGGCCAGCATGTGCAATGCATGAAAGCCGGCCTTGCGCAGCAGCGGCGCGCGCGTGAGCAGGCCGAAGTCGCCGCTGAAGGCGCTGTCCGGCGGCGCGGCGCGAAAGTCCTGCAGCGTGGCAAAGGTTTGCCCGGCAATGTCGTTGGCGGCCATGTCGTGCATCGCGCTGAGCATGAAGGCCGCACCTTGTACCTCGTCACGCGGCGGCTCCAGCCACTGCGGAAACAGCCGCCACAAATTCCACTCGGTGACCAGTTGCGGCGTGGCCGGCGGCAGCCCGGCGCGCTGCAATGCCTCGCGCACCTGGGCCGCGCCGTCCCAGCCGTCCGATGGGTGGCCGGGGTAGTGGTGCCAGCTGACAAAGTCAAGCGGCAGGCGCTGGCGCCCGGCGTGAGCGATCAAGGCGTGCAGCGACGGCCGGTCGCGCTCGGCGCCGGTCGCGTGTTCGTGCAGCTCGCCGCGGTTGCCGCCGCTGCCGCCGACGCGCGCGCGCGGGTCGGCACGCCGCGCGCCCTGCGCAAATGCGGCGTAGGCGGCCAGGTAGTCGGCGCGGTTGCCCGACCAGTAGATCGGGTTTTCGGGCTCGTTCCAGAACTCGTAGCACGGGTCCAAGCCGTTGACGCCGTTGAGCTGGCGCACGGTGTCCTCGGCCAGCGCCGACAGCCCGGCCAGCGAGTTCGGCGGCGAGGCTTCGGCGGCGCTGAAACCGTGTTCGCCGCGCAGCGCGTGGCCGCGCGCGCTGGCCAGCCAGCGCGGCATACGGGCGAAGGTGACCACCAGCGTGGCGCCGCGGCGGGCAAAGGCCTGCAGCGCCGGCGCCTCGCGCGCCAGCCGGGCGCGGTAGGCCTCGGCGTCGGTCGCGCTGCGCAGCAATTCCTCCAGCGTCAGGCGCACGCAGCCCAAGCGGCCAGGCAGCGCCAGCAAGGCCTCGATCGCCTCGCCGTCGGCCCACGACAGCATCGCCGACGGCCGCCACAGTGCCGGCAGCGGCGTGCTGGCCGGCTGTGGCTGCACCTGCAGCGTCAGGTCGGCGGTGCTGGCGCCGTCGGCGGCACTGGCGGTACTGGCGGTACTGGCGGCACTGGCAGCTTTGGCAGCTTTGCCAGCGTTGGCCGCGCCGGCCGCGTGCTGCGCCAGCGGCAGGCACGCCGCGCTGGCAAGCTGCAACAGGTCGCGCCGCTTCATCGTGCGGCCAGCCTTAGCCCGCGTGCGGCGCGTGCGGCCAGCAGCCGTTCGTACAGCCGCGTGTGGTCGTCAAGCATGCGCGGCAAGGCGTAGTGGCTGTGCAGCCGGGCGTGCGCGGCGCTTGCCAGCGTGGCGCGCTGCGGCGCGTCGGCCAGCAGCGCGGTCAGCGCGTCGGCCAGCGCCGCCGGCTGGCCGGGCGCCACCAGCCGACCGCAGCGGCCGTTGTCCAGCGCCTCGGCGACGCCGCCGACATCGGTGGCGACGATGGGCACGCCGACCGCCATCGCGTCAAGCAGCGCATACGGCAGCCCTTCCCACAGCGACGACAGGCAGAACACGTCGGCCGCCGGCAGCACCGCCGCCATGTCGGGCTGCCAGCCGGCAAAGCGCACGCGCTCGGTCAGCCCCAGTTCGGCGGCCTGTGCCTGCAGCGCCGGCTGCAGCGGGCCGGCGCCAAACAGCACCAGCAGCGCGCGCGGCAGCCGCCGCTGCAGCGTGGCAAAGGCCTGCAGCAGGTGGTGCAAGGCCTTTTGCGGCTCAAAGCGGCCGGCGGTGGCGACCACCAGGTCGTCGCGGGCCAGGCCCAGCCGCTGGCGCGCCGCGGCCACCTGCGCGGCACCGGCGCGCGCGGCGCTGACTTCGATGCCGACCGGCAGATGCACCACGCGCTCGGCGCCGGCGATGCCGCTGTCGACCAGGTGGCGGCCAAACATGTGGTTGCCGACGCAGTAGGCGTCGGTGGCGGCGTCGAGCGCGCGTTCCACCCAGCGCACCGCGCCGCGCCGCCAGGCGCTGCCGGAAACCTGCGACGGCAAGGCATGCACGGTGAACACGGTACACGCGTTGCCGGCCAGCCGCGCCAGCGGCCGGCCGACCGCGCCGGCCAGCGAACAGTGGGCGTGCACGATGTCCCAGCGTTGCGCGCGCAGCAGCCGCCACAGCGCCGCGCTGCCGGCCACCAGCGGCAGCGGCCGCAGTTGGCGCGACCAGCCCAGCACATGGTGCGGCAGGCCGAGGCGGCGCACCTCTTCGTCCAGCGGGTAGCCGGGGCCGAAGGCCAGTTCGACCGCAAAGCGCCGCGCATCGAGCTGCTGCGCCAGTTGCAGCGCGTGCAGCCCGGCGCCGCCGGCCAGGCTGGTGATCAGTTGCAGCACGCGTGGCCGCGCAACGTCATGCCTCATGCCATCACCTCACGGTAAACCTCGGCCATGCGGCGGCCGACTTCGCGGTTGTCGAATTGCGGCGCGCGGCGCAGGCAACGCCGCACCAGGTCGGCGTGCAGCGCGTCGTCGTCGATCAGCCGCGCCAGGCAGTCGGTCAGCGCGGCAACATCTTCGGGCGCGAAGCGCAGGCAGGCGTCGCCGCCGACCTCGGGCAGCGCCGCGGCGGTCGACACCACCGCCGGCGTGCCGCAGGCCATGGCCTCGGCCACCGGGTAGCCAAAGCCCTCGTACAGCGAGGGCAGCACCACGCAGCGCGCGGCCGAATACAACGCCGGCAGCATGGCCTCGTCGACGCCGCTACGCCAGCACACCTCGTCGGCGATGCCGCCTTGCTGCGCCGCGGCGCTGACCTCGGGGTAGCGCGGGTCGGTCGGCGCCACCACCACCAGCGGGCAGCGCGCGCGCTGCGCCGCCGGCAACGCGGCGTAGGCGGTCAACAGCCGCGGCAGGTTCTTGTGCCGTTTCCAGGTGCCGATGTAGAGCACAAAGCGCGGCGGCAAGGCCATCGCCTGACGCACGCGCTGCAGCGCGGCCGGGTCGGTGACCGGCGCAAAGCTGGCCGAGACGCCGTTGCGCACCACCACCACGCGCGCCGCGGCGCGCGGCCAGCTCTGCGCCACGTCGCCGCCGGTAAACGCCGACACCGCCACCAGCCGGCGCGGCCGGCGCGCGGCCACCGCCGACATCAGCCGGAAGTACAGCCGCGCCGCCAGGCTGGGCAGGAATTCGGGAAAGTGCAGCAGCGTCAGGTCATGCACGGTCAACACCAGCTTGGGCGCCGCGACCGCAAAGGTCTGCGCGGTGGCGGCGTGCAGCAAGTCGATGCGGTGGCGGCGCAGCAGCCAGGGCAGCTCGACCTGCTCGGCCAGCCCCATCGGCCGGCTGCGCACGGTCAGCGCGCGGGCGTTGGCGGCCTGCGGCAGCGCCGCTTCCTGCCCGGGGTTGCACAGCCAGTGGAAGTCGATGTCGGGCGCCACCGCGACCAGCGCGCGCGCCAGTTCGGCGCAGTAGCGGCCAATGCCCGGCCAGTGCAGCAGCCGGCAGTCGAGCGCCACGCTCGGGCGACTGGCCGCACGCGGCGCCAGCGCACTCATGCGGCACTGCGCTCAAAGCGCAGCCAAACGTGGTAACTGTACGGGCGCAGCGCCGGCAGCGCGCGGTAGACCCGGTCGTCCAGCCAGGTCAGCGGACGGCGGCCGCGCAACACGCCCTGCAGCTTGGCGTCGACCATCTCAAAGCAGTGGAAGTCGAAGTGGTGCGCACTGCCGTGGCCGAACTGCGCGGCGAGTTGCGCGACGTCGCTGCGCCGCATCGGGTATTCATTGGGCACGCCCCAGCGCGGAATGCCAAAACGGCCGACCAGGTGGGCGCGGGCCCAAATCAGCAGCCGGTTGTTGGCGCAGGTTTCCTTGAACACCGCCACGCCGCCGGGCTTGAGCACGCGCACCAGCTCGGGCCCGGCGCGCGCCAGGTCCAGGTGGTGCAGGATCAGGTTGCCGTGCAGCAGGTCAAACGACGCGTCTTCGAACGGCAGCCGGTGCGCGTCGGCCAATACGGTGTCGACGCGTGCGGCGAGCCCGAGTGCCCGGGCGGCGCCGCGCACCACGCGCATCGATTCGGGCGAGACGTCGCTGGCCACCACCTGCGCGCCTTTTTCGGCCAGCAGCAGCGCCCACTCGCCGGCGCCCGAGCCGAGGTCAAGCACGCGGCGCCCGGCTACCGGCCCAAGCAGCTCGAAGCGGCGGTCGCGGCGTATCCAGTGCGGGATGCCCTGCGCCGCGCCGCGGTACACCGCATCGTAGTGCTCAGCCTGGCCGTCGGTGGTGCGGATGACGTGCTGCAAGATCAGACCCTTGGTTGTGGCGTTGTTGAATCGGTGTGGCCGCTGCCGGGCGGGCCGAATAGGGTCGGCGGGGTGGCTTTCAGTGCGGCCTTTCAGTGCGACCACTCGGTGGTGTCGAAGTGGCCGTGCAAGCGGCGCCGGTTGGGCGCCGCAGTACCCGGACAGCGGCATCGCAGGATAGCCAAGCAGGGGTTTCATTTCTTCCACAAACCAGTGGGCGCCGCAGGGCCCGCAGCGTCCACAAACCAGTGGGTGCGCGGGGCCTGGCGGGGCTGTGCAAAACGGGCGCCGTGGCTAGACTGAGTCGACCCCGAAACGGGTTGCCTGACGTCAAAACTCAGGCCTGTATGCAAGCGCCGGCCGACGCGCCGGCGGCCACTTCCTTAGCCACTGCGCCAACATGCCCCACTCGCCTTTGCAACTCGCCGCCCAGCGCACCGCGTCTGCCGTGTTGCGCCGACTGCGCCGCTACCAGGACCGGCTGACCGCGCCCGACCCGTTCGCGCCGCAAGTCGCCGCGGCGCTGCGTTCGGCCGCCGCCACCCGGCTTGATGGCAGCGTGGTGCTGGTCACCGGCTCCAGCCGCGGTGTCGGCCACGCGCTGGCCGAGGCCTTGCTGGAGGCAGGCGCGCGGGTGGTCATCAATGGCCGCGACGCCGAACGGCTGGAACGCGCCCGGCTAAGCCTGGGCCGCGATGACACCACGCTGCTGGCGATGGCCGCCGACGCGGCGACCAATGCCGGCGCGCAGCGGCTGCTCGACCAAACGCAGGCGCACTTCGGTCGCATCGACGTGCTGATCAACTGCGCGGCCATCGCCGGGCCGGTCGGACTGCCGGGCTGGGAGGTGACACCGGCGCAGTTTGAAGCGGTGCAGCGCGCCAACCTCGACGGCCCGTTTCTGATGGCGCGCGCGGCGCTGGCACGCATGCTGGCCGACGGCCGCGGCGGGCGCATCATCAATGTCTCGTCGGGCGCCGGCCGGCTGGCCGCACCGGGCGTGGCGCCTTATGTGGCGAGCAAGTTTGGCCTCGAAGGGCTGACCCACGCGCTGGCGCTGGACGCCTGGCCGCACGGCGTGGCGGTGTGCGCGATCGAGCTGCCGACGCTGCGCACCGAGATGGCGCATGCGGTGGTGCGCTTTGAGGACCGCGAGCAACTGCCGCCGCCGCAAACCGTGGCGCCGGCCTTTCTGGCGCTGCTGCGCGCGCCGGCCGGGCAGGTCAGCGACCGGGTCTTCGCCGCCTGGCGGCTGGCCGCCGACGCCGAGGCCGAGCTGGCGCTGGCGCGCCCGTTGGCCTCATTTGCCCGGTTTGCCTTCGAGCCGCCGCGCTGCAACGGCCAACCGTTGCGCCGCGGCGACCCCGGCGTGCAGGCCTTTGACCGCGCCGAAAACCCGCTCGGCATGCCTGGCACGGTGCGCCGGCTGCTGCAGCAAGAGTCACTCAGTGCTGACTATTCGCGTTATCCCAGCGAGCGCCAGGGGGCGCTGCGCAGCGCACTGGCCGCGCGGCTGAAGTTGCCGGAAGACGACTTCTGCTTCGGCGCCGGCTCGGCCGAGCTGGTCGAGCGCTGTGTGCGCACCTTTGTCGCGCCGGGTGACAAGGTGGTCTGCAACGACCCGAGCTGGTTCATGTTCGACCGCTGGGCGGCGATGGCCGAGGCCCAGGTACACCGCGTGCCGGTGCTGCCTGGCAGCGGCGACGCGCCGTTCGACCACCACCTGCAGGCGCTGGCCGCGGCGGTCGACGCGCGCACCCGGCTGGTCTACCTGGTCAGCCCGGGCAACCCGCTGGGCCAGGTGTTGCAGCGGCGCGCCTTTGAAGACTTTCTGGCCGCGGTGCCACCGCATGTGCCGGTGGTGGTCGACGAGGCCTACATCGAGTTTGCCGACGACCCGCAGGCGCTGCGCTGCCACGAGCTGGTGCCGCACACCGACCGGCTGCTGATCGGGCTGCGCACCTTCTCGAAGTTCTACGGCCTGGCCGGCCTGCGCGTCGGCTACGCCTTTGGCACGCAGGCGGCAATGCGGCTGCTCGGCCGGCTGGAGCAATTGTTCTGCGTTGGCGCGCTGTCCGAGCGCGCGGCACTCGCGGCGCTGGAAGACGAGGTGCACGCCCAGGCCACCCGGCACCTGGTGGCCAGCGAGAAGTCGCGCATGCGCGCCCGGCTGGCTGCCGCCGGGCTGGCCGCGGTGCCCAGCCAAACCCACTTCATGCTGGTCGAGTGCCCGCTGCCCGCGGCGCAGGCCGAGCTGCTGTGGCAGGCCTTTTTGTCGCGCGGGCTGCTGCTGCCGCGCGGCATCGTCAACGACCGCTGGCTGTTGCTGCCGGTGCTGCAACGCGCCGACAACGACCGCCACCTCGACATCCTGCTCGACTTCGCCGCGCGCGGCCAGCGCGCCCGCGAGGCGCAGGCGGCATGAGCCCGACCCCGTTGCGTCCAGTGGCGGCCATGCCGTCGCTGCAGCCGACCAGGACGCGCCCAACCGCCGCGGCGCGCAAACGCGTCGCCCTGGTCACCTGGAGCTACGACGAGCACCAGGGCATCAGCCGCTGCGTGGTCGAGGTCGCGGCGCGGTTGGCAGCCACGCACGAGGTGCATGTGTTTGCCGCCGCGCTGGCCAGCGCCGGCAGCGGTGGCGTGCAGTTGCACCAGGTGCCGCTGCGGCTGACCCAGCCGCACCTGGCCGAGTACGAGTTCTACCTGCGCGCCGGGCGGCGCATTGCGCAGGGCGGCTTCGACATCGTGCATGCGCACTTTCCGGTCGCCTGCAAGGTCGACGTCTACACCTGCCACGGCATGCCGCGCATGGCCTTGCGCGCGTTCCGGCAGTTTCCGCCGCCGGTGCGCGCCGACGTGCCGCTGTGGCGCATGGCGCGCTGGTACCTGCAACTGCCGCTGCATGCGCAGGCGGTGCAGCGGCCGCAGCAGCGCCTGGTGGCGGTGTCGAACAAGGTCGCCGCCGAGCTGGCCGAGCACTGCGGCCGCGACCTCAGCAGCGTGCAGGTGGTGGCCAACGGCGTCGACCTGGAGCGCTTTTCCAGCGCCACCCGGCAGCGGCTGCGCGCCGAGTCGCGCGCCCGGCTGGCCGCGCAAGGCTTGGGCGACGACCGCTTTGTGCTGCTGTGGGTCGGCAACCACCTGCGCCACAAGGGGCTGCGCTGGGCGCTGCAGACGCTGGACCGGCTGCCGCCGCGCGCGCTGCTGGTGGCGGTCGGCGCCGACCAGCCGGCCAGCGTGCCCGAGCTGGCGGCCGACATTGCGCGGCTCAAGGCCCAGCGCCGGCTGCACTTCGAGCCGGTGGACGTGGCCATCGAGCGCCACTACGCGGGCGCCGACGTGCTGCTCTTCCCCAGCCTGTACGAATCCTTCGGGCTGGTGGTGCTGGAGGCCGCGGCGATGGGGCTGCCGGTGGCCACCGCGCGCACGGTGGCCTTTGCCGACGAACACCTGCGCGATGGCCAGAGCGCAATGCTGGTCGACGCGCCCTGGCACTGCGACGCGCTGGCCGACCGGCTGCACACGCTGATGGCGCAGCCGCTGCTGGCGCGCCGCATTGGCGCCGCCGGGCAGGCGGTGGCGCGGCACTTCGGCTGGTCGCGCAACGCCGCCGCCTACAGCGCGCTGTACGCGGCGCTGCAATCCCCTACTCACACGGCCTCAGGCCGCACCCGCCATGCCACTTGACCTTGCCCACATCGACCCGGCGCTGCTGCAGCGCTTTTCCGCCGCCGCGGTACACGCCGCGGTCGACGACTGGATGCAGCACCAGATCGAGGGCGAGCCGGCACTGCTCAGCGGCGCCCGCGCGGCCTATGTCGAGCACCACCTGGCGCGCTCGCTGGAGGCGGTGTCGCGGGTGCCCGAGCGCGCCGAGCGCGGCCGCCTGCTGGAGCTGGGCTCGGGCATTTACCTGATGACGTTTTTGGTCGAGCGGCTGCGCAACTACGACGTCGAGCTGGTGCAGTACTGGAGCCAGCCGAGTGGCCGCTACTCGTCGACGCTGGTCGACCAGCGCAGCGGCACGCGGCGCGACATGCCGTTTTGCGAGTTCGACGCCGAGACCGAGCGCTTTCCGTACGACGACGAGAGCTTTGACGTGATCCTCGGTTGCGAAGTCATTGAGCACATGCTGCGCGACCCGGTGCACATGCTCGGCGAGTGCCACCGCGTGCTGCGCCCGGGCGGCGTGCTGGTGGTGACCACGCCCAACGTGCTGCGGCTGGACAACGTGGTGCGCATGCTGCAGGGCGTCAACATCCTGGACAAGTACGCCCAGCAGTCGGCCTCGGCGCGCCACCCGCGCGAGTACAGCCCCGACGAGTTGCGCCAGTTGCTCGACTGGGTTGGCTTTGACGTCGCCGACCTGTGCACGATGGACGCCTCGCGCAGCGGCGTGCGCCCGGGCAGCAGGCGCCTGGCCGGCGCGGCGCTGCGCGCCTTCGGGCTGGCGGCGCGGCTGGTCGACGCGCGGCCCGACAGCCTGGCGCAGCGCGGCGAGCAAATCGTCGCCACCGCCTACCGGCGCCGGCCGGTGCGGCGCGAGCTGCCCGACTTTCTGTACGAAGCGCCGGGCGCCGGCGGCCAGTTGATTGACGCGCTGCACGGCCGCCTGCCGGCGCTGGCATGACGCGCCGCCAGCGCCAGGAGCCGCGCTGATGGCCGCGCCGGTGATCGAGGTCCAGGGCCTGGGCAAGGTCTATCCGCAGCGCCGCGGCTGGGGCCGGCTGGCAACGCGGCCGGTGGTTGCGCTGGCCGATGTGAACCTGCAGGTCGGCGCCGGCGAGGTGCTGGGCCTGCTCGGCGGCAACGGCGCCGGCAAGACCACGCTGATCAACCTGCTGTGCACGCTGCTTTCGCCCAGCAGCGGCAGTGCGCGGGTGTGCGGCTTTGACGTCGCGGCCGAGGCGACGCAGGCGCGGCGCTGTGTCGGCCTGGTCACCAGCAACGAGCGCAGCTTTTACTGGCGGCTGACCGGGCGGCAAAACCTGCACTTCTTTGCCGCGCTCAACCACGTGGCGCCGGCCGAGGCGGCGGCGCGCATCGACGAGTTCGTCGCCGCGCTTGACCTGGGCGAGTTTGTCGACCGCCGCTTTGACGGTTATTCCACCGGCGTGCGCCAGCGCTTTGCCTTTGCCCGCGCGATGCTGCACCACCCGCGCGTGCTGTTCATGGACGAGCCGACCAAGGGCCTGGACCCGAACAGCGCGGCCACCCTGCTGGAGGTGATACGCGAGCGCATCCTGCCGGCCTGGCTGCCGACCATCATCGTCACCTCGCACAACTTGAGCGAGATCGAAAAGCTGTGCCACCGCGTGGCCATCCTGAACCGCGGCCGGCTGCTGCGGGTGGGCTCGATCAGCGAGCTGGCGCACAGCATCCGCGCCCACGAGGCCTACCGCATCGAGGCCGACGGGCTGTGCGCCGAGGTGGTGCAGGCGCTCAAACGCCTGCCCGGCCGGCTGCTGGTGCAGTGGCAGGCGGCGCAGCCGCGGCGGCTGGAGCTGGGGCTGGTCGGCGGCGTGCAGTCGCTGTCGCCGGCGCTGGCCGTGCTGGTCGGCGCGCAGGTGCAGATCCGCCGCTGCGAGCCGGTCGACATCTCGCTTGAAGACGTGTTCCGGCAGCTTGTCGGGCAGGAGAACGCCGCATGAACGCCCCCGCCTCGGCCAGCGCCACCCACGCTGGCGAACACCCCGCGCTGGTGCGCGCCGCGCTGCCGTTGACCGCGGCGCCAGCGACCGCGCAAGCCGACTTCGGCGCGCTGCGCCAGGCGTTTCGGCTGCTGGCCTGCTTTGTGCGCCGCGACGCGCAAATCGCCGCCAGCTACCGCATCGCGTTTCTGATGCCGCTGGTGTCGGTGCTGTTCGCGGTGCCCATCCTGTACTTTCTGTCGCAGGTGGTCGACAGCGCCGCGCCGGCCTCGCTGGCGCCGTACCGCAGCAGCTTTTTCGGCTTCATCCTGCTCGGCATGGCGTTTCAGGACTATGTGACGCTGAGCATGTCCAACTTCCTCGGCAGCGTGCGCGAGCACCAGTTGATGGGGACGATGGAAATCGTCGTCCTGTCGCCCACGCCGATGCCGCTGGTGCTGTTGTTCTCGTCGGCCTGGGGCTACCTGTTCACCTCGGTGCGCTTTGCGCTGTATGTGGCGCTCGGGCTGGTGTTCGGGCTCGATTTGTCGCACGCCAACCTGGGCGCCTTTGCGCTGTTGACCGCCACCGCCATCGTCAGCTTTGCGGCGCTGGGCATTCTGGGCGCGGCGGCGACCATCGTCATCAAGCAAGGCGGCAGCGTGACCAGCGTGCTGACCGCCGCCACTCTGGCCTTTGGCGGCGTGGCCTACCCGATCTCGGTGCTGCCCGAGTGGCTGCAGCGGCTGGCGCTGGTGCTGCCGTTCACGCATGCGCTCGAAGGCGTGCGCAAGGCGCTGCTGGCCGGCGCCGGGGTGGCCGAGCTGCGCACCGAACTGAGCGTGCTGACGCTGTTCGGGCTGATCCTGTTTCCGCTGTCGCTGTGGGCGTTTGCGCGCGCGCTCGACCATGTCAAGTCGCAAGGCACGTTGGGCCAGTACTGACCACTGCCGACCATTTAAACCTCGAAGGATTCCCGATGACCGCTCCTGGACTGCCGCACCCGCACCCCGCGGTGCTCGACGACTCGTTCACCCAGCGCAACCGCGAGTGGTTCACCCAGCGCTACGACTTTGCCAGCCAGGGCATTTACTTTCCGCACCAGCCGGTCTACGGCTTTAGCCGCTGGGACGAGCACATCCAGGACTACTTCCGCTCCTACCACCTGCTGCGGCTTCTGGAGGAGATCGAGTTCGACAGCCTGCTCGACGTCGGCTGCGCCGAGGGCTACTTCATGAACATGGTGCGCACGCTGTTTGGCGCGCGCACCTTCGGCGTCGACATCGCGCCCACCGGCGTCGAGCGCGCGCGCCAGCTCTATGGCCTGGACGGCATTGCCGCCGACGCCGGCCGGTTGCCGCTGCCCGACAAGAGCTACGACGTGGTGCTGTGCAGCGAAACGCTGGAACACGTGGCCAACCCCAAGGCGGTGATCGACGAGTTGCTGCGCGTGGCGCGCCACGCGGTGGTGTTGTCGACGCCGGCGGCGCGCAGCCAGGCCGACATCGACGCCCACTTCGCCCACCTGGACCCCGGCTACACCTGCGGCCACTTCCACTTCTTCACCGAGCCGCAGATGCGCGCCTGGCTGCCGCCGGGCAGCCAGTTCATGGGCATAGGCCACATCCGCATGCGGCCGCTGATGGACCGCTTTTCCACCGGCTACGACCAGGCCGCCGCGTTGCGCGACCTGCTGAAGTTTCTGGACAGCTCGTGCCCGACGCTGGCCCACGACACGCGGCGCGACTTCGCCCGCCATGTCGAAGGCATCACCGCCACGCCGCCGTGGTGGCAGGCGCTGCTGGGCCCGCGCGCGCTGGGCGCGGCGATCCGCCTGGAACACTGGCTGGCGCAACGCCAGCCCGAGCGCACGCAGGCATTTCTAACCCTCAGCCCGTGCGACAACGCGCCGCTGCGGCGCCGCCGCAAGCCGGTGCCCAACCTGATGCGCTACCTGCTGCGTGACAACCGCGTCGACCCGCTGCGGCTGGCCGGCGTCGGTGCGCCGCAGCCGGCGCCGACCGCGCGCGCGCAAGCGCTGCACGCCCAGCCCGAGGCGGCCTGAGCCACACAGCCGCCACCCCGTCGCCGCCAAGTTGCCGCATCGCACCGCACCCACCGCACCCGTCACCGCCATGGTCTGCCTGCCCCCGGCTTCACCGCTGCCCTCGCCCCACCCGCTGTTGTCACGGCGCCCCGGCAACGCCACCGCGGCGCGGCCGGCCAGCGCCGCCGCCGCGTTGCGCGTTGAAATCTGCGGCGATGCGCGCGACCTGGCCGCGCTGGCCGACGACTGGCAGGCGCTGTGGGCGCGCGACCCGGCGGCCGACCTGTTCGGCCGTCCCGACTGGTTTGGCCTGTGGTGGCGGCACTTCGGCGCTGCGCGCGGCCCGCGCACGCTGGCGCTGTGCCGCGGCGAGGCGGTCGACGAAGTCACCGCGCTGTCGCCGCTGCGGCTGCATGTGCTGAGCGTGCGCGACGCCGACGGCACGCTGCGCGCGGTGCTGCCGCTGCTGCGCCTGCACGGCGTGTGCGACGGCCACGGCGCGCGACTGCTCACCTCGCCGCTGAACAGCCACGCGCCGCGCAGCGCGCTGGTCGCCGCCGGCTTTGACGACGGCGTGGCCGACGCGCTGGCCGACGCGCTGTGTGCCGACCGGCGCTGGGACCGGCTGCTGCTGGGCGGACTGCCTCAGCACGACGGCCGCGCCGAGCGCCTGGCCGCGGCGCTGCGACAGCGCGGTCTGCACGGCGCGCTGGGCGCGGGCTGGCAGCAATGCGGCATGACGGTGGCCGGCGACTGGGCCGCGCAACTGGCATCGCGCAGCCACAACTTCCGCCGCCAGCAGCGGCGCAACGAGGCCGCGCTGCGCCGGCACGGCGAGCCCTCGCTGCAGCGGCTGGACGGCGAAGCCGCCGCCGGCGCCGGCTTCGACGCCTTTGTCGCCATCGACCGGCTGAGCTGGAAGGCCGAGCGCGGTGAGGCGCTGGCGCTGGCCGCGCCGCCGGTGCAGGCCTTCTACGCCGACCTGGTGCGCCACTTCGCCGGCCAGCGGCAGGCCACGGTGTGGCTGGCGCGCGTTGGCACGCAGCCGATCGCCGCGCTGATCGGCCTGGAAGATGGCCGCGCGCTGTACACGCTGAAGACCTCGTTCGACCAGCGCCTGGCCGAAGACGGCGCGACTGGAAA
>WBZS01000951.1_pt1 | contig 26868 bp, 55 predicted proteins | sample 5204201 | NCBI WGS metagenome assembly WBZS01 (sample SAMN12344357, study PRJNA552823) | activated sludge metagenome | biome: Activated sludge suspended growth; feature: Nitrification reactor; material: Wastewater; isolation source: activated sludge from nitrification reactor of wastewater... | reverse complement strand
CACGACAGGAAGAACCCACCCAAGGCCGCCCAGATCACGTATACGCTCGTCTGGCCCAACCACAGGAGCGATATCAACACGGATATCGTAAAGGTCTTCAGAACGCTTAAGGCTTCGCTGGCTGTCATTCCCTTGGTGTATCGTAATCCATCACGTACTGCTTGGCTTCTTTCTTCGGTACGTATTCGCCCTGCCAGTGGAGATAGATGGTGTCCACATCGCACAGGTCGATCAACTGGCAGATGATTTCCTTCTGGCGCTTCTCGCTGGTATTGATGCGTTCCAGTTCCTCGATGAGCGCGAGCGCCTCCTTCTTCTCGAATTGGTAGCTCTTCAGACTGCCCCACTTCAGGGAGAGGATGTTCTTGGGCTCGTCCTTGGGCGCCTTCGTGGGGATCGGGGCGACTTTCTTCGGCTGGATATCGATCAGGAAGAGCGTCATGAGGGTATGCTGCACTTCATCGAAGGTGACTTCCTTGTGGTTGGGGAAGTTCCCGAAGAGCATGATGCAATCGTTCAAGACCACCTCGTCGTCCTTGGTGTAGTATGCGCTCCATACCATTTCATTCATGAAGGACGACATTTTGCCCACATCGATGGTGAGGAAGTGGCCTATGGCGTCATCCACCTCGTAGGGGGTGAACGCATCGTCCATGCGATAGACCGAGCGCGGGGCTGTGGCGTACAGGAAGGCGATGTCCCTTGCAGTGGCTTCTATCTCCCGCAAGGCACGTTGCCCAAGGGGCTTCACCTTGGGGAGTTTCCCGAACTTCTCCTTGTAGGCCTCCGTCACCAACTTGGTGGAGAAGAAGTCCTCTTCGATCGGGTCCTTGGTCAAGGCGATCGATGTGCCATTGGGAGAAAGGTAGTAGAGCAGGAAGCGGTCATCGCTCTCGAAGCGCATGGCCAGATGGAAGCCCTTCTTCTCGCTGGGAAGGACCGAGAAGACCTCTCGGATCATTTCGGCTATGCGCTGCTTGGCGATCATGACTTCTGTTCCTGCTTCTGTTTGTCCTGTTCTGCTGCAATGGCTGAACGAATGGCGTGGTCCACCCTGAAGACATCCAAGGGCGGTCCTGAAGTCTCCTCGGGACATGCATCCACACCATCCTGCTCTTGTGTGAAATAACAGAGCAACTGGACCGCCTCTTCCAGTTCCATCTTTTCTTTTTCGTTCAGGGTGCTGTCCTTCTGCAATTGCTCATAGCGGTCAAGGAGCACATAAAGGACCGAAGGGTCGTTTTCGGGTCCGTACAGGAAGATGCCATTGTGGTAGGGCTTCTTCATCTGTGAACATCCGCAGGAGTCCAGCAGGGCGTTGCGCTCGTAGACCAAGAGATATCCCCTTGGCAGGAGTTGAGATAAGGAGAAGTCTCCTTGGAGAGCGCGGTCCTTCTCCCACTTGGAGGCAAGCTCGAAGTTGGTGAGGATGCGATCCGCCTTGTCATGATCGCAGTGGTCCCGTGTGGCGTAGAGCAGGGTGCCTACAAAGGCCAGTATGAGCCCAACTCCCAGAAGATGATACGGTGGTTTCATTGCGCTCGGCTTTGGTGGCTTTTGGTCGGCCTTTGGTTAGGGGCTTCTCTAGTTCTTACGAGGGAGACGCCCCTAATGTTGCAGTGGGGTCTTTGTGGAAATAGGGGCGTCTTGGTCGGGGAGAGGCTCGGTGGTGCGGTGGGGCAAAGTGGGAGGAAAAAGACGAAATGTGGGGTTATTTTGGCTCAAGTGGGGAGAAGTGGGGGAAAGGAAGCTGCTTGGCGTGAGGGGGAAGTGATATAAAAACGGGGCTGGCAGGGAATGGTGAAAGGAGTGCTGGGTCCATCACACCTCAAGCACCCATTTTCTCCCTGAGCATCAACCTGTTACAGTTGATTTAACTCATAGTTTCAAATTCGCCTACAACTATCCTTCTTGCTCATCCTCAACGACTTGAGGGTCGGCACCCACGGATCTCTGCCGACTCCTATTCCATTTTAGAACTATGACGCCCCTAATTTCTGGAGCAAGTTCCCTACCCATTCGTAGTAAGCCCCTGCGTAGATCGCTAGTGCCACTACGATGCACACGGCGATGATCACTTGGATGGTCTTGCGTTTCATAATACGTTGATCATAGCTGATCGTCTTGGGAGGGGCGTGTGGCCCTTCCAGTCCTGCGTGGTGCTCATGCGAAAAGGTATCCAAGTGTTGACTTCCAGAATGGTGCATTGACCATGCGCTTGAACACCATGCGCATGATGCAGAACCACACGATCGTATAGACGTTGCCCTCTACGATCTTGACCCATGTAGGAATGTCGGAGTCGCAGATGGCGCTTATGGGCATGATGATCGTTCCCAAGACGATGACCATCAGTACGCAGCCAATGGCCAGAGCGAAGAGAAAGCGGATCGCCTCCCATGCATAGCCGAGGAATTCCTGTAACAGTTTCATTGTCCTTGTTTTATTGATTGATAAAGCGTTTTGCCTGCGCCATCCTTGAGCGTGTATTGATATGTGGTCAGGCCATTGTAATAGCCAGGCCATGTAACGATCTCCACGTGGAGGAGTTTCTCATTGATCTCCCGTTCCATTTTCGTCTTCTCGGTCTCGATGGACCAGAGTTTATCCAGGAAGGAATCAAAGGTCTCGTTGGACTTGGTCTCGGCTTGCTCCTTGGTCTGGTCCCATTGGCTCTTGAAGGAGTCGCTCTCCATTACGACCGTGGCGATCAGGAGCAGGGCTCCGAGACCGAAGACGATGCCCCATGGGAATTTGCGTTCGCGCTCGATGTCCATCAGTTTTTCGTTTTGAGGGTTTCCAGCTTCTGGTTGTGTTCGGTGATGAGCATCACGTAATGGCGATACTTCACGAAGTGGCGGTATTCCACCTGGCCATCCATGTCCTTCTCCACGATCAAGCGGTAGGACGTGGCCTTTCCATTGGTCCCATCCCCATGGTCGTATGACAGGCGTACCGTAGCGCTGTGCTCGCCGTGGACCGTCTTGGAGACCGTGAGTTCCACCTCCATCGATTCCACCAGCGCACGCATCTGGCCGCGTGGGACGACCTTGATCGGCTTGTCCATTTTGACGGTCAATTCCGCCTTGGCTGGAAGCTCATGGAACTTCACGGGGTTGTCTACCAGTTCGTGCATCTGGAAGCGATGACCGAAGTCGGATAGGAATTCCCGAGCGATCTTTTCCAGTTGGGTCTTTGCTGTGGTGCTCATACTGATATATTACGAGGACTCCAGCAGGAATGTTTCAAGAAAAGAGAATGAATGTGGAGGTCCCTCTTCCGAAAAAAGCGGACAGACCCCCACAGTGATACTACGCGCTCGTGCCCCGAAAATAAAAACCCTCCAGCGAGGCGGGGCGGAATAAAACCGCCCAAGCCTTGGCGCTATGATATCAAAAAGCCGATCGCCCCGAGTGCTTCTCTCTTGGCGAACAGAGAAGACCCGAGGCGACTGGGCTTGCTGGGCGTCCTTCTTACTACAAAGGACGACGAAGCTAGTTTATTTCCTTCTGATGATGTAGATGACCATGAGGATCGGCCATCCGAGCGCCTTGATCCAATCAAGAGTGATGTTGGAATTCTCGTTCTCGAACATCTCTCTCATGAAGGTCACCGTGGCGATGATCCCGTAGACCAAGCCGAAAAGGAAGTAGAGGAACCACATGTGCTATGCTGTGATCGAATTGAGGATCTCTTCGATGAGGATGGGACGATCTGCCTTGGAGAGGACGACACCTTCCTTCTTGCGCTTCTCGGAGACCAGGTCGATGGCTTCGATGTCAAAGCTGGCCGCTATGGTTTCCAGCAGGGAGAGCGGCTGAGACCTCAAGAAATCCTGGATGTCCTGTTTGCTGCACAGGCCATTGTAGAAGAACCAGTAATGCGAGGAGTTGCTCCACTGCTGAGCCACAACGGAAGGGAGAGTCTTGCGGCGCTCCTCCAGCGTAGGGAACAAGAAGGGGAAGGACGCATCGATGTCCTCGCCATCTTCGAAGGCTTGAGGGTCCAGGGGCTCCAATTCGATCTGCTTCATTCCTCAAATATCGGTTGGTTCTTGGTCTCCTTCTGGTTTCATCCTTGATTGGCCATCATGAACAGGAAGGTGTACATCAACCTGTCGTTATGGATCTCCACGGTGAACTTCTTGCGGCTGGCGGCGTAGGACCCGTAGACCATGTCGGAGGAGAATCCCTCGCAATAGATGACGGAGATCTCCTCCTTGCCTTCGCCAGAGAAGACCTTGGGCATGACCACGATGGGTGTGGGCGAATCCACCGAGACCTTCCAATCGTGCATGTTGTCGCGCATGTACATGCGGGTCCCGTCCGTCAAGAGCACTTCGAAGACGGGCAGGTCGATCGACTTGCTGCGGTGGGTGGAGGCCACGGTGATCTTCTGGACGCGGTCTCGGAAGATGTTGGAAAGCTCATCGCGCACGAACATGATCTGGCTCCAGAAGCCATCCTTGTAGAGCATGTTGGCCCTTGGCTCGTTCTGGATGGCCCATGCCTGAAGGGACGCCCATGGCTGTGCGCGGTGGAAGTCGGGCAGCTTGGAGATATCGATGGCGGGACGGGTTGCTGTGTTCATGGCTGGAAATGTTGTTGGCTCCATACTACGAGGTGATGGAGGAGAAATAAAAGTTCATCCGAGTTTCTTGAAGAGCTTCTCCAACTTCTCCATGGCGCGGGTCACTTTGTCCTTCGGCTCGGTGGCACGACGGAAGTAGGAAGCGGGGATCCATACGCGCTTGGAGGCTGGGGACTTGAAGCCGCAATCGGCGCATGTGCTCGCGATCGGTTGGTGATGCATGTAACCGATGTCCACCTTCTGCTTGCAGCAGCCCGCCTTGATGTTCTTGGCCATGTAGAAGCGACCCTTGACCAAGGCAATGCGATTATCGATGCGTAAGGTCTGGCCAGCGATGAGGCGCTCTCCTTTGATCAGACGGAGCTTGCTCATAGAGCCATGCGCAATGTCAGGTAGCGGTTCATCTTCGAGGCGATCGCCAGAAGCGATGTGGCCGTGAAGTGCATGTCCGCGTGGGCCGCATGAACCGCAAGGGTCTCTGCATCCGTGGCTATGCGGCTGAGCGATTGCGGATTCATGTCCTTGGATTTGATGCACTCGATCTGTTCGACCTCTTTGGTCAAGCCCTCTGTTATGCTTGCGATCTGTTCCTTGCTGTAGCTCATGGCTTGTGGAGTAGTTTGATCATTTCCTTGCGCACATTGGTGGAACGAGCGTCCAGCCATGCGGTGGGGAATTCCATGTTCATGATCTTCAAGAGCGGGCATGTCTTCCATGCGCCCTTGTATGGCTTGTTCTTCGGTATGATCAGGCGGAAGCGGAGCGTGGCGGGCTGGGCGGCCACATCGTTGGGCGAGAGGATGAGTTCCAGTTCCCATTCGCCGATGTACTGCTTCATGTCCGCGACCTCCAGAGCCATGTTGAGCAGGCCAATGGCGCGGCGTTCGGTCTTGGCCATGGAGGTGCGGATGAACTGGAGCCGCTCCACGGAAGCACGCAGGGTGTTCCATGAATTCACGCCCCACATGTCCTTGTCGGCGAGCGTGCGCCGAACTTCCTGCACCTGATGGGTGATCTGGTCGAAGCGTTGCTTGTGTGTGGTTCTCATGGCATCATACTACGCGCCAGTCTTCTTAGAATAAAACTCGTCGATCTGATGTCTTTGCTGGATCAGGCGTTGGCCTTCTTCATCCAGGAACTTCATGCGCTTGTCGAGCCCTTCCATGATGCGATCGCTGACCTCATGTCCTCGGTCGTTCAGGTTTTCCATTACACGTATGGAGACCTTGCCCAGTAGCCCCTTGAAGCTGATGACGTTCAAGAGCGCTGTGCCACGTCCAACGAGACCATCAAAGATCTCTTGGATCCTGCGGCATTCATCGGAATGCTCGTGGATGGTCTTCATACTCAATTCCCGCTGAAGCCATGCATCGATCATGCGGTTGAGCGCATCATACTCGCTATTGATCTGATAGGCTTCGATGTATCCGTTCCTCTTCGTCCATCTGTAGAAGACGAGGCATATTCCTATGCCGAAGAGAATGACGATGAGTGCGGAGATCATTTGAAGTTCTTGAGTTTTTCCAGTTCTGTTGGGGAGAGCGAGGTAATGCCTTGACGGGAGACCTTGTCGAGGATCGCATCCACTTCCTGTTGCGGTGTGGTCTCCGTCTGGGCCTCCTTCTTGGGGGCGTCGATGATGGTCACTTGGGAGGCCAGGAGCTTCAGTTCGAGCGCCAGCATCGCGATGTCTGCTGCCATTGCGTTGGCCGTGTTCTTGTGGTCTCCTGTTCTGGCGGTCTTGGCCACGTTCATGGCTGCGTCAATGGTCTCACGGAAGGTATCGATCAAGGTGTTGTAATCCTCCTTGGATGCTCCTGTTGCGATGAATGATTCCATCTTGGCATTGCACAGGCGCATGCAGTCCACCGAGATCTCGCACAGGAACTTGAAGCCATGGAAGGACCCGAGCGCTTGAGCGATGAGAAGCTTCACCGCGATGCGTTTGCGGAGCTTATCGATCTCCATGGAATCGAGGTTTTTTCGTGGCGGGCTCGTTGTAGCTCTGCGTGGTGTAATCCACGTGTCCGCATTCCTTGCACGTGCGGCTCCAACGAGGCTCGCGTGTTTCGGGCCATGACATTGGTCCGCGCCAATCCACGCCCATGGTGCCAGGAGGATCCCCTTCGCTGTATCCGCCTGGGTGAATGATCGGATCCCACTTGGGTTCGTCGTAAACGTGACGGCATTGCCTGATCGCATCGTCCAATTCCCGTTGAGCATTGTCTGCTGCTCGCTTGGCATTCGTTGCGCGATTGCGCAGGTTGGCGAATCTCGGGTTCATGGTCATTGTGGCTTAAGCGTCATACTCCATTGCCTTGGACTCGTAGTCGGGATCCTGAGGATCGAACCACTTATCGCCATAGTTGTCGAGGATGTCCTCCAGCGTAGTGAAGTGACCTTGGATCCCTTTGGGATTGTCGGTGACGAGTTCGATGTCATCGATGATCTTGTCCATGTCGTAATAACCGCGCAAGGTTGCGTTCTCATCACGAGCGGCCTTGAGCAGTTCTACGGCTTCTTTCAGTTTGGCCTTCGCTTCCTCCAGCTTCGTGGTCGTGGATGTCTTTGCCATGGTCCTTCGATTGTGGCCCATACTACGAGCGAATGCTCGCAAAATAAAAGCTTACTCCGTTATACGAGAAACGGATGATCGAAGTTGCGGTCAGCGTCCGCCCTTATGCATGTCTATCCATCGTTGGATGATGGCGGCCTTTTCGTAGTTCTCCTCCTTCTCGGCCTTCTTCAGTTCGTTCTTCAATTGAGCGAGGTCCATGCCATCGAATTCGCTCTTGTTGCCCCATTTCAGGCCGCTGCCCTGAAAGGTGACCTGAATGCTGTTGTTATAGCGCTCGTAGTTCTTTTGATCGATCTCAGCCAGCTTGGTGAAGGTCTGCGATAGGACCTGGGTGAGCTTGTCGAACTTGGTCTCCAGATGGTCCAGGAAGAACATCATCAGGGAGAGGAAGATGAAGAGACCCATGAATCCGAGACCGACCGTGACAGCCATCCAATCGGTGCGCACGAGGTACATTTGGTATACCCCGTAAATGAAGCAGCACAACGCCGCTACCATTCCGAATATGGCTAGTCGGTTCTTCATCATTCTACTTCTAAATATAGGCGAACTCAGGAGCAATTCGCATCGTTGCGGATCTCATCGGCCAACTCGTGGATGTCCGCTATGGTCTCCGAATAGGGCTCGGTGAATTCGTCGTCCAGATCATTGACGTGAACGATGAGTTCCTCCAGAAGGGAGAGCGCACGCTCCATGTCGTCATCGGTCTCCAGTTCTTCGGCTTCCTCCATGATCGATGTCACCGCATCGATGAAGGTCGTACTGTCAATGTCGTGGCACAGGTCCACGATGGAGGATAATCCGTTCTTGAACGCTTCCAGTTTTTGGTTCATCAACGCTAAATAGGAGCGAAAAAGACGATGGGACCCTTTGGAGGCCCCATCGCTTCTTTCGCGTCCTGCTTGAGAGGATCAAGCCTCCTCCAGTTCCAAGTCCCCTTGGAGGATCTTTTGGAGGTTGTCCTTCGCGCGGAACAGAAGGGCCTTCACCGTGCCGATCGGCATTTCCAGTTGCTCGGCGATCTCATCGTACTTGCACTCATCGAAGAAGCGCATTTCGGCCACCTTGCGCTCGTTGTCGTTGCTGAGGCGAGCGACCGCATCGCGCACCATCTTACCGCGTTGCACACGCACGGTCATGTCGAAGGGCGTGAAGTCATCGGAGGTAAGCTCGAAAAGCTCCGCGTCCTGTTCGCCCACCGTGCGTACATTGTGCGCGTTGATCGCTTCCACGCTTACCACGTCGATGTCCTTTGCTGCACGCTTGTGGTCGATCAAGGAGTTCAGCGCGATGCGGAACACCCAGGTAGAGAACGCTCCGTTCTTGGCCTTGTAGAGCTTGATCTTGCTGAACACCTTTTCCAGCGTGATCATGGTCAGGTCCTGGATGTCCAGCAGGTCGGCGCCCGTACCCAGCTTGCGCATGAAGTAGTACACCAGCGACTTGTTGAAAGCGTGGTACACCTTGTTGCTCACTTCACGGTGCTGGTCCTTCTTGCGCTTATCGCAGAGGATCGCGGCCCATTGCTTGTGCTCTTCGCGCACGGCCAGTTGCTCATTGGATGCTTCGGGCAGCTTGCGTACGCCCTTGCGTGCTTCCTTGATGGCGCGGCCTGCGGGAATGTTGGCCACTTTGCGAGCCACTTTCTTGCGACCTTTCTTCTCCTGCTTCCGTGTCTTCTTCATGTCTCCTTGCTTGTTAGGTGATGGACTCCTTACTGCCTTGTGACCCTATACTACGAGCGAGCACCCGTAAAATAAAAGTCTGGTCTTTTCAACAACCAATTGCGGCATTTCATGCATTGGATGTTGCGAGGTTCAATGTCACTTGAAGAGGGTTTGAGTAGACTTCCGATCGGTTGTAGCAACCCGCACTTGGACTTGCGTTCCTCCTTCTCCACGACATGGCTGAGACCAGCGCCTTTCTTACTGTCAACGAACCAAGCGACGATGAGGTCCATGTCAGAAAACGCCGCCAAGTAAACACTTGAATTTGAAACTTCCAAATCATCCTTCGTTGTGGAACTCCATGCTTGGTCCCAGGCGCTGGGTAGCGTATTCATAGAGCGCGTACCCCATGGCCCAGTCCTTGGCGCATCCATTGGTGGTGATCGTGGAGGCGGGGAAATGATGCAGGAAGGCCAGCAGGCATGCGCATATCACGCTGTCGTACTTCAGGCGGTTGGTGGTCACCGTGAGCATCGGGTAGCGGTGTGATGGCCATGGTTCGACCGCAGAAATACGCAGAACGGAGAATGGTGTTGTTGCTGCTTTTGAGCCGATGATCAACACCGAATTGTTGATAAATGGACCGTCGTTCCCCTCGCCATCACAGAGTTCGGAGCCCTCTGGGGCGTTCTCCACGATCTGCTGCACATCCTCAATGAACAGGGAGAATGCCCGTGGGTCTCGGTATGGGGGATAAGTGATGTAGTGGGAGTAGTTCATGTGCGTCTAATACTACGAGCAAGAGGGAGAGAAATAAAAGGGAACGGGACCCCTTTTGGGAGCCCCGTTCCTTCCGTGTTGCTTGGATCAGGCCTTGGCTTTCGCCTTCTTGCCCGTCAGGCCGCCCACCAGTTGTTCCAGCGAGGCCGCGTCGTTCACGTTCTCCACCTCGTTGAGGAAGGCGAGGACCGCCTTGCCGCGTGCATCGGTCAGGGCCTTGCTCTTCTGGATCTTCTCCAGCTTGGCCCGCACCAGCTTCACCACGCGGTTGGTGGTCAGCTTGCTGTTGCCTTCGCCGAAGCCGCTCTTGGCCATGAACTCGGCCTTCTGTTCACGCTGGGCGATCAGGTCGTTCAGCTTGTCCACGATCTGCTTGTCGGTGAAGCGCAGCTTCAGCAGGGGGATCACGGCCGTGGCGGTGATCTTGCCAGCCTTGATGGCCTTGCGTACTTCGGCGGGAGCCTTCGCGATCTTGATCGCGTTGTAGTAGGACGGCCCGCTGATGTTGATGCCCGCGTTGCTGTACATGGTCAGCACTTGGCTCTGGGTGAAGCCCTCCTGGCGCAGGGCGAGCAGTTCGCCGCCGCGTTCCAGTTCGTCCTTGTCGGGATCGGGGGAGATCTTCCGCAGCTTCAGGGTTGCCTTGCGGGGCAGCTTGGTGCCCTTCTTGGGGGCGGGTGCGCTTTTGGCGGCTTTCTTCTTGGTCTTCGTCATGGTCGTCGGTTTTCGGTTTTTCGACTTTTCTTGTTGGTCTTTTTCTTGAGAGAAGCTCGGGGGAAGGGAGAGGCCTTCCCCCGATGCGTCGTTACTTCATGTCGCGGATCTTCTCGTTGATCGTGCGCTTGCTGTTCTTGTCGAACACGGCCTTGAAGAGGGTGAGCGCGTTCTGCTCGTTCTTGGTCAGCTTGTCGTTCTCGGCCTTTTCTTCGAGGGCCGCGATGTGCTCCTTCAGGATCGAGGTCGTGGTGCGCGTCTTGCCCACTTCAGCGTTGGCTGCCGTTGCCTTCTTCTTGCCTTTGGATTCAGCGTCCTTCACGGCCTTTTCCACTTCCTCCTTCAGGCGTTCGGTGTCACCTTGCACCGCGTCGTAGATGCTCTTCGCGGTCGTGGCGCTCAGCTTGCCCGTGCTCACGTAGTTCTTCACTTCCTCGGGCATGGTCAGCAGCTTCTTCAGCGCGTAGAACTTGGCTTGGCTGATGCTGAGGCGCTGCTGGATGTCCTCGCGCTTGGCCTTCAGGTCCTCCATGCGCTTGATGATCAGCGCCTGCTCATAGGGGGTGTTCACCACCTTGAGGTTCTCCGTGTACTGGAGGGTCAGCAGTTCCAGCGGATCGCCGTCTTTCTTGAAGATGATGCGCATTTCGGGCTCTTCGCGCTGGGTCTTGGCGATGATGTGCAGCGATGCGAAGCGGCGGTGTCCCGTCACCAGCACCACTTTGCCATCGCGCTTCACGGCGATGTTCGGTTCGATCTGGCCGTTGCGCTTCAGGGACTCGACCATTTCGGTCAGGTCGCCGAAGTTGTTCTCACCGCGCACGTTGAAAGTGGGATCGATCACGATCGAACTCAGCGGCACGGCGTGGATCTCGCCGTTGCGGCGGAACTCCTTGGTGGTCTCGTTCTTCTTGGCGGGCTTGATGGGGGCCACTTCCTTTTCCTGTTTGGCTGCGGCCTTGGGGGCTGCCGTTTCGGTGGTGGTAGCGGCTGCTTCGGTGGAAGATTTCTGCTCGTTCATGTTCCTCGAAAATTGGATTGTTTGTTCCTGTTTGTTCTGGTTGATACGAGAATCACTACTGGTTTGTTTCAGAAGTGATGATCTTTTTTGTTCGGATGATCATTTCCGTTTCACGATATGGTCGGGCTTCCTTTGTTCTGCGGGCTCATGGCCTTTCGTGTTATGACCCCATACTACGAGCAGGTCTTTGCGAAATAAAAGTCAGATGCCGAATTCCACTTCGAGAGCTTGGAGCTTCTTCACCACCTGACCCGCGAATTTCTTGATGCGCATAGCACTCATGTGCCGTTTGGTGTAGCTGCTGCCTTTGCCATCGTTGCCACAAAGCTCATCATCACTGATGTCCTCAAGCTGTGTGCCAAGGCGGTAGATGATATCGTCGATGATCGCTTTATGCGGGTGGATGTAACCGCTGCCATCCCCTCCGTTCTTAGGCTCAGCGAATTTGATAGGCTGTTCTTCGAAAAAGAGATCGTCATCACGATCATACTGGTTGTCGTTGTTCCAGTATTCTACCATGGGATCGGTCGCCCAATCCCAGGCATCAGCCTCCATGGGCGTGAGTTCTACCTTGACGTATCTCATGGACATCTTGGTGCTAGTGATGTCTCGTATACTACGTGCTACTGGTCGCAAAATAAATGAATATCCGTCACATGGACCCCCACAGTTATACTACGCGCGAGTGAGGCATAAATAAAAAGTTCGCCTATTTAGTTGGGATCGGGAAACATTTTGCTATATTTGCCGTTCAAAGACAAGAAACCCACATGCGGGGTACATGGAGATAGACCCATGCAGGCCTCATAAGCCTAAGGACGGAGATGCGAGCGCTCCCCCCGCTACTAGAAGGAAATGACAACGATACGCAACATAAGGTTCTATGAACGAGAGCGTGAAGAGCGTAGCTCGATGGCCTCCCTGTGCGGTGTATCGGTCTCGGTTGTAACGCGTACGTAAGCAGAGCAACCAGAACTTTCCCGAAAGGCGGCCCAAGCTAGTGGCCGCCTTTCGTCGTTTATACCTGTTCATTGACATCATGCTCCCATCGTCTAGCCTGGTCCAGGACGCCCGCCTTTCACGCGGAAAACACGGGTTCAAATCCCGTTGGGAGTACATTTCTTCGTCGGTTCCATCGTTTCAATGGTAAGACGCGATCAGACGCGGGTTCGATTCTCGCAGGGACTACCCCTTCGTCCAGCAAGGTTAGGATCGATCGCATGCAGGTTCAACTCCTGCTGGGGCCACGAAGAAACATGCTGCGTTCCACTAGCTGGCTTATGTGCCCTGACTTTCAATCAGGTGTGGACGGAAGTCCTCTCATGGGTTCGAATCCCATACGCAGTACGAAATGCCAAGTTGCGCGAGCGGTTTAAGCGGCTACCCTCTCAAGGTAGTGTGATGCACAACGTCACCACGGGTTCGAATCCCGTACTTGGTACTATTTCTTCGTCGCCTCTTTCTCATAACGTTGCAGGATGGCCAGACCGCGCTCTTTGCATTTTTCCAAGTTGCGGCCCTTGACCAGATCCCGAATGAGGTCCCACATGTCAGGGGATACGGCATACAATGCCATGTTACCTTTCACTTCACGTATGGTCTCAGCGCGTTCTCGCTTGGCCTTGCTGGATGCATCCTTTACCAAGGTCCAGACTTCTGACAAACTGATGGCCTTGCGATTCTCCGCATGCATCCACCATTGATCCGCATATTTCGTAGTGCTGGGATAAGGCCCGTTGCGAACATCATGTTCGAAACGAAATGGCCCTTTGCTGTGTCGGCGCTTCATGGCCTTATACTACGAGCAACGTGGAGAGAAATAAACGCTACTGGACAGGGAGAGCGGCGTTCAGCTTCTCGATGAAGTCGTTCCATGTGCTGTTGCTGGCCACTTGGACGTAGGCCTGGCACATCTGGATGTCCTCCCAATTGATCTCACCTTCTGCGGTTTCACCAAGGAGCCGTTCCATGATCACCATGGGGCCACGCCCGATGTATTTCTCCAGGATGAACTGGCTCTTGTGGCGCTTGTCGATCAGTTGGCTCGTGCAGGAATAGCCTTTCTCTTCCAGCAGGTCTTGCACGCGTTTGAAATTCTCTTGTCGTGACATGGGTTGGGGTTATTGAGGTGCGATGGTATGCATTTGGTGCTCGTACGTGGTCTTGAAACCATCCTCCAACACATATGTCGGCTTCCACACCTTGATGGCATACAGCCCATCTTTTTCGATGGTGATCGCTTGGTTGGCGAGTCGTTCCACGTAGTAGCTGTCCAGCTTCTTGCCCTTGCGGATCGTCAATTCGTATTCCTCGAACACGATGTCAACGACCGTGCTCTTTTTCAGCATGCGATGGGTTCTTGTTTCGTGCATCACCTCCATTCCCTTCTTGAACTCCAGCTTGTCGATGTCGGGGTAGAGGTCCACTTCGACCCCAAGGACCAACTTCTTTTCCTTCACGTCGAACATGCATTCGATCGTGTTGTGATGTCTGCCGTAGTTGTCGCTTATCGTGAAGTGATCACCGAAGTAATCATCCTTTACGAATTGGACACGCGGGTCCCATAGCGGCACCAGTTCATTGGCGTCCGTCTGGATGGCGATGGTCTGGATGTATCTGCTTTGTCCCATGGTTATCCTTCCATTTCTACGGTGTAACCGAGTGCTTTGATAGGCTCTTCCACATTCAGGATGAAGGCTTCATCCCATTCCACCATGAGGCCTTCCATCTTCTCTCCGAACTCCTCGGAGTATTCATCAGGATGACGGCATGGACGTGGGAAGTTCGCTTGGATCTTCACGATCTTCTTTTCGTGATCGAAGCCACGGATGCGGAACTTGCCGCCTTCCTTGATCAAGGTGGGTCCCGCTTTCGGGAATCCATCGCGAACGATCTGTTCGACTTGGGTTTTGATGTCGCTCATGACTTGATACTACGCGTTGGGACGCCCAGAATAAACGGGAATGCCAAGCATTTGACGGATCATCTTCGATGGGAACTTGCCACCATTGCCGAACGGAGGCGCGGTCCAATCGTCGCCGATACCTGTGATGGCCTTGATCGTGATTTGGCTCGATGTGACGTTGATGGCTTGGTAATAGGCGAAGCCATCAGCATAAGGGAGAGAGAACATCCTGAACTTGATGGAGCCTGCCTCTACCGCAGCAGCGTGGATGGCCCGCAAGTGCTCCAGGTTTTCGTCCATGGCCTTGCAGACATCGTTCGAGCTACGGCCTGCTTCGAACATCGCGTCGATGTCGTGCAGCGGCTTGTACTCCTGTGGTTTCAGTTTTGCCATGGCCTTATACTACGCGCTCAAGGGAGAGAAATAAATGTCAGAGGTTGTGGATCTCGCGCAACAGCTTGCCTTCGGCTTTGAGCAGTTCGCGCACATGTTCTGTTCCGTTCCACGTGCCATCATGCCTGGGGTCGGAGTAGATCAAGGCCAAGTTGTAGATGCGCGTTGCGTTCTTGCGGATCTTGGCAAGCTGTTCTTGGAGCGGATAGCCCGCCAAGGAATCAGCGAAGTGGCGGCCATCGCTGGAAGTCACCCATGAAATGAATTGCTTCACGGGCAGTTCATACTTGCCCACCACGAGCTTCTCCAGCAGCTTGTCATGTTCGCGGCGACGTGCGCCCGAATCGCCCACCCAGCCGAATGGAACGCCAGCGACGTATTTCTGGAATTCAGGTTCGTTGTAGACTGCTTCGGAGAAGCCACCACGGTATTGGATCGGGTCGAAGTCGGGACGGCCATAGTTCCACAGCACTAGTTCCTCATTAGCGCGGTTGAACAGTTCCTTGTCTTCTTGGAATTTGTCGTAGGCATCCTCCAGCGGCGAACGCTTTTTCCAGTCCCTGACCTTCCAGCCCTTGTCGGTGTAGCTCTTGATCAGCGCCTTGAACTCAGGCGTGTCCGCATAGTTGCCGAAAAGGAATTGACGCTCGCGCCTTCCTTTTTCGTAGAAGGTCTTGTCCTCCTGAACGTAGATCTTCTGGAAGCCAGGGAAGTCAGGGTCGGAGCAGATCTCATCCACGATCTCTCCATCGAGGAAATGGCCAGGCATCACGATCACGGAGTTCTCCAGCACCTTGGGCTCAAGAGCGCTTGTGCCGTGCTGTTGCGCGTGTGCGAGAGCCTCGAAGAATTCCATGCCATGCTTCTGCGTGGGCTCGACCTTCTGTTTGAACTTGGTCGTGGAGTAGACCAACCATACGTCTCCTGATGCAGCCGATGCCATCGAAGCATGGATCTGCTTGTAGAAGAACGTATGCATTACGGAAGTTTTCTTGGCCATGGTCGATACTACGCGTTGGTGGTCTCCAAATAAAAGGGAGAGGTCATTTTTTGTAGATGTGCTCCAACACTTCGTAGGCACCTTGGATGCGGCGGAACGCGGCCGCATCACCTCCCTTGTCGGGATGATGCTGCATGACCAGCTTGCGATAGGCGCTCTTGATTTCGTCCCATGTGGCCTGATCGGTCACACCGAGGATGCCATAGGGAGAGTCGTCGGCCACCACGCGGCGAGCCTCGTCGATGCCCATGCGCTCTGCGAACGCGCCCTTCCATTCGCGCGAATTGCCGTAGCCTTCGGTCTTAGGATCGTAGGTCTTATACCCATCCAAGAGCCCGCGCTTCGGTTTTGCAGACTTGGCCCTCATTGTTCAAGCTTGGCTTCGTAGGGCTTTTCGCCGCCAGGCAGGCCGATGGCGTCAAGGTGCTTGCAGCGACGATGGATCTTCCACCCTGGGCACGAGCAGCCCCAATGGCGCCGCTTGATGTTCTGCGAAACGACATAGACGCGGTTTGATGATTCGCTGCGGATCTCGAAGCGGTTCTCCCATTGGTCGTTGTCGGGAAGGACCACCGCTGTGCGCGGGATGTGCAGAGTTACGGCCTTGCTCATGATTCCTTTTACGTTGATGCGGCGAAAATGTTCCCTATACTACGCGTTGGTACGAGCAGAATAAAGATCATTCAGGCGTTTCGCTTCTTCTTCGGCCTGAGGCATCGAAGCGAAGGATGCGTACGCATGGCCCGAATGATCGCCGAACACGCAGAAATCGCCCGTGGACTCATCCAGTTCAGCGTAGAAGCTCGTGTCTTTTGGATCGGCCTTTGGCAGCTTGGCGTCGGCCTTGCGCTCGCAGAGGTAGTCGATGTGCGCCTGCGCCTCCTTCACCGTGTTGAGTTCCTCGTAGAACTTGCGTTTGCCGCTGGACTTGGAATCATCCAAAGCCACTACGAAGAGCGTTTCGTTCTTGGGATCATGGACCATGATGCAGTCTGCACCATCCATGTACTTCACGATGTTGAACCCTCGGTAGGATTCCAGAAGGGCCACGACCTCTTCGCGGCCCATGGGATGATGTACGGTGACGGTCTTCATCGGACGCTCTTCAGCATTGCGTTCAGTTCCTTTTTGATGCGGCGTGCATCTTCGCCCTTCCAGATCATCGCATTGCTCAGAAAGTAGGCGACCACGCTGTACCCGCTGTCCTCGATGTAGTTGTCCGTGATCTTGTCGAGGGACAGCATTGGACCCAGATAGGCTTCGGCGGGAACGCTGATGCGTTTTTCAGGCCATTGAGCCTTGAGACTGTAGATCTCGCGAGCGATCTCGTGGATGGGGCGGAAGGTCTGGTTCATCGGATGTTTTGTTTGTTGACCTATACTACGCGTTGGTCGTTCGGAAATAAAAGCTACCAGGTGATGTAGATCTCGAAGCCGTCGTTCTCCGCACCATCCCACCAATGGCTTACCTTGGGCTCCAGACCCATTTTCTCGCAGGCTTCATAGACCTTGCGGAAGGCGTCCTTCATGTTCGTGAGAACATCCTGCTCGGTGATCACCTTGTCGCGCCATGCGCAGAACGCATTTCCCTTGCCGCTGCGGTTCACCTTCCTGTTCAGTTCATCGTCCATGTCCTGCATGCCCAAGGTATGATACACTTGGAAGCGGCGCACGCTCGGCTCATGTTGGGCCGCTGCGATGAGCCGTTCGGACAGGCCGTTCATCGCATTATCGAACTTGGCTTGCTCAGCCTTGCGTTGAGCTTCGGTTTTGGCTTGCTCTGCCAGCGCAGAGCGGGCAGCAGCGTTCTCCGAGATCGTGGCGAGTTGTACGAGAAGTTGGCTTTTCATGGTACGATACTACGCGTTGGTCGTTCGGAAATAAAAGTCACCACGCTTGGTAATCGCTGCGGATGGCGATGCGTCCATCAGGAAGCTCCTTCTCATCGCTGTATCCACCACCGTGGGCGTTCATCAGATGTTGGAGCACGCCTGGCAATTGTTCCTTCGTGCATACCACGGTGACGCTTTTGTACGGCAGGATGTCACCGAAGATGGGACACTTCACTTTATCGTCGCCTTTGCCATAGGCCACCACCATTCCATCGTCGATGCGCTTGGTGCCATCATCGTCGTACTTGCCGAACACATCGGAGTGAACGATGCCGTGGAAGGTACCGAAGATCTTGTCCGTTTCCTTGTAGTTCATGTGCAGATACTACGCGTTGAAGGTGAAGAAATAAACGGATCAGTCGATGTCGGCCAGCAGTTCCTCGAAGGTCTGCGCCAGCGTGCGATCGGCGATGTCCACGGAGATCTCCCAGTTGCCTCCCATCATCATGAAGAGGCGATTCACGCGGAAGGTATCGGCTTCGTCGCGTGTGACCACGTAGACGCGACCTTTGTTCGCGTTCACCACCGTGGTGATGATCTCGCTCTTCTTGCTGGGCATGCCCCACTCCTTCAGTTTGGCGAGAAGCCGTTCGATGTCCTCGTCCACACTGGTGAGGCCGAACTCCTTTGCATCGGCACGCAGATCCAGCACGATGTTGTTGATCGCGCGTTCGTTGCCTTGGGTGCTGAACTTATCCATGTTCGTTGTTGTTTGTGACCCTATACTACGAGCAAGAGGGAGAGAAATAAAACAAGAAGGGGAGCCCGTAAGAAGCTCCCCTTTCTTGTTGTGAGGTGAAGGTCAGTTCGCGAGGATGGCCGATTGGATCTCATCCACCGAAGGCTTGCCGTTCTTGCCGAAGATCTCATTGAGGCAACGAGCGATCGCTTTCTGTCCTTCGCTCTTGATCAGGCGCCGCTTGCGCAGGTTGTCAAGGGCGACGTTGATGGCCCGTCGTGCTGTCATGGAGGACGCTCCACGGAAGCCGATCTGTTCCAGTTGGTCGTGCGTGTTGTTGCGCCGATCCACTTCGGCCTGAACCACTGCTATCATCTGCGCATCGGTCATGGATGACTTGAGCAGGTTCTGCACGGTCGTGGCAGGCACCTTTTTCTTTCGGATCAACGCGTGGATCGACTTGGGTGCGTTGGCCATGCGGATGAGCTTGAAGATCGTCACCTCGTTCTCACCACCATGCTTCTTGCTGATCTCCACTGCGGACATGCCACCTTCATGCAGCCTGGCATATTTGAACGCACGATCCAGCATGGATTCTTTCCTGCGAGGCCGCGACATTCCTTTTACTCCTGTTTGAGTGTTCATGGGTCCTTTCATTTTCGTTGGGATCAAGATGAGTCCCGATCCCGTGCCGTAGGGTTGGTTTTTCGCCGCAAATGTAAAGAAAAACCACCAGAGTTGTCAATGTTGACGCGGGTTTCCTTCATGTTTTAGACGAATTTCCTGGCCCTTGTCATTGAGATTTTTCCGTTCTCTGTTGGGGAAATCCTTGTATTCACTGTGGAAATCATGCTCGGCGTGCGGCATATGTTCCACAGGAACGCCCCATTTCGTCGGATCTTGTTATTAGAAGGGAGATGTTAACTTCTGGTATTCAGGCTTTTATGGTCACTTGATGAGGCTCCGCGTGTTGACCTGTCGCACGATCTCCTCGGCTGCACGCTCCATCGCTTCGTCCATGGCTGCATCGTCGTCAGCCGTTCCTCCGTCTCCATCGCTCTCGAAGGCCGCCTTGTCGGAAACCTTCTCCAGATCGAGGCGATGGAAGATGCGATCGGCCTCGAAGAGCGTAAGTTCGATGCCCAGCTTGTTCTTGACTGCGCGTTGGACATCTTCACTGGTGATCTCGAATCCGAGCATGGTCGTTTGTTGTTTGTGTCCCTATACTACGAGCGACAGGGAGAGAAATAAAAGCTAGTCCTCCCCTGCCAAGTGATTGATGGCCCAGTTGCCCGCATCGGTGGGCGCCACCTTTTTCTTGCGGGGAGCGCGTTTCTTTTTCGGAAGCACCAAGGGAGCGGGTTCCTTCACGCCAAGGATCTTCAAGTGCGCAGCTTGGTTCCCAGCGAGGCCGAACAACTTTTGGATCATGCCAATGGTGCGATAGCTGGCAGCTTCGGCGGTATCATCGGCCAGACCGAAGCCTTCGCCGTTGAACCCATCCATGAGCGTAGCCGCTGACATTTCGTAATTCACGTAATCGTTCACGTTCACCTTGCGGTGCAGCAGGTTCACGGGCAGCCATTGGCGCACAGGACGATCCTCCAAGCGTTCGATGTCATACCCTGTGATCCCCTTCGATGCGAGCACCTTTTGCAAGTGCGCGATGTCGTCAAGGTCGTTCTGCATGTACTTCAGGTCATGCTTGGGGTTGTACGGGTTGTCCAGCTTCAGCGCCCGCTTCAGCACGTCATCCATGCCGTCGAACTTCAGTTTCTTGGACAGGCCGTGACGGTGCCTGACGCTGAGCGCATAGCGTGCGGCGAGCCATTCAAAGTGCTCGGTCAGCTTGTTGATCATCGGGATGGCGCGTCCCTTTTGGATCAGCAGCGGACAGTAGAGGAAACGGCCCTCATCGGTCAAGCTACATTCCACGGGCAGCACTTCCGAGACCTCCACGAGACCCATCAGCACCAACAGGCTGTTGAGTTCGTTGCCTTGCGTTTTGGTGAAGCCGCCGATCGTATCGCTGCTCAGGTCATAGAAGAGTTCGACCTTCCGTTTCTTGGCTACGGCCATGACCTTTTCGACGCGATCGCGGCCTGGCGCACGGTCGATCTCGTTCTCCACCATCTTGCTCACCACCTCAGGGGTGAAGAACTTGTAATTGGGGTGACGCCAGTTCGGGCAATAGGAACCGAACGGGGACGGAAAGAAGTTCTCACACGACCACACATTCTCAAGGGGACCGCTATTGTACCGTTCGGACAAAGCGTACAGGGTACGGTGTTCGTCCCTGGTGAACGGTTTGCCGTCCAGCTTCCTGATCGAAAAGTGCAGTGTGCGTCCCATTGTTGTTGCTTGTGATCTATACTACGCGCTAGGGAGAGCGAAATAAAAGCTCAACCGATGAACAGGCCAGCTTTCTCGTTGTAGTCGAAGTCATACGATTCGATCATGCCGAACCGTGAGAACACGACCGCTTGGCCCGTGGAGTGCAGCTTGACGGCGTCGTATGCACGCTGGATCGCTTCTTTCTTTGCGCCTGTGCAATAGAACACGAACTTGTATTTCCACAACGGACCGTTAGCACCGAAGAGCACCATGAACTTGCGTGCCTTCACGCGCTGTCCTTTCTCCATCAGTTCGCGCATGGTGGATGCGCTAGCCACGTAGCAGCGCTTAGCGAACGCGGTGCGGGACAGGATCATACCATCCGTGCCGATTATGTGCGGTTCATTGCAGACCGTGTGATGATCCAGTGGAGTGTGTCCCTTGCTCATGACGTGATACTACGCGTTGGGATGAAGGAAATAAATGGATCAGTCGTTGTTCACGCCATCGAAACCGATGTCCTCGCTATCGTTCAGCCATGCGAGTTCTTCGTCAGTGGCTGGGCGACTTGCGGGGGAGAGCGTGCTTTCCATGTAGTATCGTGAAAACTCCACCTCATCCTCGAATTCCTTGAGGCCGCTTTCCAGTTCTTCTTTTGAACTGAACTCGATGTTCGTTGAGTTTGAAGCACCATTGTGCTTGCTGTAAGCCCAGATGGTGATGATCAGCTTTTCCATGTTCGTTGCTTGTGATGTGATACTACGCGTTGGGGAGAGAGAAATAAACGGCTACCCGTACATATCACCCTCAGGGCCGCCGCGCCATGGATCGGAGTCGATGAAGTCATCGCTACCGTCATATCCGCCGTCCGTTTCGGCGTCGTCAGGATCGGGCACGATAACGGCGTCACAGTTGTCGCAGGAGCATGGATCAAGATCGTTGTCCATGGAAGCTGAGGTAACACGCCATCCGTTGCTTGACTTGTCCCTGATGGCATCCATGATGCGGGAGAGTTCTTTCTTGACGCATTCCGAGCACAGCGTGCCACCATCATCAGTGAACATCACAAGGTCGGTTCCACCGAAGGCGCGATCGGCGGCCCGTATCGTGGCCTTCAATTCGGCCACCGTCCTGATCTGGGGATGCCACTTCATTACGTTCTTGCGCAAGGGAGCGGACCAATTGTCGTTGCGGTACAAGTGACCGTCCGACTCGGAGAGGGAGAAGCGTTCGGGGTTCATGTCGCTATACTACGCGTTGAAGGGAGAGAAATAAATGGGTCAGCTTTCGCTTTCTTCATCCTCTTCGTTGGCCATGCTTTGAAGGTTGCATGTCACCTCAACGATCACATCGTTGACCGTACCGCCATTCTTGGGAGCGGCCACGCCCACGGGGTTGTAGCTGATCTCCTCAGGGAGATAGTCGTTCTCGAAGGCGTGCTTCAAGATCGAATCGTTCAGGTCGTCGATGTCGTCGCACATCAGATCGTTGAAGGGAACGGCCACCCGCAGGGTGATGAACTTGTCCGCATCGCACATGGCGAGCGCTTCGGTGTTGCTGAGCGGCTTGGTGATCAATGGGCGCGGTTCGGTTGCCATGTCTGTTCTTTGTGTCTTTATACTACGCGTTGGTCATTCGGAAATAAAAGTCAAGCCGCCCTTTGCAGGCGGCGTTGACCTTTCTCTTTCGTGGCGGGATGTTTCAGGATCCCGTTCGCGCTTTTCTTATTGTAGCCCCCGCGCTTTTCCTTCACCAAGCGATCCCAGTATTTCGCGGCCGCCGTTCCTTTCGGTTGCTGACCGTGGACCTGAAGGAAAAAGTCAGAGGATCCCAGCGCCAAGCTATCATCGTGGTCGAACTTGCCGCCGTTGGCTTTCGCGGCATCCGTTTCGGCTTGGGTCGTTGTCACCGTCACCGACTTGAACCCGTTCGCTTCGATCAGCTTGTCGAACATTCCGCCCTTGCTGGCCGTGAAGATGAAATTCGACGGAATGATCCCTTCCTTTTGGCCGCGCACCACGAACGGAAGGCTTTTCGTGTAAGAGTAGAACTTGATGTGCGGGAACACGGTCGCGACTTTCATCCAAGCGGCGAAGTAGGAGAAAGTGAAGTAGTCGCCGCTTTCGTGGACGCGCACGCGGTTGATCTTGCCCATGGGCATCTTCGCCATGGTCGCAAGGATCATTTTCACCATGCCGTCCACGTCCTTTTTCTCGGCGAGCGGGCGGATCAGATCATAGTTGTACTTGCGCGCTTCGTAGACCTTCGGATAGATCACCTCAGCCGTTGCCGCGTAGCAACGGAACTTGTTATGCGGACCGTCCACGATCTTGCGCTTGCCATCGGCGCCTTCGACCACCTTTGTGTGGCAGTCCTTCGCGCCTGGACACGTATGGCCCGCAGGCAGGTTGAAGATCAACGTGTCCTTGCCAAGTTTCGCGTTCCCGCGAACCATCTTCAGGGTGTTGGTGGTTTCCATGTCCCCATACTACGCGCCTCACATGCGAAAATAAAAATGAGAGTTTGATCGGTTTCGTTGGAACAGACCCCCACAGTTATACTACGCGCAGCCGCCCCGAAAATAAACAGCAAATGAGCGGTTGCTAGCCGCCCCTTCGCTTATGGTGTATGTCGATTGGTTCAGAACAGGTCGGGTGGCTGCGGACGGAATCGTCACCGTCGCCCGCGAGGTTTAGCGGCTCTAGGCTCTCATCTGCGCAGCCTTACCCTATCAGTAGACCACGTTCCAGCGGAGCTTGAGTTCCCCGCTTGAGAACGTGCCCTCTTCCACTTTCTGCAATTGCTGCGCAATGTACGCACGGTCTGAGGCTGTCATTTCCTGACGCACGGTGTCGCCCAGATCGTTCGTATAGCGGTAGGATATCTCGCACCCACCGATCTCTGTCGTTTTCATTTTCCTTGTTGAGTTCTTCTGTTATTCGTCTTCGTTGACGTCTTGTTTGTCTTCCTTGTTCGGGTCGATGCCCTCCTGCTGGAGCACGAACATCAGCTTGAGTTCGCGCGTATCCGTGGAGAACAGGTTGGCAATGGTGTAGATCCCGTTACCCTTGAAGGCCGCTTGGCGCTCGAACGCCTTGTCGTACTTCCCTTCCAATGTGCGGACACGGGTCTTTTTGCGTTTGGCCAGCTTTTCGACCATACCCTCAAGCCGTTCGATGTTCTGTGCTATCTTATCCATGACCCTATACTACGAGCGAATCCTTCAATAATAAATGGGTCAGTTCAGACAGCCAAAGGAGACCAGTTCAAAGCGCGATTTGGTCCATGCGGGCACATCGTCGTAAGGCTGGTACTTCTTGCCGTTCACATCCATGATGTAATAGCACAGTTCATCCGACGTGTTCAGGGGACGCGCCTGCGCATAGACGATGTACACTTGACCCAATGTGAGTGGATCGCGGAAAGGCGCACTACCACTTTTCGGCTTTGCGTTCACACAACGGACAAAGGAACGGACTGGCGTTTCCTTGGGGACGTTCACGAGCATGTCACCTTGCATTTCCAATAGATAGTCTCAGGTTGTTCCAAAGATAGGATTTTGCGAAATGCAAACCCTAGCTCTTCTTCTCTTTCTTCTGAGGCTCAGGCTGTTGGTCGAAAGGAAGCTCTTGTTGCTCCTTCTTGGGAGGTCCGTATAGCAGGGTGGCCAGCCTCAAGCCATCGCCTTGGATCTTCTTGCGCTTCATAGTGCGCTCAGATCCTTGATGTGACCCTTGAACACATGGAGCACTTCGTAGCGTTCCTCGATGTGCTTGTTCAGCATCAGACGACGGTTGAGCACGTCCGCTTCCATCTTGAAGCCATCGACTTTCTCGGACCGCTCTTCCAACGCAAGGTTGGCGGCTTCGGGCCATACGCGTCCCTTGGATAACACCACGTGAGTGTTGTTGTCCCGCTTGTCGCGAAAGACGACGGTGAACTTGTGTTGCATCATGACCCCATACTACGCGTTGGAGATGAAGAAATAAACGGCTCAGCGATCGCGCAGGGCTTCGTAAACGTTCATCAGATCCTCGGTGGACATGTCGCCAGCGTCGTTGTCCGTCTCTTCGTTGTCGTACAGCGTGATGATGTGGATGCTGCTGACGGCGCCGTCCGTGCTCTCGTCGCCCACCTCTTGCACTCCGACCACGAGGTCATCACGGCCTTCGATCTCGAACTGTTCGCCGCCCTCGAAGTTCACCGTTCGATCCTCGCCTTTTTCACGCACGAGAGTCTTGATCTTCTGCTCGATGTTGAGTCGCAGATCGTTCAGGCGTTTGCGCAGCGGATCAACTTGTTTCGACGCCGCTTCTGCTTGTTCGTATGGTGTTGCCATGTCGCTATGTCTTCACTTTGTTACGCCCAATACTACGCGTTGACGGTGTGAGAATAAACGTTGTTGTGCTTCTTTGAGAGCCATACTATGCGCTTTTCCAGTTCGCGCACAACGCTGTCCGCATCGCTCTCGTGGATGTTCCACTTGCCGCTGAAAGGGTTCATCACTTGATGAACGCCCTGACCGAACACGAGGTTCACTTGTGGAGCGAACTGTTCCACTTGTTTCTTGGTGGGAAGCTGGCAGAACAACGAAAAGATGTCATCCGCTGCCCGCTTGCTGTCCTGACCATCACGCTTGAACATCGTGAATTCCAAGGTCCCGATCCGCTCCGTGAGCAAATGGATCTCCAAGGTATTCGTGTCATTCTTGACGATAACCCCGCCAGCGTCCTGCAACATCGCAGTTACTTTGCTACGAAGGTCGGCATGCCGTTTCATTGATGCTTTGCTCATGACCCGATACTACGCGCTGAGGGGCTAGAAATAAACGGATCACTTGCGCTCCTTCTCATCGCGGATCTCATCAAGGAGCAGATCGAAATCCTCCCGATCTCCGTAAAGCTGTCCTTGGTTCTTGTCGAACCACAGAAGAAGGCGGAAGGACCAGATGTAGCCCGAGTTCGTGGCCAATTCGTCGAGGCCCTCGAACGCATCGTCATCTTCCCCATCTATGTCGGGCATGAGGACGAAAGCCAGGTCGCTTTCGGTGAATCCCCACTTGTCAGCAAGTTGTTTGCGACGTTTGGCTGTCAGCTTTTTTGTCTTGGTTGCCATGATGCGATACTACGCGTTGAGGTGTTGGGAATAAACGTTCTACCCTTTCTCGGGTTTGAACGTACTTTGGACTATGCACATGGCTGCGGTATCACGCAGTTCATCCACATTTTCACACGCATTCAATCCGTCATGGATAGCCTTCAACCTGTCCTTCAGTTCGCGCGGTGTGAACCCTGTTTCATGCAGGATGTCAAAGACCTCGGCGATCAGTTGAGCATCAGCTTCGCGTCCTTTGGGCACTTTCGCAATGGGAGTGAATCGCTCACGCTCGACCACGACGATATGTGCAGTACGATTGTCAGGCATCTTGATGTTCGTCCTCCCTTTATAGCAGTTTTCTTTGTTCATGCGGCAATACTACGCGTTGAGGTGTTGAGAATAAACGTTCAGCGTTCGCCAGTTCCAGCCTTCACCTTCGAGAACGCCTTGGTCTGTTTGCTGTTGTGGGCGTATGTCATCATGACACCACGAGCACGCGAACGGATCTCGTGCATTTTGTTCATGTCCATCGGGTTGACCTTCGCCAGATCGTTCGCGATCATCCACAGTTCATCGGCGATGGAGTGCAGGGCCGCGTTAGCGATCACGCGCTTGTTGACCACGCCGCGTTCCTTGTGCTGATCGAATTCGGTGAGGATGGTCAGGATGTGGGTCCTGTCGAAGTCGAGCAGGCTGTATGCCTCTTCTTGGTTCCCGCTCACATGGATGGAAAGCTCACCATTGGTGTGCAGACGTTCGACGTTGTTCAGTTGGAATTCCATGGCTATGCGATGTTTATTTCACCACGATCACTTGATGTGCCAGCCCGATGTCATAGGTGCTGCCATCGTGCGAGAACCCGAGGTTCATGCCGCCGTCAACATCGCTGCCCAACTTCTCGATGGTGAAGGACCACCACGCGCTTTCATCCAACCACATCGCGAAAGCCTTGTCGCCAACCGCAGCCTTGTCGCGGTTGTTGCCGATGCTGTCAGCAAGGTGATGGATCTTCCCCGATGGGATCGTGTTGTTCATGGCCCTATACTACGAGCCAGCGCCGCAGAAATAAAAGCTTACCCCAGCGGAGCCGTCACGATCGGGGCGCCTTCCATCAGTTCCGCCAGCGCTTCATCCGTCATGTCGCAAGGAATGGCAAGCACGGCCACGCCGAAGGTGACGCCCTCCAACGAACCGCGTCCATCCTTCTCGAAATAGTCAT
>WBZS01000950.1_pt1 | contig 26961 bp, 26 predicted proteins | sample 5204201 | NCBI WGS metagenome assembly WBZS01 (sample SAMN12344357, study PRJNA552823) | activated sludge metagenome | biome: Activated sludge suspended growth; feature: Nitrification reactor; material: Wastewater; isolation source: activated sludge from nitrification reactor of wastewater... | reverse complement strand
AACGCCTGCTGTTCGAGCTTGCTCCGGGTGGGGTTTACCGAGCCGACCTGGTCACCCAGGCCGCTGGTGGTCTCTTACACCACCGTTTCACCCTTACCCCGCAAGCCAGCGGACCGGCATACGAGGCGGTTTGTTTTCTGTGGCACTGTCCCGCGGATCGCTCCGGGTGGCCGTTAGCCACCACCCTGCCCTACGGAGCCCGGACGTTCCTCGGCACCCGGCTTGCGCCGGATGACGCGACCGCCTGACCGACTCATCCACCCTGAGTGTATGCCGCGTGGGTCTCCAGGGTTGTCGGTGCTCAACCATACGGTGGGCGCATGATCGATCATTTCGGCATCAACTGTCTGGACCTTCCAGCCGCCGCCCGCTTCTATGACACTGTCCTGGGGGTTCTCGGGCACCGTCGGGTCATGGACTTCGGGGTGGCCATCGGATACGGCACCGACTCTCCCCACTTTTGGATCAGCACCTTCGAGGGCACCGGACCCAACCGGGAGGTGCACATCGCGTTCACGGCACCGGATGAGGCGACTGTCCGAGCTTTCCATGCGGCAGCGCTCGAGCTCGGCGCCGAGGAGTTGCATCCGCCCCGGCTCTGGCCCGAATACCACGCGAACTACTTCGGAGCCTTCGTCCGCGACCCGGACGGCAACAACGTCGAAGCGGTGTGCCATGCCGGGTCTGGGCCCGAGTGACTCACTCCCGGTCGGCGCGACCCGTCACACCTTCGACTTGCGCCACCCGGCCGCGACCGCTTCCGCTTCGCTGCAGAACCACCGCTCGCCCTTGCTCTGCGTGATCACGGTCTTCTCATAATCGCGCTGTCCGGGAACGTGGTAGATCTTCTCCCCCGTTGCCACGCTGATGTTGCCCTTAATGAGGCATGAATCAGACTCCCCAGTCACCGGAGCGGGGGTGGTGCTGGTCGTCGGCGAAGACCCGCTCAGAAGGGCGGCGGGTCGTCTAGAAGCGAGGTGACCGCCGACGGCTCACCCGTCGTGGTGGCCGGTGCTTCTGCCTCCGTATGCCGCCCGCTCACCGCCCGCGGGTCGCGTCGCCTTCGGATCGGCGGGCCGGCATCGTCCACGTCCTCGCACCTCGCGACGTCATAGTGACCCGAGCCCCGACATCCGTCGAGGTAGTCATGGGCGTGGGTGACATAGGTCCGACCCGCCAGAGTGGTCCACCTGATGCTGGCCGTGTCCGGGTCTTGCTGGGTCGCCCAGAGGCCGAAGGTCTTGAGCTGATGATGACGGCGATGTTTGACCGACAGGTTCCCCGGCGTCGTCGCCCCGGCGGGCCAGGGAATGTCGTGGTCGAGGTCCGCCCCGACCGGGCTCACCTGACACCCGGGACCGCGACACACCCGATCGCGAGCAGCCACGAAGTCCCGCATCCGAGGCGTCGGACGATAGCCAGCCGCAGACACGTGGACCACCTCCCCGGTGGCGTCATCGACGACCAGTCGGCGCCACACCGACCCGGCGGCGTGCGCGATCTGACGCACATGAGCGCCGCTGACGAAACCCCAGCCAGGCAACTCGCCGGGCTCGTCGTCGCACCCCAGCAAGGTGCTTAACTGGACCACCACGTCGACATGGGCGGCCGGAGGTTGTCCGACGACCTCCCAGTCGATCGCCGGGCCGTGGCCGAGCGGCATACCCGGCTCCGCACCGGAGGGATTCCGCGGGTTCGCCGCCTCGGCGACCGGATCCACTGCACCCGGCACTTGGTCGCTCGGCCCCGTGACTGTGCCGCGCACGTCGCCGTAGAGCAGCAGATCCAGAGCGACGTCCGAACGCAGCTGGTCTAGCGTCCGACCAGCGCAGTCGCCCGAGGAGCGCAGCCGTCGGGCCAGCCCGTCAACGCGCGTCATAGCGGCGCATACGCGGCCGGACTCCCCCGTCACCCGGAAGGCCCCCGTCCCGTCCGCGAACACCTGCGCCGATGCTTCCCGCCCCGCCACCGCGGACCGAGTCGCACCGGCTGGATCTCCGGCGCGATGCCGCGCCACCTCCTGGCGCAACCGTCGGCCCACGAGCGCGTGGGACGCCACCGACCCGTCCCGACTCGGCCGGACGACCCGCTCGGCCGCGACCGCAGCCGCCTGCGGGTCCAGGTCGCTCAACTCATCACACACTCTCGCCACCCGGCTCAGGTCGGCCGCCCCGGCCGCCAAGACCGACAGCAAACCTTCCGACCTCTCCGGCTGCGCGATCGCCAACCGCAACCGCCGCCAACACTCACCCTCGGGCAACCCCGTCGCCGCCATCACCTCGGCGACAACCCCGCCCCGGACCGCCGAGGCCGCCTGGGCTCGAATGGCTGACGGGCCCGGCACCGACCCAGCCGTCCTTGCCCCAGCCCGAGCAGCCTCCACCAACGGGACCAGCCGGTCAGCAGCCTCTCGGGCATACCCCGCGAACAGCGCCCGCCACGCCGACACCGCCACGGCGTCCAGCCGTGCCTTGACCTGCTCGACGAGCACGATCATCGCCAGCGCGGCCGCTTCCTGCTCAGGCCCCACCGCTTCGTCCAGAACCACGGCCGTCAGGTCGGTGGACACCCGCGCCACAGCCACACCCGACACGCGGTCGGGGGTCGAGGCAGGTGGTTCCAACATCCCCCCAGCATAGTCGAACGCACGTTCGATAGCAACTCTAATCCCGATGTCCACCAATGTTTTTCGCGCTTACCGACCACCCGGAACAGCCGCAGACGGGCCCTCGAAGATCGCCCGACCGATCCCTCCGCCCGCCAACCCCGCGCACGGCATACCCTCCCGGTATGCCGCCCTTCCGCAAGTCCCAGCCCGGCGCGCCGCCCGGCTACTTCGCCTGGGAGGCCACCGGATTACAGTGGTTGGGCGAGGCGCAGGCCGACGGTGGCGTGCCCGTGGCCCGTGTCCTGGACGTTGGCCCGACCCACCTCGACCTGGACCGTCCGCAGCCCGTCCCGCCGACCCGAGCCGCCGCAGCGCAGTTCGGTGAGCGCCTGGCCCGCACCCATGCCACTCCCGTGCCCCACGCTGTCCAGCCCGGCCACGGCGCCGGCCCTCCGGGGTGGCGCGGGGATGGCTACTTCGGGCCGACCGCAGACCCACGCCCGTTGTCCCTCACCCCGCACTGCACGTGGGCAGAGTTCTACGCCGCAGAGCGACTCACCCCCGTCGCCCGGTTATGTCGCGACGCTGGAGTGTTCTCCGCGACCGACGTCGCCCTGCTGGACCGGGTCGCCGCGCGCCTGACCGACCTCGACCCCCAGGAGAGCCCGAGCCGGATCCACGGCGACCTCTGGTCGGGCAACATCCTGTGGACGGCCAACGGCGCCACCCTCATCGACGCAGCCGCCCATCACGGCCATCGGGAGACCGACCTTGCGATGCTCGCCCTCTTCGGCGCGCCGCACCTGGAGGTGACGCTCACGGCATACCAGAGCGTGCGACCCCTGGCCGACGGGTGGCGTGGACGCGTTGCCCTCCACCAGCTCTACCCGCTCGCCGTCCACGCACTGCTCTTCGGCGGGGGGTATGCCGCGCAGACCCTCGCCGCCGCCCGCCACTACGCCTGATCGGGCGACTCAGCCGCCCCAGCACTCTCGATCCGCAACGTGACCCGCCCGGTGGCCACATCAGCACCCACCACCCGGACGGTCACCCGATCACCCAGCTGCGCCGTCCCTTCAGCAGCGGCGACGACCGCCGGCTCGAGCAGCTGAACCACGGGCACCCCGCGACCGTTGAGGTCGACCACGGTCCCGGCCAGCACCTGGCCGACATGTGAGGTCAACACCGCCGCTTCGACGGCATCGGTGCACGCGCGCTCCACCGCAGACGCCCGCCGATCCCCCTCGGCCATCAGCCCCGGCAGCTCCGACAACGCAGCGCGCACCCAGTCGGGCACGGTTTCACCCGCTGAGGCCGCCGCGCACACCACCAGCCCGAACCGGTCCACCAGACGCCGCAGTGGCGCAGTCACGTGCGCGTACGGCGCGGCGACCGCTGCGTGCTCCCGGAGCGCGGGCGTAGCCCCGTCGAACGGGGTATAGCCCGCGCCCCGGAACAGCGCCGTGGCCTCGTGGATGAGCGCCAGGTGGCGTGGATTGGTCCGATCCAACGAGCGCAGGAAGTCGCCATACCGCTGCCCGTCCGGCCAGACGATCCCCAGCGCTCGTGCCTGCCGCCGGAACCGGCGCACCGCGTCCTTCTGCGGCGCGGGCATCGTCCGCAGGATCCCGACCCCCGCCTCGAGCATGAGGGACGCCGCAGCCATCCCCGTCATGAGCGAGATCTGCGCGTTCCAGTCCTCGGCCTCCAACGGCGGGCGGAACTCCAACCGATAGCGCCCCGGCCCTTGGTGGACGACCTCCTGCTCGGGCATCGGCAAGGACGCCCCACCGCGTGCCGACTCCAGTGCCGCACGCTTGCGCCCCACCTCCCCCAGCAACACCACCTGCTCGTCGGGCTGCCCCTGGTCGACGAGCGCTTGGACACTGACATAGTCCCGTCGCGCGACGCTCCGCACGAGCGCGCGTCCCACGTCCACCGACGTCACCGCTGCGTGTTCGTCCAGGCGCAGAGCCCACACGTATGCCGGTCGCACCTGGTCCGGGAGCAGGCTCGCCGCCCCCTCCGACAACCGGGGCGGATGCAGCGGCACCCGGGCATCGGGCAGGTAGATCGTCTGCCCCCGCCGCCGGGCCTCGACATCGATGGGCCCGCCCGCCGCCACGAACGCCGGGACATCCGCGATGGCATAGCGCACCCGATAGCCATCCCCTTCGCGGGCCAGAACCATTGCCTGGTCGAGGTCCATCGACCCCACCGGGTCGAGAGTCCAGAAGCCCAGGTCGGTGAGGTCGACCTGAGGCATGGACACCTGCCCAGGCGCGATGGCCGCCTCGACGGCCGCGATCACCTCAGCAGGGAAGTCGCCCGGCACGTGCAGTTCTTCGCGGATCGTCGCGAACCGGCGCGCCAGCGAACTCGGCTCGACAGCGGCGGTAGGCAGCGGGCCGGGACGAAAGCTGACAACGCGGCTGGGCATGCCCACACCCTAGGGCGCGCCCGACCCTGTCACCCGGCACACCAGATCCCACGCGCGCCAGGGCAGCACCTAGAGTTCCCCTCGTGTCGCGCCAGCCCGTCCACTCCCCTGGTGCCGACACCCTCGCCCAGGCCGTTGAGCTGATCCACACCTCGCAGCCCCGGTGCGGGTCGGTTCGGGTTATCGCCGTCGACGGGCCGAGCGGGTCGGGGAAGACCACCCTGGCGGCGGAGCTTGCCGACGCCCTCGATGCCCCGACCATCCACATGGATGACCTCTTCCCGGGGTGGGACGGTCTGGCCCCCGCCCCAGGCCTGCTCACCACCCAAGTCCTTGATCCGCTCGCTCGAGGTGAGCGGGCGGCATACCGGCGATGGGACTGGGCGACGAGTCGGTGGGCCGAGCGCGTCCCCGTCCCCCCGACCGACCTGCTCATCGTCGAAGGCTGCGGCGCCAGCGTCGGACCCGCCGCCCCGTATGCCGCCGTCCGCCTCTGGGTGCAGGCCCACCCCGACGTGCGGATGGCCCGCGGGATCGCCCGCGACGGCGAGGCGTTCCGCCCGCAGTGGCAGCGGTGGGCCCGTCAAGAGGAGCAGGTGTTCGGCGCCGACCGGACCCGCGAGCGCGCCGACCTGGTCATCGACACGACGGACTAGCGTTGCCTTCTATGGAACCCGCCGACCTGGTCGATGCCGTCTCGGCCGCGGTTTACCTGCAGAACGAATGAACCCCTCGCAACGCCGGCTGGCCGGGTGGGTCGCCCTCGGCGGCGCGCTCGGCACCGCTGCACGCCTGGCCCTCGACGCCCTCGTCGGTGCGCCCATCGGCACCTGGGACGCTGGGATCGCGGTCGCCAACGTCACTGGGGCGTTCTTCCTCGGCGTGATCGCGCTCTACCCGGTCCGCCACCGGAACCCGCACGAGGTGCGAGCCTTTGCCGGCACGGGGGTCATGGGGGCCTATACCACCTTCTCGGCGCTGAGCCTGGCCACCGTGGATGGGTCGCCACGGGCCGACGCGGCGCTCGGGCTCGTCGTGAGCATCGCGGGCGGCTTGGCGGCCGCGTGGCTCGGGCTTCGTTTCGGGCTGGCCGCCAGACACGCCGTTGACGAACCCGACGTCGGTCGCGCTGCCGAGGATCCACGCCGCTTCGAGGAGGAACTGTGACCGGCGGGTATGCCGTGTGGTCCCTCCTCGCCGCCGTCGCCGCAGGGTCGCTGGGCGCTGTGCTTCGGTGGGCGAGTGTCAGCTGGCTGCACGGGGTGCTCAGCCGACGGACTGCCGACCCCGACCCGTTCCCACTCGGCGTGCTCGTGGCCAACACGATCGCGTCCTTTGTTGGTGGGATCGCCGTTTCGCTGGCCAGCGTGGTCGGCCCCCAGTGGCGGTTGGTCATCATCGCCGGGCTATGCGGTGGCCTCTCGACGCTGTCGACGCTGGCCGTCGACACCGTCGCGATGTGGCAGCGGGGGCAGCGGGTCGCAGCCGCGACCAACCTGGCTGCGAACGTCGGCCTCGGCGTGCTCGCGGTGCTCCTCGGAGCGCACCTCGGCTGACCTCACCGCATGAGCGCGCAGCCCGTCAGTGCCCCCGGGCCTCGCCCAGACCCTTGACCAAGGCGTTGAGCCGGGCCGACTCCTGGATTGACCGGCGCCCGTCCGAACGTTGGATCGCCATGACGGCCAGAGTGTCTGCGTCGGTGAGTTCAAGGGTCGGCCACGGCATACCGTGACCGAACTGGACCTCCATGATCTGAGGCCAGGTCACCGTCCGAGTGAGGAAGAGGTTGCGCACCGTCAGCCCGTCGCGGGTCGGCACGGCCTTGATCGTCGCGTAGCGGAAGAACAGCGCCGCAAGGACCCAGCCGATCGACGCGAAGAGGATCCGGTCGAACACCTTGAAGTCGTGGATCGCGGTCGCGGGGATGAAGATGCCGATGAAGGTGAACAGAGCGATCGCGGCCACGGCCAGACCGATGGCCACCGCTCGACCCCGACGAGGCACGAACGGGGCGAACGGGTCGTCAGCGGACGGTTGCCCGTGCTGCGGTTGGCCGGTCTCGGCGGGCTCGGTCATGGTCAGTCTCCTCCGGAACGCCGGACGGTCACAGTCGGCAGGCTGCGATGTGGGTGACGAGGATGCCCCGGGCACCGAGGTCGTACAGCTCGTCCATCACGCGGTTGGTGCCCTTGCGCGGCACCATCGCCCGCACAGCCACCCACGCCGGGTCGTGCAGCGGCGAGACGGTGGGGGATTCCAGGCCCGGGGTGATCCGGCACGCGGCCTCCACATGCTCTGCCGGGCAGTCGTAGTCCAGCAGCACATAGTCGCGCGCCGTCACCACGCCGAGCAGGCGCCGGCGCAGCACCCCGACCCCGTTGTCCTCAGACACCTCGGCTCGGCGGATCAACACCGCCTCCGAGGTGAGGATCGGCTCACCGAACACGGCCAAGCCTTGGCTCCGCAGGGTCGCTCCAGTCTCGACGACGTCGGCGATGACGTCGGCCACACCGAGCGTGATCGCGGTCTCGACGGCCCCGTCCAACCGGACGACCTGAGCATTCACCCCGGACGCAGCCAGGTGAGCCTGCACCAGGCCCGGATAACTCGTCGCTACCCGCTTGCCCGTGATGTCGTCCACCGACCCCAGGCAGCCGGCGCGGGCGGCATACCGGAAGGTCGATCGGCCGAACCCGAGGACCATCACCTCGACCGCGTCACTGCCCGAGTCGAGCAGCAGATCACGGCCGGTGATGCCCGCGTCAACCGTGCCCGACCCCACGTAGACGGCGATGTCCCGCGGCCGCAGGTAGAACAGCTCGACCTCGTTGTCGGGGTCAGCGACAACGAGCTCCTTGAGGTCGCGCCGCACCTTGTAGCCAGCTTCCCGGAGCATGTCGGCGGCCGGCTCGGCCAGGGAGCCCTTGTTGGGAACGGCGATTCGCAACATCAGTGGATCCAGAGTTCAGAGGTGGGCATAAATGTCGTCGAGGGTGAGTCCGGTCGCGAGCATGAGGACCTGAACGTGGTAAATCAGCTGGCTGATTTCCTCCGCGGCTCGCTCCGGCCCCTCGTGTTCCGCCGCCATCCACGCCTCGGCCGCTTCTTCGACAACCTTCTTGCCGATCGTGTGGACGCCGCCATCGAGCGCGGCCACCGTGCCGGAGCCCGCCGGGCGCGTGGCGGCCTTCTCGGCTAGCTCGGCGAACAGCTCCTCGAACGTCTTCACGAGGGACCAGCCTACCCAGGCGCCGGTATGCCGCCCGCCCGCCTTCCAGCGGACGGACGGCATACCTCGATTCCTCGATGGCGCTCGTGGCACTCGGGACCGCGGCACGGTCAGCCGTCGAGAGCGTCGACCTCCTCGTCGGTGAACAGCCGCGACCGGATGAGGAAACGCACCCCTTCGGGCGCCTCGACCGAGAAGCCGGCGCCGCGCCCGGGCACGACGTCGATGGTGAGGTGGGTGTGCTGCCAGTAGGCGAACTGGCTGGCCGACATCCACACGGGCACGGCCCGCTCCAGGCCTACGTCGACGTCGCCCAGGTGCACATCTGCATCTCCGATGATGAAATCGCCGTCCGGGTAACACATCGGTGAGGACCCGTCGCAGCACCCCCCGGACTGGTGGAACATCAAGGGGCCGTGCTGATCGGTGAGCTTGCGCAACAGGGTCGCCGCTGCGTCGCTCACCGCTACCCGGGAGTATGCCGCGCCCCGCGGCATACCCTCCGGGCCGGCAACCACATTCGGGTCCGCCGCCATCGGCTTAGAAGAAGCCGAGGGCGTTGGGCGAGTAAGAGACCAGAAGGTTCTTGGTCTGCTGGTAGTGGTCGAGCATCATCTTGTGGTTCTCCCGGCCGATGCCCGACTGCTTGTAGCCTCCGAACGCGGCGTGTGCGGGGTAGGCGTGGTAGCAGTTGGTCCATACGCGACCCGCCTGGATCGCGCGCCCGGCTCGATAGGCCCGGCCTCCGTCCCGGCTCCACACACCGGCGCCGAGGCCGTAGAGCGTGTCGTTGGCGATCTTCAACGCATCGGCCTCGTCTTGGAAACGAGTGACCGACACGACCGGGCCGAAGATCTCCTCCTGGAAGATGCGCATCCGGTTGTGACCTTCGAAGACGGTGGGCCGGACGTAGTACCCACCCGAGAGGTCGCCGCCGAGTTCGGCCCGGCCACCGCCGGCAAGGATCTTCGCCCCCTCCTGGGTGCCGATGTCGATGTAGGACAGGATCTTCTCGAGCTGGTCGTTGCTGGCCTGCGCGCCGATCATCGTGTCGGTGTCCAAGGGGTTGCCCTGGACGATCTTGCCAACCCGCTCGATGGCATCGGTGAGGAAGTTGTCGTAGATCGAGGACTGGATCAGCGCCCGAGACGGGCAGGTGCACACTTCGCCCTGGTTGAGCGCGAACATGGTGAAGCCTTCAAGAGCCTTGTCGTAGAAGGCGTCCCGCTCATCGGCAACATCCGCGAAGAAGATGTTCGGGCTCTTCCCGCCGAGTTCGAGGGTGACCGGGATGAGGTTCTGGCTGGCGTACTGCATGATGAGCCGCCCGGTCGTAGTCTCTCCGGTGAACGCGATCTTGGCGATCCGTGACGAGGAGGCCAGCGGCTTGCCCGCTTCGACCCCGAACCCGTTGACAACGTTCAGCACACCATCGGGCAACAGGTCGCCGACGAGCTCGACGAGCTTGAGGATCGACCAGGGGGTTTGCTCGGCCGGCTTCAGGACGACGGCGTTTCCGGCAGCAAGGGCGGGGGCGAGCTTCCAGACCGCCATGAGGATCGGGAAGTTCCACGGGATGATCTGCCCGACGACGCCCAACGGTTCGTGGAAGTGATAGGCGACCGTGTCGGCGTCGATCTGCGAGATGCCGCCCTCCTGTGCCCGGATCGCGCCCGCGAAGTAGCGGAAGTGGTCGATGGCCAGGGGCAGGTCCGCGGCCATCGTTTCGCGGATCGGCTTGCCGTTGTCCCAGGTCTCGGCCAGGGCGAGGTCGGCGAGGTTGGCGGCCATGCGGTCGGCGATGGCGTTGAGGATGACGGCCCGCTCGGCGGGTGAGGTCCGTCCCCACGCGGGGGCCGCTGCATGGGCAGCGTCGAGTGCGAGTTCGATGTCCTCAGCGGTGCCCCGGGCGATCTCAGTGAAGGGCTTGCCGGTGACCGGAGTGATGTTTTCGAAGTACTGGCCCTTGACGGGCGCCACCCATTGACCGCCGATGTAGTTGTCGTACCGGCCAGCCACGGACACCGGGCTGCCGTCGGATCCAGGCGGGGCGAAGATCGTCATCGTGAGTCCTCCCAAGTGCGCTGCGAGTCACCTCGCGAGTGTGATGACCGTCACATGACGGTGCGTGAGTGAAGGCTAGGTAGAGGAACGCTGCAACCACGCTGCACGGCGTCAGCGGGAGCCGGTATGCCGCGCCTGCGCGTCGTGCCCGGCACCGAACTCAAGCTCCAGTCGAGCCGCCTCGGCCAGCGCGATAGGTCGCAATGGTGACCCTGAGGGCAAGGTGAGCGCCTGTCGGCGCCACACATCCAGGTCGTCGGCACCCCACCTGGACCGAGTCCAACTGACCATGAGGTCGGGCTGGTTCGAGGCGATGATGGCCGCCCGCAACTGCCCGGCGAGCATCTCCCGGCGGGCGACGACCGCTGGCGCATCCGAGAGCGGGAGCAAGGGACCCCGATACGCCTGGACTGCCGCACGCACCCGACCGCCCGCGAGGTATGCCGCGACGTCCTGCCAGTCGGTCTGGACGCCGCCCTGCCACCGATAGGGCCGCGAGCCGAGCGCTTCGGGTCCGAAGATCGAGCGCAGCCGGGTCATTTCGGCGCGCAGCGTTGAGGAGGTGACGGCACCGGCATACCCGAGAATCTCGAGCTGCTCCGCGGTGAGTCCTTCGGGATGGTCCGCGAGCGCAACAACGATGTCGCTGTGTCGCCGGCTGAGCCGATGGGTCCTACCGCGGTGGACCGCAACTAACTCGGGCAGCCCGAGGCCACGCAGCACCAAGGTTTCGGTCCGGGATTCCGTAGCGCCGAGGGGTCCTAACGCTCCGGAGTGATTCGTTTCGCCTCGGTCCTGGGCCCCCCATAACCCGCCAGTCGCCTGCAACCGCGCCAGCTCCGACTCGGCCATCCGGGCGGCTGCCCGGATCAAGGCCAAACTTTGCGGGGTGGCGACATCGGGTCCTCCAGTGATGTCGACCAGCCCAAGGATCTGCGAGGTGGCCGGATCGTGGATCGGCGCGGCCGCACAGCTCCAGGGTTGGACGAGGCGGTTGAAGTGCTCCTCCGATCGCACGAGCGTGGGGGCGTCGAGATGCAGCGTCATGCCGGGGGCGTTCGTGCCGGCATGGGTCTCATCCCACATGGCACCCTCGACGAAATGGATCCCTTCCGCTCGCCGGAGCACGGCGGGAGGGCCCGCGACCCAGAGCAGGGTGCCGTCCGCGTCCCCAATCGCCATGACGCAGTCGCAATCCACGGCAGCGCGACCCAGCACGTCGTAGAGCAATGGGAACACCTGGGCCAACGGATGAGCTGCCCGGTAGCTGAGCACTTCTGAGCGGTCGAGCCGGATCGGGGCCAACTGGCCGTCCGGGTCGACGCCACTGGCGCTGGAGCGCAACCATGAATCGGCGACGACGCTGCGCACGCCCGGGGTGAACAGGGCCGACACAAGGAACGCATCGCGATCCTGCGCCGGTCCCGGCCGACCCCGATGTGGTGAGGGCATGCGGACAGTGAACCGCGCCCTGCTGCGAATCCCGATGAATCCGGGCGTTTGTGCGCCGAACGGATGCTTGGGACCTTAGTCCGGGCTAGCGGGCGGTGGCGTCCTCTAGGGCTGGGGCGCCCCGCTCCTCGCGGGTCGCCTTGACCCACTGGGTGAAGCCGTAGAGGACAAAGATGCCGTAGCCGATGTAGAGCACCGCGGTGGGGACATAGCCGGTCGCGAATCCCAGGGGCACCCCGATGAGGTCGACGGCGATCCAGGCCAGCCAGAACTCGTTCCAGCCCCGAGCCATCGAATAGGTCGCAATCACCGACCCGACGAAGATCCAGGCGTCGCACCAGTAGAACCACCACTGCGGCGTCCAGTAGGGGTTCGGCGCGAGGTTCCACAGCGTCACGAAGACCTGGTGGACGATGATCGTGCCGACCAGCCAGCCGACAACGATGCCCAGACGCTCGCGGGAGGTCGCCCAGCGCGGCGTGATGGCCGGGCCGGCGTTGTCGAGGCCCCGGGCGCGCCGGGACTGGTTCCAGCGCCACCAGCCGTAGAGGCTTGTGGCGATGAAGAAGATCTGCCGACCCGCCTGGCCGAACAGCGGGATCCGCTGGTCGGCACCGAACAGAGCACCCAGATAGACGAAAAAGAGCATGACGTTCGCGAGGATGCCGACCGGCCAGGCCCAGACCCAGCGCTTCATGCCCAGATAGGCCGACGCTGCGCCGATGAGGATGCCGATGAGCTCCAGCCAGTGCATCTCATAGCCACCGACAGGGAAGGTTGCAGCGATGAGCTGCTGGAAGATGTTGCCGTTGTTCATGAGTGGTGTTCGTCCTTGAGTTCGTTCTGACAGGGACGAACTCCGGGGACACCCCGCCGCGCGCGGACCGGCGCCGACACGGCATACCCGTGCCTGCGACGTCGCCACGCGACGAAACGTGCTGCCTACCATCCGGACTTTCACCGTCGGTCCTGGAATCCCACCAGGTCCACCGGCCGCTGGCTGCGGTCGGGTCGCGGACTGTCACCGCCGGTTCGGAGTTACACCGACCCCGGAGCACGTGGGAACCAGTCTAGGACCACCGACGAGGTATGCCGTGCCGTCAGTGCGGGTGGCGCCGCACCAAGGCGCGCAGCTGCTCCACGGCGGCTGCCGCATCCTCCGGGCCGAAGACCGCCGAGCCCGCGACGAAGACGTCGGCCCCCGCCTCGGCGCACGCTTCGATGGTCGAGGCGCTCACGCCCCCGTCAACCTGGATCCACACCTGCCCGCCGTGCCGACGGACCGACTCGCGGACCGCGCGGACCTTGGGCAGCTGGTCGGCCATGAACGACTGCCCACCAAACCCCGGCTCGACCGTCATGACGAGCACCATGTCCAGCTCGGGCAGCAGTTCCTCGTAGGGCGCCCAAGGGGTCGCCGGTTTGAGCGCCATCCCGGCCCGCGACCCAGCCGACCGCAGCGCCCGCGCCAGCCCCCGAGGGTCGGCCGCGGCCTCCACATGGAAGGTGACCGAACCGGCGCCGGCCTCCGCGTAGGCCGGTGCCCAGCGGTCGGGGTCGGCGATCATCAGATGGCAGTCGATCGGCAACGGGCTGACCCGCAGCAACGCTTCGACGACCGGCAGCCCCAGCGTGAGGTTGGGGACGAAGTGGTTGTCCATGACATCGACGTGGGCCCAGTCGGCGTTGCTCACCGACTCCAACTCGGCCGCGAGGTTGGCGAAGTCGGCGGACAGGATGCTCGGCGAGATCTGCACGACCTCACCCTAGGACGGGGTCGGAGCGGCCTTGCGCAGCAACGCGAGGAACATCCCGTCGGTGCCGTGCAGATCCGGCCAGAGCTGTGCGAACTTCCCACTCACCGCGCCCGGCAGGGCCTGACCGTCCTTGTCCCGCAACGACTCTGCCGCATCCAACTCCTCGACGTCGGCCCGTCTCTTGACCACGTCACGGACCGCGAAGATCGTCTCGGACAGGTGCGGACTGCAGGTCACATAGGCGACGACGCCGCCGACCCGGGTGGCGTCGAGCGCGCTCGCCAACAACTCTCGTTGCAGCTTGGTGAGCACGGTGAGGTCGTCCCGCGTCCGGCGCCACCGAGCTTCCGGTCGGCGGCGCAACGCCCCCAGACCGGTGCACGGAGCGTCGACGAGCACCTTGTCGTATGCCGCGGGCTCTAGCCCCCCGACCTCACGCCCGTCCCCGACCCGCACCTGGATCTGTCCATCCCGACCCGCCGCGACAGCCAGCCGCAGGGTACGCCGAACCAACTCGGCTCGGTGTTCGCTCACCTCGTTGGCGACCAGGGACGCGCCCTGTTCCACGGCGAGAGCCGCGAGCAGACCCGCTTTCCCGCCAGGCCCGGCGCACAGGTCGAGCCACCGCTGCGGGCGGTCGCCGGTTTCGACCGGGACCGCAGCGAGCGCGAGGGCCACCAACTGGGACCCCTCATCCTGCACGGCCGCTCGACCGTCGCGGACCGCGGCGATCGAGCCCGGGTCGCCACCGGGCCAGGTCGCAGCCGTGGCCGCCCACCGTCCGGGGGTGGCCCCGGCAGCCACCAGGTCGGCCACCGTCGCCAACCCTGGACGCGCGACGAGAGACACCGCTGCTGCCGCGTTGTCCGCGGCCAGCAGCGCCGCGACGTCGCCATCGACGCTCTCCCGCGTCGACCGGCCGTGCCCGAGGAGCGCATCGCGAAGCGCCTTGACGATCCACGCCGGGTGCGATTCGCGCACCCCTAGCCGAGTCATCTTGTCGACTGACTCGGGCGCAACGGCATCCAGCCACTGCTCGAGCGACCGCTCGCTCACTCGCCGCAGGACAGCGTTGACGAAACCGGCCGCGCCGGCCCCGTTGACCTGGCGAGCGAGCGCCACGGTCTGGGCCACGGCGGCGTGGGAGGGCACCCGCATGCCCAGGAGCTGATGACACCCCAGCCGAAGGGTGTCCAGCACGTTCGGATCAATCGCCGCGATCCCCCGTCTGGCCGCGGTCTCGATAATCGGGTCGTAGCGCCCCCGCAGCCGCAGCGTCGCATACGTCAGTTCGGTGGCGAAGGCGGCATCCCGACCGGTGACCCGGTGCGCGCGCAGCACAGCGGGGAGTTCGAGGTTGGCATAGGCCCCGTCGGCGACGCCGCGCAGCACCGTGTATGCCGCCCTCCGCGCCGGATCGGCGACCCGCGCCCGTTCTGCGGGCCGCTGCCGAGAGCGCTGCCCTAGCCCGGAACCGTGTCGAGGGCCCGAATCAGCCATCCTCGCCCAACCGCTCCCCCGGCTCGATCCGCACGCCCCGGGCCCAGTCGGCGGCCGCCATTTCCTTCTTCCCGTGTGCGCGCACCAGGCCCAGGCGCACCGGGGTGGTAGCCGTGCCGGCATACAGGGCGGCCTTGGTGACCAAGAGCTCGCCTGGAGCCAGGGGTGCGGAAACGCTCTCGACAGCGACGGGCGCGACCGGGGCGAGCTTGACCCGCTCACCGCGGAAGGTGGTCCATGCGCCGGGCGCCGGAGTGCAGGAACGGATCAGTCGGTCGATGGCCAGCGCAGGCATCGTCCAGTCGACTCGAGCGTCGTCGACTTCGACCTTGGGGGCGTGCGAGATCCCCTCGGTTGGTTGGGTCTTAGCGACCAAAGTCCCGGACTCGATCCCGTCGAGCGTGGCGACGAGCAGCCCTGCGCCGGCGAGCGCCAGCCGCCCGAGCAGGTCACCGCTCGTGTCGGTCGGCCGGATGGTCTCGGTCATCACCCCGTAGATCGGGCCGGTGTCCAATCCCTCTTCGAGCAGGAAGGTCGTCGCCCCCGTCACCTCGTCCCCCGACCGGATTGCGTGCTGCACGGGGGCGGCGCCGCGCCAGGCGGGCAGCAGCGAGAAATGCAGGTTGACCCACCCGTGGCGGGGGATGTCCAGTGCGGTCCGCGGCACGAGGGCGCCGTAGGCGACGACCGGGGCGCAGTCGGGTGCCAGCGCACGCAACTGCTCCTGAAACTGCGGGTCGCGAGGGGTCCGGGGAGTGAGCACTGGTATGCCGTGCTCCTGCGCCCGCACCCGCACCGGCGACGGCACCAGGGTCCGGCCCCGGCCGGCCGGCGCGTCGGGACGGGTGATCACCCCGACGACGTCGTGGCTCGACCCGACAAGGGCATCGAGGCTGGGCAGGGCAACCTCGGGGGTTCCAGCAAAGACCAAACGCATGGACTCACATTCCTTTGCCGAAGGTGGCGTGCGGGCTTATTCGGACGGTCGGCGCCTGAGCACCCAACCACTGCGCCTCGCGGATCGCCTTCATGGCGATCTTGCGCTGGGCCGGGTCCATCCGATCGATGAACAGGATCCCGTCCAGATGATCGGTCTCGTGCTGCACTGCCCGGGCGAGCACTTCGGAGCCCTCCAGGCGGACGGGCTCTCCGTGCTCGTCCTGGCCGGTCGCAACGACCCGCAGGGCGCGAGGGGTGGGGTATTTGAGACCGGGGAACGACAAGCAGCCCTCCTCGCCCTCTTGGAGTTCTTCGGACAGCGCGAGGCTCGGGTTGACCAGGTGGCCGAGCACTCCGTCGACGTAGTAGGTGAACACCCGCAGCCCCACCCCGATTTGGGGGGCGGCCAGCCCCGCGCCCGGGGCATCCATCATCGTGTCGGCCAGGTCTTTGACCAGTTGGCGTAGCTCACGGTCGAAATCGACGACCGGGTCCGCGGGGGTCCGCAGGACCGGGTCGCCGAAGAGGCGAATCTCCTTGACCGACAATGCTGTTCCTTCGAGATACGGGTGACCTGACGGCACGGCCCGACGCAGCCTCGCCCCTGATGTCACGGAAACCCCAAGTCTAGTGGGGCACCTCGCCGGGTCCGAGGGGCCGCGCGGGGTCGGTGACCTGGCGCAGACCCCGCACTGAGGGGGCCGCGAGCGTGGCAAGGCTGAGCGCGGCATACAGGATGGCGCTGACGAGCAGGAGGGAGCGCCGGTCGAACGCGGTGGCCAGCCAGCCGAAGGCCAACGCCCCCAGCGGCATGGCGACGAACGACCCGAGCGCGTCATAGCTGCTCACCCGGGACAACACCGCTTCCGGGATGTGTTGGTGGAGAGAAGTGTTCCAGGCGACACCGAATGCCTCGATCCCGGCTCCGGCGATGAAGAAGGCAATGATGAGCAGCTCGGTGCGCGGCGCCACCGCGAGCACGGTGAGTGGAACCGATACGAGGGAGACCCCGAGCATGCCGACGAACAGCGGTCGGCGAAGGTGCGCTCGCAGCAGGAACACGGTGAGCACGACCGTGCCGGCTGCCTCGGCCGACAGGGCCAGCCCCCACCCCTGTTCGCCCACCGGGGACGCCTTGGCGACCACCGGCCCGAGCACCCCGATCGCACCCACATGGATGGCATTGAGCACGCCGAACACGGCGACGATGAGCCAGACCCATGAGCGAGCGGTGAACTCGCCCCACCCCTCGCGCAGGTCCGCGAGCATCGACGACCCGGGGGCGCCCTCCTCGCGGACTCGCCCCGGCAAGCCCACCCGCCTGAGCATCGGGATGGCGGCGAGGAACATCGCCGAGTCGACCAGCAGTGCCCAGCCCGGACCTGCCCCGACGACGAGGGCTCCCGCCACCGCCGGGCCGGCGATCGTGATCGAACTGCGGACGAACGACAGCAGCGCGTTGGCTTGCTGGATCTCCTCCGGGCTGACGACGAGCGGGACCACGCCCATCATGGCCGGCATCCCGAACGCCGACACGGCCCCGTTGAGCGCCTCCAACACGACGAGGTGCCAGATCTGCGCGGTGCCGCTGAGCACGAGGTATGCCGCGGCACCCTGGGTGAGGAAGGTCATCGCGTGGGAGGTCTGCATAATGACGGTGCGCGAGTAGCGGTCGGCCACCACGCCACCGACCAGCAGGAAGATGACCATCGTCGTCATATGCGCGGCCAGGACCTGAGCCAAGGCACCAGGATCGTTGGAGATGTGCAGCACGGCGAAGGCGAGGGCGACCGTCGTCATCGCCGACCCGATGGTGGTCGTCGTTCGGGCCGCGAAATACCACGCGAACCTCGGCTCGCGCAGTGCGAGGACGGCCTCGCTCAGATTCATCGGGGTTCAGCCATGCGTGCCGTCCCAGCCCATTCGCACTCCCACGACGACTTCCTTGCGTGCGCTGCGCGTGGCCCGCACAGCTCGGACCGCCGTGGCGAGCAGCGCCGACCGGTCGCGGGGCACTCGGACGAGAACCTGTACCGACTCTGGGTCCGCGGCCAGCGGACCCAACCGTTCGTGTGGGGTGCCGGACGCCTGGAGGGCAGCCACCAGGGAGTCCGCTGCCTCCGCCACGGCCGCGCGTGGACCGACGAGTTGCGCGATGGCCACCGTGGGTGGCAGTCGAAGCTGACCGCGCTCGGCCAGCTCGCGTCCCGCCAACCAGAGCGGGTCCCACCGAGCCAACGCCTCGACGGCCGGCATGGCCGGGCCTTCCGGAGCGCCGGCGAGGACGACCTGGCCGCCGGCACTGCCGGGCCGGGTCAACGCAGCCGCCGCCAGCCAGCGGCGCAGTGCCTCTGGGGCCGCATCGAGCTCTGGCCGGTCCAACAACGCCCATGCGCCGAGCAGGAGGCACGCGGCATACCCACCGTCGGCAACCGGCTCCGCACCTGGAGTGGCGACCACCAACGCGGGGCCGGCTCCCACGGTGCTCAGGACCTGGTCACTTCCCGATGTGAAGACCTGAACTCCGGGGAAGGCTCTGCCGAGTTCCTCCGCGGTCCGACGCGACCCCACGACGCCGGCGCGCAGCACCCGGCCCAGACAGTGCGGACACTCAAACCCGGCCGGGCCGAACGTCCAACCGCACCAACGACATTCGCTGCCAGATGCGCCATCGCCTTGACCCATCGGGCCATGACAACGTCCACAGCGGACGGCTTCTCGGCAGGTCTGGCAGCGAAGGCTCGGTCGATACCCCCGGCGCGGCACCTGGACCAGGACCGGCCCCTGCTCCAGCGCGGCCTTGGCGACCCGCCAGGCGGTCGGCGGCAACTGGGCCGCAGCCGCCGGGCCATCGCGCCCGGGGTCCAGACCCTCACCCACGATCCGGACCCGCGGCGCCGCGGCACGGATCGAGTCGGGCGTCGGTTGCAGGTCGATGAGTCGGCCGAGGGCGATCCAGTCCTGGATCTCCACCGACCGGGCGAAGCCACCGACCAGCAGAGCGGCACCCGCGACCCGAGCGCGCACCGCGAGCACGTCCCGAACGTGGGTGTAGGGGGCTCGTGGCTCCACATGCAGGTCGTCGCCATCGTCCCACCACGCCACCAGACCCAGGTTGCGTACCGGGGCGTAGCTAGCCGACCGGGTGCCAACCACGACGTCGACGTGACCCCGTAGGACCTTGAGCCAGGCGGTGTAGCGCGCCTGCGGCCCCTGATCGGCAGTGAGCATCACATGCCGCCGCCGCCCCAACAGCTGGACCAATGCTGCATCGACACGCTGGACATCGCGGGCATCGGGCACCACCAGCAGCGCCCCGCGCCCGGCTGCGTGCGCCGCGGCGGCGGCAGACGCGAGGGCGATCGGCCAGTCAGTCTCGGGGGGCCGCCCGGGGAGCGCGAGCCAGGCGGCAGCAGGCGCTTCGCCGCGACTGACCCGTCGCAGGAACGCCTCCCCCGCCGGGTATGCCGCCCATGGCCGGAGCTCGAGTGCGTCGATTCGGTCCGGTCCGGTGTCGGGCGCTTCGATGGCGAGGGCTCGTTCAGCAGCGGCATGGCGCTTGGGAATGGCCAGCCGAAGGACATCGCCGAGCACCCCGCCCGTGTTGTCCGCCACAGTTCGCGCCGCGGCCAGCACCTCGGGGGTGAGCACCGGCTCCGCGCTCACCACCCGGCGGATCTCGGTCAACCGACCGAGGTGCTTGGGCGCCGCCCGACGTTCGACGACGAACGCGTCGAGGTCTCGCCCGGCGAACCGAACCCGAACCCGCACACCGGGCTGGACGGCCTCGTCGAGGCCTGGCGGGACGGCATACTCGAAGAGCCGGTCCAGGTGGGCGAGCCCGCTGTCGACGACGATGGCAGCCACCGGCACGGGGCGGCGTGGCTCGTCGATCGGCATGTTCGCCACCCTAGCCGCGGCCGGGGACAGGGGTCTGGCCGACAGCGCGCCTCGGTCGGTCAGCCTTAAGGTCGGCAGGCTCCCGCGAACGACACCATGCCTGGCAACAGGGGGACAAGCGTGCACTGGTAGGCGTGGTAGAGGTCGGGCTTGCCCCACCAGATGGCGTCCGAGGGTTGATTGGTCGGGGACAGCTCGTGCCGCCACCCGCCGTGCTCGGCGTCGAGCAGGTGGCGATCGGCGTACGCCCAGAGCCGGTCGAACCAAGCACGGGGACCGGGCGCGCCGGTGACCTCATGCAGCGCCCACGCGGCTGCGATGCCCTCGCAGACCACCCAGTGCAGGCGCTCACGCACGATGGGGACGTCGGCGAAGTCGGTGGTGTAGACCAGCCCTTCGGCACCGTCGACGTTCCAGCCGCGGCTCATCGCCGCCTCGAACATGCCAGTTGCGTCCTCGAGGAGGAAACTCCACTTCGCGTCAGTCACAGACGACCCGAGGGTATGCCGCGCGTTGAGGGCCAGACGCGACCACTCCAAGACGTGGCCGATGGTCACGCCATAGGGCCGGAACTGGTCGGCGGGGCGGTCCCGGTTGTAGTCGGGCAGGACATTCCACTGCGCGTCGAAGTGCTCCGGGAGGCGCCAGTCGTTTGTGCGGGCGAAGTCGTCCACCACGCGGCGGACGATCCGAAGGGCCCGGTCGGTGTAGCGGGGCTCGCCCAACACCTGGCCAGCGGCGAGCATGGCCTCGACGGAGTGCATGTTGGCGTTGACGCCCCGGTAGTCCTCGCAGCGGGACCAGGCCCGGTCGTACTGCTCGCGGGCCATGCCGATCTCTTCATCCCAGAAGTAGGTGTCGAAGACATCGAGGGCTTCCTGCAGCAGGTCCGGCCCGCCCGGGTGGTTCGCGGCGGTGAGACTGGCCGCGGCAAGGACCACGAAGGCATGGGCGTAGGCCACCTTTTCCGTGGGCTGTGGCTCGGGGCCGCCGACCGCGGGCAACCAACCACGGTGCTCGTGGTCGCGAAGCCGACCGGTGAGGGCGGCATACCCGATGTCGAGAAGGGGGCGAAGGTGAGCGGCGCCCTCCCCCTTGCGCATCACCTCGAGGGCGGCCACGTGTGTCATCCGAGCGGTGATCCATGTTTCGACCGGGCGGTCCACGGCGACGCGGTTGTCCGGTCCGAGCCAACCGAAGCCGCCCTCGGGATGGGCGGCGTGCGCGACGAGTGCGGCCAACGCGCTCGCGTGCTGGTCGAGGCGCTCTGCTTGCGCGGCAGGAAGGCTGGCGTTCATGAGATCCTCTTCCGGCAGGTGTTCCTGGGCAATGCAGGTGGGTCCAGCGCCCCCTGCGGAGCGCTGGACCCACCGTCGAACTAGGCGAACTTCACCTCAGCGAACAATCACTGGGTGAGCTTCGAGAGGGTCGGGTCGTTGGCGTACGCCTCCTTGGCGTTGGCCTTGGTGACGATGACCGGGGCCAACAGGTTGGCCGGGACGACCTTGACGCCGTTGTTGTAGGACTTCTCGTCGTTCACTGTCGGCTTCCCGCCCTTGCTGATGGCGGTGACCATCTCGATGGTGGCCTTGACGAGGTTGCGGGTGTCCTTGTTGATGGTGGAGTACTGCACGCCCTCCATGATCGACTTGACGGACTCGACCTCGGAGTCCTGACCGGTGACGACCGGGTTGGCCTTGCCGGTCGCCTTGACCGAGGTGAGGATGGCGCGGGCCAGGGTGTCGTTCGGGGACAAGACGCCGTCCAGGTCGGTCGCGGAGTAGTTAGCCGCGAGGAGCGTGTCCATCCGCTTCTGGGCGTTCTCGGCCTTCCAGCCTTGGGTGACAACCTGGGCGAAGTCCTTCTGGCCGGAGGTGACCTTGAGGGTGCCGTCGGCGATCTTCGGGGTGAGGACGCTCATCGCCCCATCGAAGAAGACCTGAGCGTTGGCGTCGTCGGGCGACCCGGCGAACAGCTCGATGTTGTAGGGACCATTGGGCTTCTTGGCCTTGAGGCCCTCTAGGAGAGCGTTGCCCTGCAGCACGCCGACCTTGAAGTTGTCGTAGGCGACGTAGTAGTCCACCGCGGCGGTGTTCTTAACCAGGCGGTCGTAGGCGATGACCGTCGCGCCCGCGTCCTTGGCGGCCTTGAGCTGGGTGCCCAACTGCGAACCGTCGATGGCTCCGACGACGATCACCTTGGCGCCCTTGGTCACCATGGACTGGATCTGGTTCTGCTGCTCCGAGACGCCACCGTTGGCGAACTGGACGTCGCCCTTGAAGCCAGCCGCCGTCAGGCCATCCTTGAACAGCTGCTCTGCGAGCACCCAGTTCTCCGAGGTCTTCTGCGGGAGAGCCACCCCAATGAGGGTGCCACCGCCAGCTGCCGCGCCGGTCGAACCGGCGGTCGTGGTCGTCCCGCTGTCGGACCGGCCGCAGCCGGTGAGGGCCAGGGCGGCAACGGAGGCCACCGCCAGGAGGGACTTGATGGGTGTGCGCATTCTGTTTCTCTCTCTTGTTGGACGAGACTTATTCGTGAAAGCTGACTGACTTATTCGTGAAAGCTGACTGGTGGACTTGGCCCGTGGTCAGGCCGCCTTGCTCGGAGCGTCGGCAGTCGTTCCCTTCTTAGAGCCACGCATGAGCAGACCGATGATTGACGGCCGACCCTGCATCTTGTTGTAGACGTCGAAGGCGACCGCGGCGAGCAGGACCAAGCCCTTAATGATCTGGGTAAGGTCGGCGCCGACACCGAGCAGTTGGAGTCCGTTATTGAGGACCGCCATCACCAAGCCACCGACGATCGACCCGATGACGGTTCCGACACCACCGGTGACGGCCGCACCGCCGATGAAAACGGCGGCAATCGCGTCGAGCTCCCAGCCGACACCGTCGAACGGGCCAGAGGCGTTGGACCGAGCGACGAACATCATGCCGGCCAAGGCCGCGAGGATGGACATGTTCATCATGACCAAGAAGTTGACTCGCTTGCTGCGAACGCCAGAGAGCTCGGCGGCGTGGCGGTTTCCACCGACTGCGTAGACGTGGCGACCGATGATCGTGCGCGTGGAGATGAAGCCGTAAATGAGGACGAGGGCTCCGAGGATGAGGCCGGATACCGGGAACGACGTGCCCCGGCGGCCTGACGCCATCAGCAAAGCCACTGCCAGGATGGCACCGCTGATCAGCGCGGTCCGGGCCCACATGGCGCTCGCCGAACCGGTCGCCGCCCCGATCTTCACCTGATTGCGGCGGGTCCGGATGGCTCCAAGGACAACGGTGGCCACGAGGATGAGCCCGAGCAGCACGGTGAGATTGTTGTATCCGGTGTTGGGGCCAATCTCGGGGAGGTAGCCAGCGCCGATGACCTGAAAGTCCTCGTTGACTGGGATGGTGTTCGACTTCCCGATGAGTTGGTTAACGCCACGGAAGACCATCATCCCCGAGAGGGTGACGATGAACGCCGGGATGCCGACGTAAGCCACCCAGAACCCTTGCCAGGCACCGATCAAAGCCCCAAAGGCCAGGCCGACCAGGACGGCAAGGATCCAGTGCATCCCGGTGTCGCGCATGAGGAGGGCCACGACGATGCCCACTGCGGCGGCTACCGACCCCACTGATAGGTCGATGTGGCCGGCGATGATGACCAAGACCATCCCGATCGCCATAACGAGGATGTAGGAGTTGCCGTTGAAGATGTTGATGACGTTCTCTGGCTTGAGCACCAGCCCGTTCGTCATCACCTGGAACAGCACGATGAGGGCGACGAGCGCGAAGATCATCCCGAACTGGCGCGTGTCGCCACCGAAGATGTCCTTGAGTTTTTTCATCAGAGAGTCCTTGGGTCAGGCTGACGCGGCGGCCGAGCGATCCGACAAAGTGGTCATGAGCTTCATGAGGTTTTCCTGGGTGGCCTCACCCTTGGCGAGGCAGCCGGTAATGGCGCCCTCGCAAATCGTGTAGATCCGGTCGGACAAGCCGAGCAGTTCCGGTAGCTCGGAGGACACGACGATTACTGCCTTCCCGCTCTTGGCTAGTTCCTGGACGATGCCATAGATCTCGTACTTAGCACCGACGTCAATGCCTCGGGTTGGCTCGTCGAGGATGAGCAGGTCAGGGTCGGTGAACAGCCACTTGGCCAGGACGACCTTCTGCTGGTTGCCACCGGACAGCTTGCCCACCCCCTCGTTGACCGTCGGGGTCTTGGTCCGCAGGGACTTGCGATAGCCCTCGGCGGCCTCAAACTCGGCGCGTCTGTCGACGACCGACCGCTTGGAGATCTTCTTGAGTTTGGCCGAGACGGTCGTCGTCTTGATGTCGTCGAGAAGGTTCAAGCCCAACACCTTGCGGTCCTCGGTAACGTAGCCGATCCCTGCGTCGATGGCCGCAGGCACGCTCCTGAGGCTGACCTTCTTGCCGTCCAAGTAGAGCTCGCCGCTGCGGAAGATCCCATAGGACTGCCCGAAGATCGAACGCATCAACTCGGTCCGCCCCGCGCCCATCAGCCCGGCGAAGCCGACGATCTCGCCGCGTCGGACAAAGAAGTTTGAACCCTTGCAGACCAACCGCCCCGGGATGACAGGGCTCTCGACCGTCCAGTTGCGGACCTCGACGAACGTCTCACCGACGTTCGGGGTGTAGTCGGGGAATCGGGAACTCATCTCGCGACCGACCATGCCGCGGATGATCCGGTCCTCGTCGACCTTGTCGCCCTTGACGTCCAGGGTCTCGACGGACTGCCCGTCACGGATGATGGTGATCGAGTCGGCGATCTGCTCGATCTCGTTGAGCTTGTGGCTGATGATGATGCAGGTGATTCCCTTGCGGCGCAGCTCGTCGATGAGGCCGAGCAGGTGCTGCGAGTCCTCCTCGTTGAGCGCGGCCGTCGGCTCATCGAGGATGAGCAGGCGCACATCCTTGTTGAGGGCCTTGGCGATCTCGACGAGCTGCTGCTTGCCAACGCCGATGTTCTTGATTGCAGTCTGAGGTTCGTCGTTCAGACCGACGTGCTCCAGCAGTTCCCGCGCCTTGCGGTTGGTCTCGACCCAGTCGATGACACCGTTCTTGACATACTCGTTGCCGAGGAAGATGTTCTCCGCGATGCTCAACTCAGGGATCAGCGCCAACTCCTGATGGATGATGACGATGCCCGCGTGCTCGGACTGCCGGATGTTCTTGAACTCGACCGGTTTGCCGTCGAAGATGATGTCGCCTGTGTAGCTGCCGTGCGGCCAGACCCCTGACAAGACCTTCATCAGAGTGGACTTGCCAGCACCGTTCTCTCCGCAGATGGCGTGCACCTCGCCTCGGCGGACCACCATGGATACGTTCTCCAGGGCCTTGACCCCAGGGAACTCCTTGGTGATGTTGCGCATCTCGAGGATGACGTCTGACACCAGTTGCCACCTTCCCTCGTCGCTCTGCACCGAACGCCCTGGCCAACAGCCCCGACGTACCGACAACCTAGTGGCTTTGCCGTCGCTGAGCACCATTTGTTATGCCGATCAACATATTCTCCCGCGACAAGCGGGTCAAGGCTTCCACGCCACCCGCTCGTAACGATTCGGTAACCAGGATGGAGCCGAGGATTCAGCTCATTGCAGCCACGGACTCGGGTGGGCCACGACCCGATCGACGACGCGCATCGCCGCGCCCGTCAACGACGCAAAGTCGCCACTGGCGGCTGGCTCGACTCGCACGGACACCCACCGAGCGGCGAGCACCCGTTCGGTCAGGATGGAGTGGACCGTCGGGCCGAGCACATCGAACAATCGGGCATAGGCGCCACCGAGAACGACCGTGTCCAGGTCGAGCAGGTTCAGGGCCGACGACGCCGCCATTCCGAGCGCCTGGGCCGCTTCCTGCAACGCAGCCCGTGCCGGGCCGTTACCCGCCTCTGCGCGCGCCACGAGGTGCGTCACCAAGGTCCCTGGAGGCAACCCCGCCCTTCGTACGAGGGCGTCCTTCCCGGCATACTGCTCCAGGCAACCCCTTGCGCCACAACCGCATTGGGGACCATTCGGGTCGACGACGGCATGACCGATCTCACCGCTCCAGCCGTGCAGCCCACCGGCCAACTCACCGCCGAGGACGATCGCACCGCCAATCCCGACCTCACCGCTGATGAAGAGGAAGTTTTGATCGAGCCGAGATCCGCCGACTGTGCGGGACCGATGACGAGCCTCCGCGCGCGCTGCCAGATCCGCATCGTTGCCGACTTCGATCGGCAACTCCCGCAACTTGTGGCTGCGCCGCAGGACAGCGATAGCGTCGACGTCTTGCCACACGAGGTTGGGCGCGTACCGCACCACACCGCCACCAGGATTGGTCAGCCCGGGCACCGAGACACATACTCCGGCGACCGTCGCGCCGATCGAATCCAGTTGCTCCACGACAAGACCAGACAAAGACAACAGCCGATCGAAGATCGCGTTGGGCTCACTCGCCCGGAAATCGCCCTCAACGATGCGCTCGGTGACCAACGTCCCAGACAGATCGAGGGCGCGAACTCCGATGTGATCGACGGCGACTTCCAACCCGACGCCCACGAAAGATCCCGGCGCCGGCGACAGCGGAACACCAGGGCGCCCTGCACGATCGACGGCTTCAGGGGCCGACTCAACGACGAGTTTAGCTGCAATGAGCCGGTCGACAAGGTCCGACACTGCAGGCCGGGTCAGCCCGACCGCCTTGGCCAGCCGGGCCCGAGTCATCGGGGTGCCGGCATCAACGATGTGGCGTAGCACCAGCGAGAGGTTGTGCTCTCTCAATGACGATTGGCGGGCCGCACGGACACTCCCCCGAGTGCGCACCAGGGCCGGCTGCACCGGGTCCTCACGTCGCGCGGTCGGGACCATGGGCAGACCATACCGTGACTGAGCGGTTTTTTGTTCGCCCTGCCAACAAATACCGGAGGGGTAGTCCGGGTCAGCGCCCGATGGCCGATCGAAGCGCGTCCACGCGATCGGTCCGCTCCCAGGTGAACCCACCGTCACCATCCGTGCGCCCGAAGTGCCCGTATGCCGCGGTCCGCCGGTAGATCGGACGAAGCAGGTCCAACTGGTCGACGATCG
>WBZS01000948.1_pt1 | contig 27045 bp, 23 predicted proteins | sample 5204201 | NCBI WGS metagenome assembly WBZS01 (sample SAMN12344357, study PRJNA552823) | activated sludge metagenome | biome: Activated sludge suspended growth; feature: Nitrification reactor; material: Wastewater; isolation source: activated sludge from nitrification reactor of wastewater... | reverse complement strand
GCCTGACGGTCGGCGCAGGCCGTGTGAGCGGCAGCGTCAACGCCGGGCAAAGCAAGCTCGACAGCACGCTGACCAGCGTCACCCAGCAAACCGCACTCCAAGCCGGCGACCGCGGCTTCCAGGTGCAGGTGCAGGGCCACACCGCGCTGGTGGGCGGCGCGGTGACCAGCACCGACAAGGCAGCAAGCAGCGGCCAGAACACGCTGAGCACCGCCACGCTGAGCAGCCACGACCTGCAAAACCGCGCCGACTTCAGCGGCCAAAGCGTCAGCCTGGGCGTGGGCTACAGCACCAGCACCGCCACGGACAACAACAAAACCAACCCGGTCGGCAAAGACCAGCAAGGCCAGGCCACCACCGGCGCGGCGCAAACCCCCGGCAGCGCACTGCCCAGCCTGGGCGGGCTGAGCGCCACGCCGCCGATTGCGCTGGCCGCCTCAGGCAGCGCCGCCAGCACCACGCAAAGCGCCATCAGCGCCGGCTCGATCACCATCACCGACAGCGCCCGCCAACAGGCGCTGACCGGCCAGGACGCCGCCACCGTCGTCGCGTCAATCAACCGCAACCTGCGCAGCGGCGAAGACGGCAGCCAGGCCCTTGCGCCTATCTTCAACGCGCAGCAGATCGAGGCGAAGTTTGCGATCGTCGGCGTGCTGGCGCGCGAGGCCGGCACTTTTGTGGTCAACCGCGCCGCGGCCGCCGACCAGGCCCGCCAAACCGCCAAAGACAAGGATGCCGAGGCCGACCAGAAGGCCGCCGCGGCGCAGGCCCTGCCCGACGATCAGGCCAGGGCGAGCCTGCTGCAGCAGGCGCAGGCCGACCGCGCCGCGGCGGCCAACGCGCGGCTTCAGGCGCAGGACATCGAATCCAAATGGGGACGACCCCGGCTGCCTACGTCAGCCCAACTCGGCGCGCCGTGGCAAGTCGGCGCCGCGGCGGCTGCAGGTGATGGCGGCGGCGCGCATCGCGAAGTCGAGCGAGGCGCGCAGCTCGGCGGTGTTTAGCGCGGCGATGCGCTGCGGGTCGAGGTGGCCGTGCTCGGCGGCCCAGGTCAGCAGCGCGGTCTGGAAGGTATCGCCGGCGCCGACGGTGTCGACCACGGTCACCTTTTGCGGCGGCAGCGCGACGCGGTCGCGCCGGCTAAAGCCGACCGCGCCGGCGCCGCCGCGGGTCACCACCACCCACGGCGTGCCGGTGGCCAGCGCGCGTTCGGCGAATTGGTCGATTGATTGGCCGGGGTACAGCAGCGCCAGGTCTTCGTCGCTGACCTTGAGCAAATGGGTGCGCGGCAGCATCCAGTCCAGCGTGCTGCGCCAGACGTCCAGGTCGGGCTCGACGTTGGTGCGGATGTTCGGGTCGTAGCTGATCACGCTGCGCGTGTGTTCGCGCTCGACCAGCGCGCGCTGGGTCGACGCCACCGGCTCGACCACCATTGCATAACTGCCGAAGTGAAAGGCACGCGCGACGGCCGGCACCGCGGCCAGGTGCTCGGGCTTGAGCAACCGGTCGGCCGCGCCGTGGCCGTAGAAGCTGTACGACGGCACGCCGCGGGCGTCCAGGCCGATCAGGCTCAGCGTGGTTGGCGCGTCGAGCCGGGCCACGCAGTCGGTGGCAATGCCTTCTTCGACCAGCGCGCGCATTAGCCGCTCGCCGGCAAAGCCGGTGCCTATGCCGCCCAGAAAGCCCACCGGCTGGCCCATGCGCGCCAGCCCGAGCGCGACGTTGAACGGCGAGCCGCCGATGCGGCCGTCAAAGGCCAGTCCGGTGGCGGTGTCGGCGGTGGCAAACACGTCGAACAGCGCTTCTCCACAAACGATGAACATGGCGGCGTCTTTCCTGTCGGTGGGTCGAGTGGGCCAGCCCGGGCGGGCGGGCGGGTTGGGTGTCCCCGCCCGAAATTGGGCTGGGGAGCGGGTTTTCCATTAATCAATCAACTTGATTTATTAAAGCACAGTGCGCACAATCCTGTCATCCGTTGATTCCCGAACGGAGTTGATGCGAGCGGCACCCTGCGCCGTCGCGGCGCAGGGGCCTTCCAGCGCCGGTGCCGCAACTTCTTCGATCCGCGGCCCGGCGTCTTTTTTGTCCCGTCCCATTCTCATTAGGAGAGACCTGTCGTGCGTACCACCCTCATCGCTTCCGCCCTGACCCTGGCCCTCGGCAGTGCTTTTGCCGCCGACGCGCCGGTGATCGGCCTGATCACCAAGACCGACACCAACCCCTTCTTCGTCAAGATGAAGGAAGGCGCCACCGCCGAGGCCAAGGCCAAGGGCGCGACGCTGATCAGCGCCGCCGGCAAGAAAGACGGCGACAACGCGGCCCAGGTGGCGGCGATCGAAACCATGGTCGCCAAGGGCGCCAAGACCATTTTGATCACCCCCAGCGACGCCAAGGCCATCATCCCGGCGATCAAGAAGGCGCAGGACAAGGGCGTGCAGGTGATCGCGCTGGACAGCCCGACCGACCCCGAAACCGCGGTTGACGCGCTGTTTGCCACCAACAACTACAAGGCCGGCGAGCTGATTGGCGAGTACGCCAAGGCGGCGATGGGCGGCAAGGCGCCGAAGATCGCCACGCTGGATCTGTTCCCCGGCCACCCTGTGGGCGCGCAGCGCCACAACGGCTTTCTGAAGGGCTATGGCCTGGCCAGCAACGACGCCAAGAACAACGAGCTGGCCAAGCCGGCTGAAGTGGTCTGCATGGCCGACACCCACGGCAACCAGGCCGAGGGCCAGACGGCGATGGAAAACTGCCTGCAGAAGAACCCGGACATCAACATCGTCTACACCATCAATGAGCCGGCCGCCGCGGGTGCCTACAACGCGCTGAAGAAGGCCGGCAAGGACAAGAGCGTGATCATCGTGTCGGTCGACGGTGGCTGCCAGGGCGTCAAGGACGTCGGCGCCGGCAAGATCGCCGCCACCAGCCAGCAGTACCCGCTGAAGATGGCGGCCATGGGAGTGGCCGCCGGCGTTGAATACGCCAAGGGCGGCAAGAAGGCCTCGGGCTATGTCGACACCGGCGTCACGTTGATTGCCGGCAAGTCGGTGGCTGGCGTCGACAGCAAGGACGTCAAGACCGGCACCGACCTGTGCTGGGGCGCCAAGTAAGTTGACGCCCGCCGCGGCCAGACTCGGCCGCGGCTTGTGACCTTTCCCTTCCCTTCATGCAGCGGCCACCGCCCGGGTGGTTAGGCCGCTGCATGGTCCAAGCCACCCGCCTGGAGCAGTTCAGTGGATGCCAAACCGTCAAAACTCCCGCCGATCGGCCAGCTCGGGCCGTTCATCGCGCTGGCCATTGCGTGCGCCATCTTTGGCGCCACGGCGAACAATTTCTTCAGCGGCGAGAACTTCTCGCTGATCCTGCAACAGGTGATGGTGGTCGGGGTGATCGCCATCGGCCAGACGCTGATCATCCTGACCGCCGGCATCGACCTGTCCTGCGGCATGGTGATGGCGCTGGGCAACATCGTGATGACCAAGTTCGCGGTACACCTCGGGTTGCCGCCGTTTCTGGCCATCCTGTGCGGGCTGGCGGTGACCGCCGCCTTCGGCTACGTCAACGGCTGGCTGGTGACGCGGTTCAAGCTGCCGCCGTTCATCGTCACGCTGGGCACCTTCAACATCGCCTTTGCGATCACGCAGATCTACTCCAAGAGCCAGACCGTGACCGACGTGCCGCCGATGATGACCTGGCTCGGCAGCACCTTTCAGATCTTTGGCACCAACGTCGCCTACGGCACGGTGTTGATGATCCTGCTGTACCTGGGCATGTGGTACTGGCTGCGCGACACCGCCGCCGGGCGCCACGTTTACGCGGTTGGCAATAACCCCGAAGCGACGCGGCTGGTCGGCATCCAGACCGACCGCGTGCTGATGGGCGTTTATGTGATGGCCGGCGTGTTCTACGGCATTGCGTCGCTGCTGTCGGTGGCGCGCACCGGGGTCGGTGATCCGAACGCCGGGCAGACCGAGAACCTGGACGCCATCACCGCGGTGGTGCTGGGCGGCACCAGCCTGTTCGGCGGCCGCGGGGTGATTCTGGGCACGCTGATCGGCGCGGTGGTCGTCGGCGTGCTGCGCAACGGGCTGACGCTGCTTGGCGTCGATTCGGTCTACCAGGTGCTGGTGACCGGCATTCTGGTGATTCTGGCGGTGACGGTTGACCAACTGTCGCGCAAGGGAGGTCGCTGATCATGGCTGCTAGCAACCCGCTCGTGATGCAGGCCAAGGGCCTGGTCAAGCGCTATGGACAAGTCACCGCGCTGGACGGCGCCGACTTCGAACTGCGCGCCGGTGAAATCCTGGCCGTGATCGGCGACAACGGCGCCGGCAAGTCCAGCCTCATCAAGTGCCTGGCCGGCGCCACGGTGCCCGACGAGGGCCAGATCTGGCTAGACGGCAAGGAGATCCGCTTCAAGACGCCGATCGACGCCCGCCACGCCGGCATCGAGTGCTGCTACCAGGACCTGGCGGTGGCGCCGGCGATGACGATCGCCGAGAACCTGTTCCTCGGCCGCGAGCTGCGCCAGACGGGCTTCATGGGCCAGTTCCTGCGCAAGCTGGACAAGAAGAAGATGCTCGAAACCGCGATGGCACGGATGGCCGACTTGAAGGTCGGCATCCGCTCGATGACGCAGGCGGTGGAAACGCTGTCCGGCGGGCAGCGCCAGTGCGTGGCGGTGGCGCGCGCGGCGGCGTTTGCCGAGCACGTCGTGATCCTCGACGAGCCGACCGCGGCGCTCGGCGTCAAGGAGGGCAACATGGTGCTGGAGCTGATCCGCCGCGTGCGCGACAAGGGCCTGCCGGTGATCCTCATTTCGCACAACATGCCGCACGTCTTCGAGATCGCCGACCGCATCCACGTCGCCCGGCTGGGGCGGCGCGCGGCGATCGTCAACCCGAAGAAGATCAGCATGAGTGACACCGTGGCGGTGATGACCGGGGCGATGAAGCCCGAGGACATTCCGGCCGACTGCCTGGCGCACTGAACTTCGATGAACGATGAATGCACCGCCTGCGGCGGTGCATGAACGATGAACAGATCGTGGCAGCCATGCGGGCCCCGCGACCAAAGAGAACCCCTTCATGCTCAAAGGAATCGACCCGCTGCTGACACCGGAGTTGCTGAAGGTGCTGGCCGAGATGGGCCATGGCGACGAGATCGTCGTCGCCGACGCCAACTTCACCGCCGCCAGCCTGGGCCGCGGCAAGCCGGTGATCGCGCTGCCGGGCGTGGGCACGCTGCGTGCGAGCGAGGCCATCCTGTCGCTGCTGCCGCTGGATGCGATGGTCGACCAGCCGGTGGCCTTCATGCAGGTCAGCGGCACGCCACAGGGCTACCTCAGCGGCCTGCAGCGCGACGTCATCGCCCGCCTGCAGGCAGCCGGCTGGGCCCAGCCGGCGCAGTGTCAGGCCACCGAACGCTTTGCCTTTTACGAGCGTGTGCGCGGCGCGTTTGCCATCGTCCACACCGGCGAGCTGCAGCCCTATGGCAACTTCCTGTTCAAGAAGGGCGTGATCAGCGAGGCGTTGAGGGGGTGAGGAATGAATGATGAATGATGAATGATGAAAACCGGGCCGAACGGTGCCATGGGCTCGGTCAGCGCGGCCGGCTGCCGTTTGTTCATCGTTCATCGTTCATCGTTCATCGTTCATCGTTCATCCTTCATCCTCATCTTTCATCCACCACCCATGCCATGAACGCTGAACGCGCAGTCCGCTTGCAGCACCGCGGCTCCAGCCAGGGCGGGGTGCGGCAGTACAACGAGCGCGTGCTGTTGCAGGCCATCCGCGTGCACGGCGCGGTGCCGGGGGCCGAGCTGGCGCGGCTGACCCAGCTCACCGCGCAAACCGTGTCGCTGATCACCAAGCGGCTGGAGGCCGACGGCCTGCTGCTGCGCGGCGCGCCACAGCGCGGCAAGGTCGGCCAGCCGGCGGTGCCGCTGTCGCTGAACCCGGACGGCGCGTTTGCCATCGGCATCAAGATTGGCCGCCGCAGCGTCGACGTGCTGCTGGTCGACTTCACCGGCGCGGTACGCCGTCGCTGGACACAGGATTACCGTTATCCCGACCCCGACGCGTTGCTGGCCGAGATCGCCGCGCGCCTGGCCGACCTGCGCGCCGAGCTGCCGCCCGGGCACTGGGCGCGGCTGCAGGGCGTGGGCATTGCCGCGCCGCTGTCGCTCGGCGGCTGGCAAACGCTGCTCGACATGCCGCCCAAGGTCGCCCGGAGCTGGGCCCGCTTTGACCTGCGCGCCGCGGTGCAGCGCCTGACCGAGCTGCCGGTGGTGTTGCTGAAGGACACCGCCGCGGCCTGCGTTGCCGAACTGGTGGCCGGGCGGGGCCGCAGCACGACCAGCTATCTGTACCTGTTTGTCGACACCTTCATCGGTGGCGGCCTGGTCATCGACGGCCGCCTGCACGCCGGCGCGCACGGCAACGCCGGCGCGGTCGGCTCGCTGGCGCTGACACTGCCGCCGGCACCGGCGGCCGGTCGGTCCAGCGCAGCGGCACCGTCACCGCCGCAGTTGCTCAGTTTGGCGTCGCTGCTGAACCTGGAGCAGTTGTACCTTGCGGCCGGGCTGGGCATCGATGCGGTCGCCGACGAGCGCGCGCTTAAGCCGCCGTGGCGCGAGCACACCGAGGCCTGGCTGGCCAGCGCGGCGCCGGCCATCGCCTGGGCGGTCAACAGCGCGGCCTGCCTGCTCGACACCCCGTGCGTGATCGTCGACGGCTCGTTCAGCCGCGAGCTGCAACAGGCCTTGCTGGAGGCAGTGCAGCGCGCCTTTGACGGCTGCAGCTGGGAAGGCGTGGCACGGCCGCAGTTGCTGCCCGGCAGCATCGGCTCGGACGCGCGCGCGTTGGGCGGCGCCTGGCTGCCGCTGCACGCCAACTTCGCGCCCGACCGCGAGCTGTTCCTGAAGATCGCCGCCGATCCGGGAGAACCCGAAGACCCGGCGGCGGCAGCCTAAAATGCCTGGTTTGCCAAATTTGAGGCCGGAGGAAATTCATGCTTGACGACGAAGACAGCGGCACGCGTACTGGTGTGTGGGTGGCGCTGGGGGTGGTGTTCTTTATCCTGACCGGGGTTATTGGCGGTCTGGTGCTGCGCCAGATGCACCATCAAAAGGCCGTCAAGCCGGCGGCGGTGGCGGTGGCAGCGGCGGCGTCCGCGATCGAAGCACCGGCCGAGGCGCTGCTTGATGCGCCGATTTCAGGCGATCTGGCCGGCACCGTGTTCTTCGCCGTCGGCGCGGCCGCGTTGCCGCCGGAAGCCGCGGCGCAGGTGGACGCCGCGGTCAAGGCGCTGGCCGCCGCGCCGGGCAAGAAGCTGGTGTTGTCGGGCTTCCACGACGCCAGCGGCGATCCGGCGAAGAACGCCGAACTCGCCAAGCAACGCGCCATCGCGGTGCGCGAGGCGCTGAAGGCTGCCGGTGTCGACGCCGCCCAGGTGGCGCTGCGCAAGCCGGAAAGCACCACCGGCGACGGCACGGCGCAGGAGGCGCGGCGGGTGGAGATTCGGGTGGTGGAGTGATTTAGCGCTGGGGTGGGAGTTCGGTAGACGGCTTAGGACGAAACTCTGCCGTCGCCGACCCCGGGGCCTCGCACAGCTCGGCCCGTTCGGCAGGCGAAAAACAGTCCACTGGACTTTGCCGTGTGCCATCGCACCCGGGGCCTCGCAAGCTCGGCCCGTTCGCCAGGCGAAAACAGTCCACTGGACTTTGCCGCATGCCATCGCACCCGGGGCCTCGCATAGCTCGGCCCGTTCGCCAGGCGAAAACAGTCCACTGGACTGTTTTCGTCCGGGCTCACCCCCCCGTATGGGTATCTCTGACGTCTTCGTGGGTGGCGGTTTTCAGCACCCGGGCGTCGCGGTCGAAGGTGGCTTCGAAGACCATGCGCTTCTGGCCTTCACGGAAGCGCCATTCCCAGACGTCTTCGTCGGGCTTCATCGCGTATTTCAGCGTCTTGGCCGGCTTGCCGAGCATGCGCCTGACCTCGTCCTGCGACATGCCGGCCTGCACCTGGGCAAAGTTGTTTGGCGTCAGCAGTTGGCGCAGTGAACTCATCTTGCCGTCGGCGCCGATCACGATCACGTAGTTGCTGGCGCCTTCGGGCTGGCGCGGGTATTCAAGCACCTTCGAGCCGTCGGCCTTTTCGGTGATTTGCGTCGGCTCGCCGAACTGGCGCCGCACGTCGGCCTCGGTGGACACGCCTTCTTCCAGTTTTTCGATGCGCTGCTGGTCGCAGGCGCTGACCCACAGCAGCGCCGAGCACAGCGGCAAGACGCGGCACAGGCGCAGCAGTCTGGATGATTTCACGGGCATGACGGATTGGCCTTTCTGCTCGGTCGCTGCGAGCCACAACGCGGCGATTGTGGCCTTGGCTGACCGGCGCTGTGCCGCGTCCACTGCGGCCCTTTCGCACACCCGCCCTGCAGCGCCGCCGGCGCGCCGTGCCGTCGGGGCTTGGCTGAAAATCGGTGCATGAACGCGATCGACATCCCCGACTACATGGCCCGGCTCGGCGCCGCGGCGCGCCAGGCGGCCACCGCCCTGGCGGCCTCCTCGACCGCGGCGCGCGACGCCGCGCTGCGCGGCCTGGCAACCCGGCTGCGCGCGGCCAGCGCCGAGCTGGTGACGGCCAACGCGCTTGACCTTGACGCGGCGCGCAACGCCGGCCTGGCAGCGCCGATGGTTGACCGGCTGAAGCTGACCCCGGCCATCATCGCCACCGTCGCCGAAGGCTGCGAGCAACTGGCGGCGATGCCCGACCCGGTGGGCGAAATCACCGAACTCAAGCGCCGGCCCAGCGGCATCAGCGTCGGCCGCATGCGCGTGCCGCTGGGGGTGTTCGGGATGATTTTTGAAAGCCGCCCGAACGTCACCATCGAGGCCGCGTCGCTGGCCATCAAGAGCGGCAACGCGGCCATTCTTCGCGGCGGCTCCGAGGCCTTGCACAGCAACCTGGCGCTGTGGCGCGAGGTGCAGGCGGCGCTGGTCGAGGCCGGGCTGCCACCCGAGGGCGTGCTGCTGGTCGAGACCACCGACCGCGCCGCGGTCGGCCGCCTGATCGCCATGCCCGAGTACGTCGACGTCATCATTCCGCGCGGCGGCAAGGCGCTGATCGAGCGCATCAGCGCCGAGGCGAAGGTGCCGGTGATCAAGCACCTGGACGGCAACTGCCACACCTATGTCGACGCCGAAGTCGACCTGGACCTGGCGCTGAAGGTCACCGACAACGCCAAGACGCAAAAGTACAGCCCGTGCAATGCCACCGAGTCGCTGCTGGTGCACCGCGCATCGGCGGCGGCGTTCCTGCCGCGCATCGGCGCGGTGTTTGCCGCCAAGGGCGTGCAAATGCGCTGCTGCGAGCGCGCGCTGCCGCTGCTGGCGCCGCTGCCCGGCGCGCAGGTGCAGCCGGCCACCGAAGCCGATTGGGCCGAGGAATACCTGGCGCCGATCATCAGCATCAAGCTGGTCGACGACCTGGACGCGGCGATCGCCCACATCAACCGCTATGGCAGCCACCACACCGACGCCATCCTGACCAACCACCACCCGAACGCGATGCGCTTCTTGCGCGAGGTCGATTCGTCCAGCGTGATGGTCAACACCAGTACGCGCTTCGCCGACGGTTTTGAGTACGGCCTGGGCGCCGAAATCGGCATCTCGACCGACAAGTTCCACGCCCGCGGCCCGGTCGGGCTGGAAGGGCTGACGTCGATGAAATGGGTGGTGCTGGGCCAGGGCGAGGTGCGCGGCTGATGGCGCAACGGCCTGCCGGCGCGGGCACGGTCAGCGGCCGGCGGGCGGCGTGCGCTGCAGCGGACAGTCGCGCGGGTCGGCGCGGTGGCTGAAGACTTCCAACTGCCGTGGGGCTGGATCGCGCTGGCCGCGGTGCTGGGGCTGTGGATGCTGGGCGCGCGCAACCGCGTGGTCGGCTTGCGCGGCGCGGTGTCGTCGGCCTGGGCCGAGGTCGACGCGCTGCTCAAGGCGCGCCAGCAGGCCATCGGCGCTTTGCTGGAGGCCGCGGTCGACCGGCTCGCCGCCGAGCGCGCCACGCTGGACGCGGTGGTCGCCGCGCAGGTGCAGGTGGCCACCGCCGCCGAGGTGCTGCGCAAGCGCCCGGTGCGTGAAGAACCGATGGCCGTGCTGTCGCGCGCAGAAGCCAGCATCGGCTCGGCGCTGGCGCGCCTGGTGGCCTTGATCGAGGCCGACGCCGAATTGCGCTTTGACGCCGCGGTGGCGCCGCAACTCAAGGCCCTGGCCGACCTGGCGCCACGCGCGGCGTTTGCGCGCAAGCTGTACAACGAGGCCGCGGCAGCCTACAACGCGGCGATCACGCAGTTCCCGACCAGGCTGCTCAGCCGCTTCTTTCGCTTCGAGCGCGCCGGGCTGCTGTAGCCGCTACCGACGGCGGGCGGCGTGGCACGCACCTCAGCGCGGCTGCTGCTTTTTCGACAGCAGCGACAAGAACTCGCGCCGCAGCGTCGGGTCGCGCAAAAAGGCGTCGCGCATCACGCTGTTGGTCATCGCGGTGTCGTTGTCCTTCACGCCGCGCCAGTGCATGCAGAAGTGGTCGGCTTCCATCACCACCGCCAGGCCGTCGGGTTTGACACGCTCCTGCAGCGCGTCGGCCAGCATGACCACCGCCTCCTCCTGGATTTGCGGCCGGCTCATCACCCAGTCGCACACCCGCGTGTACTTCGACAGCCCGATCAGATTCGAATGCTCGTTGGGCAGCACGCCGATCCAGACCCGGCCGAGGATAGGGCACAGGTGGTGCGAGCAGGCGCTGCGCACGGTGATTGGGCCGACGATCATCAGCTCGTTCAGCCGTGAGACGTTGGGAAATTCGGTCACCTCGGGCATGGGCTCGTAGCGGCCGCGGAACACCTCGCGCACGAACATCTTGGCCACGCGCTTGGCGGTTTCCTGGGTGTTGTGGTCGCTTTCGGTGTCGATCACCAGCGCCTGCAGCACCTGCTGCATGTGGGCCTGCACCTCGGCCTGCAACTCGTCGAGCTCGCCGGCCTTCAGGTGCGCGGCGATGTTGTCGTTGGCGTGCCAGCGGCTGCCCGCGGCAATCAGGCGGGCTCGCACGCGCGCGGAGGTCGGCAGCCGGCGCGGGTCGTCACCGTCGGTGGGCAAAGGGGGGGCGTTCATCGGTGGGGGGTCAGCGGTTGGCGCGCGCCGGGTGCCCGGGCGGCGCGCCCGGTCCGGCGCCGGGCGGGTGCAGGGCTGCGGATTGTGCAGGGCAAGCCGCCTTGCCCGCGGCGGCGCACGCGCATGGCCCGTGTCGCGGCGGGGTTGGGTCGCATGCCCGCCGATGCTGGGCAAGCCCGCATAGACTGGTCCGATGCACGCAGTACCGCACCGGCCCGCAGCGCAGCGCCAGGCGCCGCCGCTGCACCGCCTGCTGGCGGCGTGCGCCGACGCGGTGGCCGCGGTGCGCGCCGGGCGCTCGCTGACCGATGCGCTGGCCGCCGCTCCGCCAGCGCTGCGCCCGGGCACGCAGGCGCTGGCCTTTGCCGTGCTGCGCCGCCTGGGCGCGGCGCAGCATGTGCGGTCCGAATTTGTGGCGCAACCCCTCGCGCCGTGGGTCGATGCGCTGCTGCTCAGCGCGCTGGCGCTGCTGTGGCCGGTCGACGGCCCCGCCGCCGGCGACGACGCACCACGCTACGCCGAGCACACCCTGGTCGACCAGGCGGTGGCCGCGGCACGGCAGCGCGCGCGCGCCGCGTCGGGGCTGGTCAACGCGGTGCTGCGGCGCTTTGTGCGCGAGCGCGCCGAGCACACGCCGCGCTGGTTGGCCGCCGACGACGTGGCGTACAACCACCCGCCGTGGTGGGTGGCGCGGCTGCGCGACGACTGGCCGGCGCAGTGGCGCGCGCTGATCGAGGCCGCCAACCGCCGTGCGCCCATGGTCTTGCGCGTCAACGCCCGCCGCGGCGACGCCGCCGGCTATGTCGCCCGGCTGGCCGCGCGCGGCATCGCCGCGGCAACGCTGGATGCGGCGCGGCCGCAGGCCGTGGTGCTGGCCCAGCCCTGCCCGGTGCAGGCGCTGCCCGGATTTGCCGACGGCGACGTGTCGGTGCAGGACGGCGCCGCGCAGCGCGCCGCCGCGCTGCTGCTGGGCGAAGGCGCCGAGCGCCTGCGCCCGGGCGCGCGCGTGCTCGACGCCTGCGCCGCGCCGGGCGGCAAGACCGCCCACCTGCTGGAACTGGCCGAGCTGGACTTGCTGGCGCTGGACCACGACAAGCAGCGCCTGGCGCGGGTCGCCGATTCCTTGAGCCGGCTCGGACTGAGTGCACGGCTGGCCTGCGCCGACGCCAGCCGGCCGTCCGATTGGTGGGATGGCCGGCCGTTTGACGCCATCTTGCTCGACGCGCCATGCAGCGGCTCGGGCGTGGTGCGCCGCCACCCCGACATCCGCTGGCTGCGCCGGCCGGCCGACATCGCCGCGCTGGCGGCCACCCAGGCGGCGCTGCTGGACGCACTGTGGCCGCTGCTGGCGCCGGGCGGGCGGCTGCTGTATGCCACCTGCTCGGTGTTCCGCGACGAGGGCCAGCGTCAGGTCGACGCTTTTTTGCAACGCACGGCGCACGCCGGGCCGTGGCTGGACCCGGCCTCACCCGGCCATCTGAATGGGCTGCCGGACAATGACCGGTTCACCGACGGCGACGATGGCTTCTTTTATGCGCTGTTGCGCTGCGCGCCGGGTTGTTTGCCGTCGGCCGCGCGCGCGCTGGATCCAGTCACCTGAGCCGGCGGCTTGCCTGCCAATTCGCCGCCAGTTGCCCACCACTTGACCGCCACTTGCCGTCAAAGCCCGCCGCCTGACCGCCCGCCATGCCCCGCCGCGTCCCGCCTGTGCTGCAGCCGCGCCACCGCGTCCCCGCGTGGCTGGCGGCGCTGCTGTGCGCGCTGCTGCTCGCCGCGTGGGCGCCGGCAGCACGCGCCCAAGGCGTCGAGCTGAGCCTGCTGCAGGCGCGCCGCAGCGCCGACGCCGGGCTGGTGCTTGACTACAACGCGCGGCTGGTGCTCAGCCCGCAAATTGAAGAAGCGCTGCAGCGCGGCGTGCCGCTGTACTTTGTCGCCGAGGCGCAGGTGCTGCGCAGCCGCTGGTACTGGCGCGATGAGCGCGTGCTGCGCGCCAGCCGCAGTTGGCGCCTGAGCTGGCAGCCGCTGACGTCAAGCTGGCGCGTCAGCCTGGGCGCGCTGTCGCAAAGCTTTGCCACCTTGTCCGAAGCCCTGGCGCCGCTGTCGCGGGTGCGCGGCTGGCGGGTGGCCGATGCCGACAAGCTCGACCCCGGCGAGCGCTACTACGTCGAGTTCCGCTTCCAGCTCGACCAGTCGCAACTGCCGCGGCCTATGCAGCTTGACCTTGGCGGCGACTGGAAGCTGGGCATCGAGCGCACGCTGCGCGTCGATTGAGCGCGCCGGGCTGCCACCGCTGTCGCCACCTCCCCAATGCCCGGCTCCAAGACATCCACCCGCTGGGCGACGCTGATCGGCAGCGTGCTGTTCCTCGGCATCGCGCTGGTTGGCGCCTATGTGCTGGCGCTGGTGACCACCGGGTGGCTGGGCGAACAACACTTCGTCTGGCTGTTCTGGGTCAACGTCGCGGTGGCCGCCCTGCTGCTGCTGGTGCTGGCGCTGGCGCTGGCGCGGCTGGTGCGGCGCTTGCGTGCGCGGCACTTTGGCAGCCGGCTGCTGGCCAAGCTGGCCGGCATCTTTGCGCTGGTGGGCATGGTGCCTGGGTTGTTGATCTATGCCGTGTCGTACCAGTTCGTCAGCCGCAGCGTCGACAGTTGGTTCGACGTCCAGGTGGCCAGCGCGCTCGACGCCGGGCTGGTGCTCGGCCGCAGCACCTTCGACGCCATGGCCGCCGACCTGGCGCAAAAAAACCACAACGCCACACTGTGGCTGGCCGAACAACGCGGCAACGCGCCGTCGGTAACACCGGCGCTGCTGGAGCGCATGCGCGAGCAGATGGGCGTGGCCAGCCTGAGCATCGTTGGCGCCGACGGCCAGGCGCTGCAGGCCGCCGGCAGCAGCATGGCGCCCGGCGCGCCCGACGCCACGCTGCTTCGCCAGGGCCGCATGCCCAATGGCGCGGCGGTGGTCGAGGGCCTGGACGACGAACCCGCGCCCGGCGAGCGTCCGACCGCCCGCGTGCGCGCGCTGGCGCTGCTGCCGGGCAACGCCATCGGTCCGGTCGGCGTGCAGGACGAGCGCTGGCTGATGTCGGTGCAGCCGGTGCCGCCGACGTTGCTGGCCAATGCGCTGGCGGTGCAGGCGGCCTACCGCGAGTACCAGCAGCGCGCGCTGACGCGCGACAACCTGCGCCGCATGTATGTCGGCACGCTGACGCTGGCGCTGGTGCTGGCGGTGTTTGGCGCGGTGCTGCTGGCCATCATGCTCGGCCACCAGATCGCCCGCCCGCTGCTGCTGCTGGCCGACGGCGTGCGCCAGGTGGCCGCCGGCGACCTGACCGCCAAGCCGGTGTTCGCCTCGGGCGATGAGCTCGGCGGCCTGACGCGCAGCTTTGCGCAAATGACCGGTCAGCTCGCCGATGCCCGCGCCGAGGTACAGCGCGGCGTGGCCCAGCTGGAAGGCGCGCGCACCCGGCTGCAGACGATTCTGGACAACCTGTCGGCCGGCGTGCTGGTGCTTGACCGCGACGGCCGCATCGACACCGCCAACCCCGGCGCCACGCGCATCCTGCGCCAGCCGATTGCCGCCTGGCTCGGCCGCCGGCTGACCGAGGTGGCGCAAATCCACGACTTCGGCGCCGCGGTCTGGCAACGCAGCGAGCTGCACCGGCAAAGCCCCGAAGCCGGCGAGCGCGACCACTGGCAGGACGCGTTCGAGCTGCGCACCGACGACCAGGGCAGCCGCAACCTGCTGCTGCGCGGTGCGCTGCTGCCCGGCGGCGCGCGGCTGGTGGTGTTTGACGACATCACCGAGGTGGTGTCGGCGCAGCGCAGCCTGGCCTGGGGCGAGGTGGCGCGCCGCGTCGCGCACGAGATCAAGAACCCGCTGACGCCGATCCAGCTATCCGCCGAGCGCATCGAACACAAGCTCGCGCCCAAGCTTGACGACGCAGGACGCTCGATGTTGACGCGCTCGGTGGCCACCATCGTCAACCAGGTGCAGGCGATGAAGCGGCTGGTCGACGACTTCCGTGACTACGCCCGCCTGCCGGCCGCGCAACTGTTGCCGGTCGACCTGAATGCGCTGGTGCGCGAGGTGCTGGGCCTGTATGCGGCGCAGCAGGAATCGGGGCGGCTGCGCGCCGGGCTGGCCAGTGCGCTGCCGCAGATCGACGGCGACGCCAGCCAGTTGCGGCAGGTGGTGCACAACCTGGTGCAAAACGCGCTCGATGCGGTGGCCGACATCGACACCGGCCTGGTTGAGGTCAGCACCGAGGCGGTGCCCGACGACCGTGGCGTGCTGCGCGCGGTGCGGCTGAACGTCGCTGACAACGGCACCGGCTTTGCCGAACAGGTGCTGCGCCGCGCGTTCGAGCCTTACGTCACCACCAAGGCCAAGGGCACCGGCCTGGGCCTGGCGGTGGTGAAGAAAATTGCCGACGAGCATGGCGCGCGCGTGCGGCTGGCCAACCGGCCCCCCCTGGTCGAAGGAGCGGCTGCAGCAGGCGCCGAAGTTTCGCTATCATTTTCTCGTTTCTCCCAGGTCCAAAGCGCTTCAGTTGACGATCGGGCTGCACCCGCACTGAGGCCCCCAACCGCCGAACACCCGGGTGCAGGCAGCACCTGAGACTCGGCACCGCGAGCACCCCAATGGCCACCATTCTTGTTGTTGATGACGAGCTCGGCATCCGGGGCCTGTTGTCGGAAATCCTGGCCGACGAAGGCCACACGGTCGAGCTGGCCGAAAACGCCGCCGACGCGCGCCAATACCGCGAACGGCAGCGCCCAGATCTGGTGTTGCTTGACATCTGGATGCCCGACGTCGACGGCATCACGCTGCTCAAGGAATGGGCGACGTCGGGCCAGTTGACGATGCCGGTGATCATGATGAGCGGCCACGGCACCATCGACACCGCGGTCGAGGCCACCAAGCACGGCGCCTGCGCCTTTCTTGAAAAGCCGATCACGCTGCAAAAGCTGCTGCGCGCGGTTGAACAGGCGCTGGTGCGGCCGCCGCCGCGCAGCGCCGCCGAGCCCGCGGCGGCCATCGGCGGTCCCGCAGCACGCATCGGCATCGGGTTGGGTGCGAGTGAGCAGATCGCGCCGTCGCCGGGCTTTGCCACGCCGGTGCTGGGCAGTGCGCCGAGCAACGCGCCGGTCGGCCCGCAGGCGCAGCAAAGCTTCGACCTCGACCGCCCACTGCGCGAGGCCCGCGACGCCTTCGAGAAAAGCTACTTCGAGTTCCATCTGGCCCAGGAAAACGGCTCGATGACCCGCGTCGCCGAAAAAACCGGGCTGGAGCGCACCCACCTGTACCGCAAGCTCAAGCAGCTCGGCGTTGACCTGAGCCGTGGCCGGCGCGGTACACCGCCCTGAACTCCGGCGCCAGGCCGCACGCGCTGAACGACGGCGAAAGGCCGCGCCAGGCACATCCGCCGCCCCCTGAAGCGCCACCGTCTGCGGCTATACTGAAGGGCTGTCGGCCTGGTAGCTCAGTTGGTAGAGCAGCGGACTGAAAATCCGCGTGTCGGTGGTTCGATTCCGCCCCAGGCCACCAAACAAGCGTTCGCGGAGGTCCGCGGAAGTCCAAAAAGCCCTAGGAAATCAACCACCTAGGGCTTTTTTCTTGTCCGTCGGAGTGCAGTAACTTCCGTCGACGTCCGGCCTTTCGTGCAGTAACTTTTACAGTAACCCCACAATCGGCCCGCCCGACCCCTCGGAGTTACTGCATGGCGCGTCACCTCATCCCTGGCGATCTGACCATCCGCAGCGTCAAGCCCGGCGACGCGCGCAAGCGGCTGAACGACGGTGAAGGCCTTTACCTGCTGCTGTTCGTCAAAGGCGGTGCGCACGGCTGGCGCTTCGACTACGCGGTCGGCGGCAGGCGCAAGACACTGAGCCTGGGCACCTATCCCGATACCGGCCTGGGCCTGGCGCGCGAGAAAGCCGCCAAGGCGCGGGCGCTGGTGGCCGCCGGCACGGACCCGAGCGACGCACGCCGAGCGGAAAAGGCCGACGCGCAGCGCCAGCGTGAAGCCGACAAGCTGGAGGCCGCCGGTCAGCCGCTGCCCGACAGTTTTGAAGGCGTGGCCCGCGAATGGCACGACACGCGCGCCGATGCGTGGTCGGCCAGCTACGCCGACAAGGTGCTGACGCGGCTTGAAGCCGACGTGTTCCCCTACATCGGCCGGCGCCACGTTGGCGAAGTGACCGCGCCCGAGCTGCTGGACGTGCTGCGCAAGATCGAAGCGCGCGGCGTGATTGAAACCGCGCACCGGGCGCACGAAAGCTGTTCACAGGTGTTTCGCTACGCGGTGGGCAAGGGGCTGGCCAAAAGCGACCCGGCCCGCGACCTGAAAGGGTTGTTGCGCAAGCCCCTGGCGCGCCACTTTCCGGCCATCACCAAGCCTGAGCGACTGGCCGAGTTGCTGCGCGCCTGCGACGCCTACGCGGGGACGCCGGTGGTCCGTACCGCGCTGTTCCTGGCGCCATTGCTGCTGCTGCGCCCGGGCGAGTTGCGGCACGCGCAATGGCATGAAATCGACCTGGACGGCGCCACCTGGTCAATCCCCTCCGAGCGCATGAAGCGCCAGCGTGACGGCAAGGCCAACGGCCCGCCGCACCTGGTGCCCTTGCCGCGGCAGGCGGTGGCCGCACTGCGCGACCTGGAACCGCTGACCGGCGGCGGCGATTGGGTGTTCCGTGGCGAACGCCACCACCACCGGCCGATGAGTGAGAACACGGTAAACGCCGCGCTGCGGGCGATGGGCTTCCCGGCCGACGAAGTGACCGGCCACGGTTTCCGCGCCACGGCGCGCACGCTGCTGGCCGAGCGACTGAACGTGCCTGAACAGGTGATCGAAGCGCAGTTGGCGCACAGCGTGCCCGACAGCCTGGGCCGGGCCTACAACCGGACCGAATTCGTCGACCAGCGCCGCGCCATGTTGCAGACCTGGGCCGACTACCTGGACCGCCTGCGCAAGGGCGGCGACGTGCTGGCGCTGCCGCAGCGTCAGGGCTGACCAGCCGCGCGCACCGCCCGCGACCACGGCGCCGCGGACGCCATCGCGGGGACGGCCGGGCGCCGTGCTGCTGGCCACCGCCGCCGGCCACCACGCTACGGCGCTGCGCCGTGCGCGTTCGACGTGCCCACCAACGATGCGTGGAATGAAAGGCCGATAGGCCCTGCCGCAGCCGCGCGGGGCGGGTGGGGCGGTAGGGGCCGACTTCGCGCGCGCCAACCGCCGAAGGTGCAGGCGGCAGCGGTGGCGCCAAGCGACCAAAGGCCCGCCGACCGCCTGGAGCCGGCTTGCCCGAATCCCCGGAACCAGCGCCGCGCCGGGCCGCCCGCAGCCGGCGGCGACGCTGGACGCAACACCACAGCGCCGACATTCGAACGCCACCCGCCCGGCATATGCCGGGCGCCGTCCATCTGGCCATGAATGCCGACCGCACGCCACGGCGCCGCGCTGGGTGGCGGGGCGGTGGGCGCAAAGCGGGGCGATGGTCAACAGGGTGAAGCCAAAGGGCCATGGCCGCATGGCCTGTCGTTGCCGCTCGGCGGGGTGGGGGTGGGGAAGAACGGCATTCGCGCGCCGGAATTGGTCGGCGGCGTGGCGTTGCAGGGCGTGGACGATGCACGACCGGGCGGGGACCGGGGACAAGATCGTCAACTGTGCAGATAAGTTGTTGTCATGATTAAAGTTTTCTAGATTTTTTGATCATCAAAGCAGCGGGGACAGCAGCGGGGACAGACCGGGGACAGCGGGGACAAGAGAGAGAGAAGAAGGAAGAAGACTTCTTTCTCTTTCTTTGTCTACTGCCTATCGGCGCTGAAGCTCATTGCCTTTCTGGGCGCCAGTGGCAGGCCCTGGGCGGTCAACCGGCATTTGGTCGGGCGGGAGGGGGGCAAAAATCTTTGGCAAGTCCAACCCGCAGGACCGGACCTACCCACCTTTTTCTGCGCGCGTAGGTTTTGAGGGGTGGGGGGGGCTAAGCCGCAGGGCCGGGTTGAGCGTGCGAGCATCAGCGGGCCGCCGGGTGACGCCGGACCTGGTGCCTGTGGCCAGGCGCGCGCGGCGCCAGCGCTGCCCAGCGCTGCCGGTCCCGCCGACGGCAAGCGCAGCCAGCCAACCGTCGGCCGCGCCAAGGCTCAGGCGGCAGCCGAGGCGGGCCGCCGCTGGCCCTTGGTATTGGCCGCCGACCGCTCGACCCGTCCGGGGGCTGCCCGGTGACGCGCGGCAGCCCTTCAACGGCCTGGCCGGGCATGCCGCGCCGTGCGGCTGGCTGTCGGCTTCCGCTGCTGGTGAATCGTCGGGGCGCACCCGTTCAAAGTTGCCTTGCGCGGAAACGTCGCGGAAGAAGGGTTCCCGTGGCCCCACCACCCGCCCGGTCAAAATTCGGGCGCCGCGCCCAAAAACGTTGGTTGATCCCCAACGTCGATGCTTGAGGCCCCCCGAGTCAGGCGGGCGCGGCACCTATGGCCGGGGGTGTTGCATGGGCCTGCAATGAAGAAACCTCCCGCCAAGCCGGCCGCGCCGTCGGACATCACCCCGTCGGCCAGTGCCGACGCGACGCCTTGGCCGCCTGCGGGTCTTGAAGGGTTGCCGGCGCACGAAGACGAATGCTGGGGCGCCGACTTGTCCGATGGCACGCCGCCGCGTCGCTTGGTGCGGGTCGCCGACCTGGTGCGGCTTGTGCAAAAGCGCCATGGCCCTAAGGCCGTCGTGAAGCGGTGCGCGACCGAAGTCTTGAACAAGCTGAAAGGGCCGCAGGACGCTCCGACTACCAACGCGCCGGCGCTTTTCGTGCTTCAGCGTGGTGATCATGCACGGCCGGTCACCGATGACGTGTGGTGCCCACGGTGTCCGCCGAGTGACGCCGCCCGCTATGCGCGAGGTGTTCACGTGGAGGAACGTTCATTCTGGGATGTTCCCGGCGAAGAAGAAATGCGGCGATGGCTGCCCGAGCTGTGCGGCCAGTCTGGCGCGATTGACTGGCTGCGCTGGTGCTGGACGGTTCACGCCGAACGGTTCGCAGACCTGGACCTAGGCCCGCAGGCCGCGCTGGCCATATCGGCAGACGACGCCGTAAGGCTGTTCGGTGAATCGGTACGGGTGGCCGCCGCCGGCTTGGCTGTCGTGCCCGGCGAATCCGATCACAGATACAAGCGCAAGAAACTACCCGATGACGAAACGCTGCTGAGGGAGGTTGAAGCGTTGAAAGGTCAGGGGCTGAGGAAGACCACAGCAACGGTTGCCGAACAGTACGGGGTCAGCGTCGATGTCATTCAGGCGGCATGTCGGCGCGCTAAGGACCGGGAAAAAGCCAGTGCGGTCGCTTCGAAGCCAGCCTGGCCGTACTGTCAGATGGGAAAACGTCGCGGCCGCGGCACTACTGCCGCATGATTCTTGTAAGTCCGCGCCACGTTTGATTTTTCTAAGTACCGCGCCGCCGGTATTGATACCGTGTCGATCGGCATCCCAGGATTCCGGGTGTGTTTAACAAACCCACCTCGGAATCATTGGCTATGCATGTCGTTCATCAAACCCGCCCGCAGGTCCGCCGCGACCGGTTGCTGCGGCTGCCTGAAGTCGAGGCCGCCAGCGGCCTGAAGAAGTCAACCGTCTACCTGCTGATGAAGCGCGGCGAGTTCCCGCACTGCGTGCGGGTTACGCCGCGCTGCGTCGCCTGGCCGGAAAGCGCGGTTCTGCAATGGGTGCAGGACCGCATCAATGCGGCCAACCTGGCGCCCGATGCGCTGTTCGGTACTGATCAGGCCACGGCCGACCACCAGCCGCCCGCGGCCAACGGCACCACCGGTGCGCCGCAGCACCAACGCCCGCAAGCACCGCCCGACATTGCGCCGGGCGTCGTGCATTTGGCGAAAGGCGGTGCGTAATGCGCCTCCCCGAAAAAGAACTGCACGACCTGCTGACCCGCGGCGCGTCGCTGCTGCAAAGCGACGACCAGCACGCGCAAAAGCACTTCACGATGCGCTTTCCCAGCGGCAACAAATACAAGTGCCGCGCGCGCCTCAGTTTGGACTGGAAGGAACTCGGCTTTCGGGTGGTGGTGGTTGATGCGGCAAGCGGCGTTCCGTTGTGCACGTCACTGCCGGGTCGCGCTTACAACCGCGATCGCGGCGACGACGAAGCATTGAAATACACGATAGACGCCAGGGCGCAGGACGAAATCGACCTAGCCAAGTCAGAGGCCGCATACCACAAACTGCCGCCGCACTTTGTCGACTTGGTCGACTGCGCCGCCAGCCGCTTGAAAGCCGAAGGCTGGCGCCAGTTGGTGGCATTGACCTGGTTTGCAGATGGCGCCGCCAAGGCCTACACGGCGCGTATCAATTGGGCATCGAACGAGCTTGACCCGCGCATCATCGTCTTCAATGGCCGCTCGGGCGACTTCATTTGCCAGTCGCTGCCGGGCAAGCTGCACGTGCTTGACCCGTACAACTGGTCAAGCAACGTAGCGCCCGACGCGGTGGCCGAGTACGTCCACCAGCAACAGCAACGCGCGGCACGCCGCCGCGCTGCCAGCGCTGCCGCTAAGGCTGCATAAGGCCCACGCGCACCATGAACCGCGATCCATTCAACAACCATCGCCGCTCACCAAAGGCACGCCGCCGCGCCGAGCGCCAAGCCTTCCACGCCGGCATTGCCCTGGTGCGCACCGCGTGGCACGAGCTGCGCGCCGAAGGCACCACGGCGGGCGGCGTGCCGTTCATTGCCCTGCTGGTGTGGCCAAACCATGTTTACGTGATTGAACGCGCCACCGGCCGCTTGATCACATGCGGCGTCATCGGCTACGACGGTTCCACCATCGTCGCCCAAGGCATGCACTGGGGCCATTGCGCCCCCGCACAGCCGGAAGCGTGCGGCGACAGCGACGACAGCGACCTTGACGCCACGTTTTCCAACGCCGTCGAGCGGCTGCGCTGCCAGTGGTCGCCGATCAACGTGCGTGGCACGCTGCCCGATGGCCGCAAGGTGCTGGCGTGCATGCACTGGCCTGGCGCAGTGCATGTCCTATCGGACCCGGGTGGCCAACTGCTGGGCGGCGGTGCCTTTGTGCCCGCGGGTGCGCCGTGATCCCGCAACCCGCGTCAACCACCAACGCCTTACACTGCCTTCGCCCTTGCACATCAAGGGCCGGGTTTGACAGCCCGAACAACGAAGGCGCGCGGCCGCCTCAAGAGCGGCTTTTTCTTGCGCGCTGCGCCTTGGCACCGGTTTCTACGGCGGCCCGGGCGGGGAGGCCTTCGGGCCTGCCGGTGCCTTCGTTCCGGTCTGTCAACCCTGCTTTGGGCCGCCACCCTCGTTTGACAGCGGGGGCGGCGGTGGTTGACCGCAATGAAGGAACCGCCATGGTTGTCTACCCCATGGGCGCCGCCGCGCCCGCGCAATCCCCATCTTCACTTTCTGTTGACCCGCAGGCGCCACGCCGCGCGGCGCCCGTGCTGGCGCCGGCCAACACGCGCACGCGGCGCCTACACGCCGCTTTTGCCTTTGGCCCGGTGGTGGCCAGCGTGCACACCACGCGCCGCGACGCCGAGCCGCGCAGTGCCATCCTGACCCTGGCCGACGGCACCCATTCGCCCAGCGTGGCCATGCTGCCGGCGCAGGCCCGCCAACTGGCCCGCGCGCTGCTGGACGCGGCCGAAGCCGCCGACCTGGTGCAACGCCAGCGCGACATGCTGCAAGGGGGTGCGCAATGACCGCCCGTCCATCCATGGCCGACGCCACCGAGGCCGACACCAATTTCGCCAGCAACGGCGCTTCGGTCAAGCCGATGTCATCCGACGTGCGCGCGCTGCGTAACGCCGTGCGCAACATCGATGGCCTGTCTCAAGCCGGGTTCTCTGAAATCGCCGCCATTGCGAGGCTTGCACTGGTCTGTCTCGGAACGCCTGACGGATACCGGCACCTGGGCAACCTTGCCCATGCGCTGAGTGCGATTTGTGGCAAGGCCAACGACATTCAGAACTGCATCAACTGCGAGGCCGAGGAAGTCGGCTGCAACTACGTCAACCCCAACCGGCGCCGCCGGGCGGATGCCGAGCAAAGATTCCGCGAGGAACTGCGTGCGGACGCAGAGCGCAGCGTGATGGCCCGCGCCGCGGGGGTGACGGCATGAAAACCAGCCCTCAGCAGCAGCGCATGGGCGCCGCGTCGCAGCCGCCAAGCGTGCGGTGCGCTTCCGATCTGGCGTCGAACACGGGCGCTGCACCAGAGCCGCCGGTGTTGTTCCAGCCCTTCGAGTGGCTGAGGTCCGACCAGGTGGCCAGCCGCATCCCATCTGACGGCGCCGTGGAGTTGATCGGCCGCGCGCTGGACGTGTCCAACGGCGTGGGCCTGGTCTTGCGCATGCTGGAACAGGTGGCCCATGACTCGGAATCGGCCGACGAAGACGGCAACCCGCGGCCGGCGCTGCTGAATCCGGTGTCCGTGGGCCAACTGCTGCGCCTTGGCATCGCGGCGTCGGACCTGCTGGTGCTGAACATTGAGCGCTATCACGGCGTGCTGCGTGAATACCACCCGCCAGCAGGGGCTGCACGGTGACCCGCCTGCGCCTTGCTGTGTTTCCGTCACTCTGACAAGCGCCCATGCCCCGCATCCATCGCCAGCCGCGCACCATCACGCCCGAACTGATCCGCGACGCGCTGGCCTGCATTCCGCCCGATGTTGACCGCGACACCTGGGCGCGGGTGGGCATGGCCATCAAGTCCGAGGCGCCGGGCGACACCGGCTTTGCGCTGTGGGACGAATGGAGCGCCCAGGGCGCCACCTATGACGCACGCGCGGCCCGCGACACGTGGCGCAGCCTGAAGGCAGGCGGCAAAACCACCATCGGCACGCTGTTCGGCATTGCCAAAGACCACGGCTACCGCTTCCCGGCCAGCGCTGCACAGACGCCTGCACAGGCGGCCCAGGCGGCGGCCGATGCGCAGCGCCTGGCCGATGAGCGCCACGCCCGCCAGCAGGCCGAAGCGGCCGAGCTGGCCCGCCAGCTTGCGGACGCCGCGCAGCGCTGCCGCGATCTGTGGGCCGAAGCCGCTGCCGCGCCGCCGCCGGCCACCGGCTGCCCGTACCTGGTGCGCAAAGGCGTAGGCGCCCACGGGCTGCGCTTTCTGGGCGGCGTGGCGGTGGTGCCCATGCGCGACGTTGACGGCGTGCTGTGGTCGGTGCAGCGCCTGCTGCCCCAGCGCCTGAAAGACGCGGCCACCGGCAAGCCGGGCACCGACAAACTGTTCGGACCGATCAAGCGCGGCCCCGATGACGACGTGCATTCACGCAAGAGCGGGTTGTTCCACCTGGTCGGCCTGCCGGCCGCTGCCGAGGCGGGCATGGGCGCCGCCTCGATCGCGCATCAGCCGGGCGGCCGGCTGCCCGACCTGGCCGGTTTGCCGTTGCTGCTGCTGGCCGAGGGCTACGCAACCGCGGCCAGCCTGCACGAGGCCACCGGCCAGGCTGTCTGCGTGTGCTTTGACGCCGGCAACCTGGTGCATGTAGCCAGCGCGCTGCGCCAACGCTGGCCAGCGCTGCCGCTGCTGGTGTGCGCCGACGATGACCGCGCCGCCGAAGCCAAGGGCCGCACCAACGCCGGCCGCACCAAAGCCCAGGCGGCGGCCGACGCGGCCGGCGCAGCGCGCGGCCTGGCCGCGGTGGTGCTGCCCGCTGGGCTGCCCGATGGTGGGTCAGACTTCAATGACCTGGCCACGCATGCCGGGCTGCCGGCGGTGGCCGCGCTGGTCGACGCGGCCGGCGCCGAACTGCCGGCGCGCGCGGCTTCGGGCGGTGCGCCGGGCACGTCCGCCGCGGTCGCTGCGCAAGGTGCGCGTGGCGCAATCGGTTCTGCCGTCGCCGTTGCCGCTGGCGCCGGATCGGTGGCCGCTGGCCATGCCCAGCAACCGGCCAAATCAGGCGCAGGCGCCGCGAACGCCGTCGCCGCCGATGCACCACAGCGCGGCACCGCTGACGACGCCTTGATGTCCGATGGCGCGCCGGCCGCCGCTGACCTGGCCAGCGATCGCAAGGCAGCGCCGGTGCTGCGCCTGCTGCCCGGCCGCAAGGAAGGCAAAGCCCCGGCACCGGCGGCCGGCGGTGGCGGCGGTGGGTCAAGCGGCCATGACGGCGGCGGGCCGGCCGAGTCCGGCGGCGACGGTGGCGGCGGCAATGACCGCACCAAGCCGCCGCGCGACCCGTTCAGCGTGGACGACAACGGCGTTTGGTTCACCGGTATCGACAAAGACGGCAGCCCAAAGCCGCCGCAGTGGATTTGCAGTTACCTGGTGGTGACCGCGCGCACCCGGTCGGACGACGCCAACGGCTGGGGCTTTCTGCTGGAATTCAACGATCCCGACGGCAACGCCAAAACCTGGGCCATGCCGTCGGCGATGTTGAGCGGCGACGGCGGCGAGTGGGCCGGCCGGCTGCGCGATATGGGCCTGCGCATTGCGCCGGGGACGATGATGCGCAACCAGGTGGCCCGCTACATCGACACCCGCCGCACCGATGCGCGCGTGACCTGCACCGACCGCGTGGGCTGGCACGGCTCGGCCTACGTGCTGCCGTCAAGTTGCATCATGCCGGCCGCGGTTGTTGACGCGGCCGGCGACATCGGCGGCGGCGTTGACCAGCAAGACGGCCTGGCCTGTGCCGACGCTGCCCCGAACCCTGGCGCCAATGTCGACCCCGCAGCGCCCGTCGTTGACCACGGCCGGCGCTACGTGTTCCAGAGCGATGCGGGCATGGAAGACACCTTCCGCCGCCACGGCGAATTGGCCGACTGGCGCCACCACGTCGCCGCGCTGGCGGTGGGCAATTCGCGTTTGGCGTTCGCACTGTGCGTGGCGTTTGCCGGCCCGCTGGTGCGGCCGGCCGGGGTTGAAAGCGGCGGGTTTCACTTCCGCGGCGATTCGAGCGTCGGCAAGACCACGGCACTGAAGCTGGCCGCCAGCGTGTGGGGCCGGCCGACCTTCATGCAGCGCTGGCGAACCACAGACAACGCGCTGGAGGCCATCGCGGCGCAGCACTGTGACTGCACGCTGATCCTTGACGAATTCGGCCAGCTTGATCCGCGCGTGGCCGGCGAATGCGCGTACATGCTGGCCAACGAGCAAGAGAAAGGCCGCGCCACCCGGGGCGCGATGCTGCGCAAGCGCCGTAGCTGGCGGTTGCTGTTTCTGTCGTCAGGCGAGGTCTCGTTGTCCGACCACATGGCCGAAGCCGGCAAACGCACCCGCGCCGGGATGGAGGTGCGCATGCTGGACGTGCCGCTTGACGCGGGCGCCGGCATGGGGGGCTTGGAAGCACTGCACCAGTTCGACGGCCCGGCCACGCTGGCTGACGCCATCGTCGGCGCTGCCGCCAAGCACTACGGCAGCGCCGGCCGCGCCTGGTTGCAGTGGTGCGCCGACCACTTCAGCGAACTGCCAGAACTGACTGCCGCGCTGATCGATCGCATACGCGCCGACCTGGTGCCCGAAGCCGCCGCCGAACAGGTGCGCCGGGCGGGCACCCGGTTTGCGCTGGTCGGCGCGACGGGCGAGCTGGCCACCCGCGCCGGCATCACCGGTTGGGCCAAGGGCGAAGCCACCGAAGCCGCGCGCCGCTGCTTCAACGCCTGGCTGGCCGCGCGCGGCCACCTGGACAACGGCGAGGATGCAGCCATGCTGCGCCAGGTGCGCCAGTTCTTGGAGCTTCACGGCGAGGGTCGCTTTGCGTGGTGGCATCGGTCGATGGATGACCACAACCCGAAGACCTTGAACCGAGCCGGTGTGCGCCGCCTGCTGACCGAAGACGGCAAGCCGATCAATAGCGACGCCAACCACCAACGCGAATACGGCGAACGCATCAGCGCTGACGACGG
>WBZS01000947.1_pt1 | contig 27053 bp, 19 predicted proteins | sample 5204201 | NCBI WGS metagenome assembly WBZS01 (sample SAMN12344357, study PRJNA552823) | activated sludge metagenome | biome: Activated sludge suspended growth; feature: Nitrification reactor; material: Wastewater; isolation source: activated sludge from nitrification reactor of wastewater... | reverse complement strand
TGTGCTGGCCGACCACGGCGCCGAAACCGTGGACGACCTGGCCCGCGTGGCGCTGGAAAAGTTCAACGCCGCGGCGCAGGCTGAAGACGCGCGGCGCCAGGCGCAGGCCGAGCGGCGGGCCGAAAAGCGCCGCGCGCGCGGCGCCGCGCCCACCCGCGCCGAAGCCGCCGCCGAGCGCCGCGAACAGGCGGCGCAGGAGGCCACGCAATCGATGCGCGAGGTCTACCGCAAGCTGGCCAGCCGGCTGCACCCCGACCGCGAGGTCGACGCCGCCGAACGCGCGCGCAAGGCCGCGCTGATGCAGCAGGCCAACGACGCCTACGCCGCCGGCGACCTGCTGACGCTGTTGACGCTGCAACTGGCCGACGAGCAAATCGACGACGCCCACCTGGCCGGCCTGTCCGACACCAAGCTGGCGCACTACAACGCGGTGCTGCGCGAACAGCAACAGGCGCTGGAGGACGAAATCGACGCCCAAACCATGCCTTACCGCATGGCCATGGGCTTGCCGCCGCAGGCGCGGCTGCGCGGCCCGGAAGAAGTCAGCCGCGACCTGAACCGCGATCTGCGCCGGATGAAACTCGATCTGGCCGACCTGGAAAGCGACCTGCGCGCCATGCAGCAGCCCGACACGCGCGCCGCCGTGCTGCGCGAGATGGCGCGCGCATTTAAAGAGCGCGACGCCGATGACGAGGCCGACGCCATGCTCGACGCGCTGCTGCAAGCCCACGGCGGCGTCGCGGGCCCGGTCGGCTTCGGTTTCCCCGGGTTTGTCGCCACGCCGTCGCGGCGCAAGCCCAGGCGCTGACCGCGGGCGCAACGTGTCCGAGGTTTCTGCGCTGTCTCGCACGGGATTCGGCGGCTTGGCTTAAGGCATGCACAACATATCGGCGCACGGATCAACTAAATATATAGATTCCTTCTAGCGCGAGTTGCATGGACCGCCGCGCTCGGTGCGGACCATACAAGCCGATGATTCGATCTATTTTTTCTTCGGTAAGCCGCTCTGCCGCATCCCTAAATTCGAAATTGACTAACCTATCGAATTCCTTTTCTTTGAACAGCAGGTGGTGAATAACCTGCACAACGATCGTAGACATGTTTTCGAAGAAGAAGCGCGCGTTTGTTTCGGCGATGTAGTCACCCGCATAGCTTTCGAGCTGCTTATATTTCCACACGCTTGCGAATTCGGAACAAATTTGCTCTAGCGCTCGCTCAGCAATTCTTTGAAAAAATCCGAAGCTATAGTCCATCTGTCCGACCCACGCTAGTCGCCCGACAAATTCGGAGAAGCTTGATTCGAAAGTAATCGCTCGACTGATAATTGCATGTCGTTCCGATTCAGCGATTTCAGATATTTTCTGCAAAGTAACTATGGCCATTCCAGTTTCGAATTTTTCATTGTAATGATTGATATAGTCCGTTAATATCGCGTTCATTAGACGAGAGATTCTTAACACTGCGTGGCGCCGAGCATACTCGAGCGCGCCACTCTCGATATTAGAAAGATTATCTGCGTGACGATTCTTACAAATACCATCGGCGAGATAAAACGTGACGCATAAATCATGCTTCCGCGGCGCCTGGGCTTCAAGTAAAAGCTGTATTCTGTTTCGAGTTCCGCCTTGATCAAGCAAGCTAGCCTGAAAATCATACTTGCCCCCATAACCAACAGATGGAATCGAAACCATCATGTCTGCGATGTTTAGCACCCAGAGGTCAAACAAGCAGCGTAGTATTCTGTTTCGCTCTTCAGCTTGGTGCAGCGCCGTGAGGTGCTCCGATGGAATGCCCTCCGATGCTTGTTCAAGTCTGCCGCGGTACGCATAGCGCTTGGTTCTGTGTATCAAATCGACAAGGCGCAGGTAGCCTGCTTCTCCGGTTCCAAGTGTGCCATATTGGTCGTGATAATATACCAGATGGCATAGATACATAAAGTCTTCCACGCCAAAATTAAAGTCGTAGTTTTTGCTACATATGCTATTTATTAGATATACTGGCAGGGTCGTATGGTTCGACAGCAGTACAGATCCCTCCATGGCGTGCCTGGGATAAACAATTGTTTTTCCAATGTCATGATAATATGCAGCGAGCATCAGTATGAAGCAACGCTTTCGATCCGGCCATTCCGCCACCTTTCGACCGTCACTTGGAGAAATTTGATATTGCAATATCTTGGCATAACTAGATAACCCCTCGGATAACAGCGAGGAAATTCGATTGGAGTCTGAAAAGTATTCGATCAACCTTGACGTGGCAACTACTACATTGAGAAAGTGATGGTGGTCACGCCAGTTTCGGGAGTAGTTTGACAATGGATCGTTCCCCGACGACGAAAGGGGGAATAGGCGAAAAATATCGTCGAAATTATCAATGGGATCGCGATAGGGTATAGTGTACTGCCTTGTAGCAAAATACCTAAACATATTCTCAGAGAATGGCATTCTGAATCTATTTTCCCCTCGCGCAGAATACGCGACATAAAATTTATTTGTTCGAATATCTCGCCGCAGTTCCCCTGCATCATTAGCCTTATTTTCCGAACGACCCGTCATCTCGGCGACACACTTCGCGATTCCCTCCGACAGCTTTTGTATCGCCACATCAGAAGATTGCGCGTTTTCCCACGCTGGAAGAAACTTGCTTAGATTGTTTCTATTCTCTTTTATATATTCTAATGGCCAGAAGGATTCTGAGATACTCTTAAGTGGGCCCTTGAGATCGTATGAACCAATGAGGGAAAGCAACATATTTATTCCTTTAATTTGTCTTAATTGAGAAAATACTATCTTGCGGCGATTGCTTCATGCGCAGCGAGTGCCCGCACCTCGGTTTTTGGCTGGCGTCGACTGCGTCATACACACAATGTCGCGCGATCAAACGCTAGTAGGCTTCCATTCAGTAGTCATCATGCCAACACGTTATGTGAGCGCACAACAATTGATGCAACTCAACATGTTGTCACCTAGCTGGACCATGCACTTTGAAGTTTTGAGGCCCAACGCCAAACGCGGAATGAAGCGCCGACGTGAACCTGCGGCACAACTTGTCACTCGGCGAATTCCTTTGTGAAGTCGGCACCGAGCCGAAGGAACTCCCGATCGAGAGCGGCTCGCATACAAACGGGGCCAGGCCGCCATGCGCAACCACCTTGAACGCCCCGTGGCCGGGTCGCCGCCCTGGCGCGAGGTCTGGCGCGACCTTGGCCCGACCTATGCCAGCCATGGCGCGATCGCCTTCATCTTTGCCGCCACCGGGCCGCTGGCGGTGATTCTGGCGGTGGGCACCGGCGGCGGCCTGAGCGCGGCCGAGCTGGCATCGTGGGTGTTTGGCGTGTTCTTCATCAACGGGCTGGTCACGTTGTTCATGAGCTGGCGCTACCGCTTGCCGCTGGCCATGGCGTGGACCATTCCGGGCACCGTTCTGGTCGGCCCGGCGCTCAAGCACCTGAGCTTTCCCGAGGTGATTGGCGCGTTCTACGCCACCGCGGCGCTGATGGCGGTGCTGGGCTTGAGTGGCTGGGTCAAGCGGCTGATGCAGGCGTTGCCGATGCCCATCGTGATGGGCATGGTGGCCGGGGTGTTTCTGCGCTTTGGGGTGGACATCGTGCGCGCGCTGCACAGCGACGCGTGGATCGCCGCGCCCATGGTGCTCACCTTCTTCACCCTGGCCGCGCTGCCGCACCTGGCGCGGCGCCTGCCGCCGGTGATCGGCGCGCTGCTGGTCGGCGTTGCGGCGATCGTGCTGACCGGCCGCATGCACGGCGCCGATGTCGGCCACTTCGCGTTGGCGCAGCCGGTGCTGCAGGCGCCGGTGTGGTCGCTCGGCGCGCTGGTTGAGTTGGTCGTGCCGCTGGCCATCACCGTGCTGGTGGTGCAAAACGGCCAGGGCCTGGCGGTGCTCACGCACACCGGGCACACGGTGCCGATCAACGCGGTGGCCACCGCCTGCGGCGTCGGCGCGGCGCTGTGCGCGATGGTCGGCGCGGTCAGCACCTGTTTGACCGGGCCGTCGAACGCGCTGATCACCTCGGCCGGCCAGCGCGAGCGCCACTACACCGCGGCGATGACCATGGGTGCGCTGATGGTCGTGTTCGGCCTGGTGGCACCGACCTTCACCCACCTGATGCTCGCCGCGCCTAAGGAATTCATCATGGCGCTGGGCGGCGTGGCGCTGCTGCGCGTGCTGCAGGCCGCCTTTGTCAGCGCCTTTGCCGGCCGCTTCACGATGGGCGCGTTGGTCAGCTTTCTGGTCACCGTCGCCGACCTCGGGCTGTTCAACATCGGCGCCGCGTTCTGGGGCCTGGTGGCCGGGTTTGTGGTTTCGGTGCTGCTGGAAAAAACCGACTTCGCGGCGCTGGCGGATGCGGCTTGAGAGCATCCCAGGCCCCTGGCGGCGCCCGGCGTTCGCGGAGAAACGACCGAATTTGGAAGGTTTCACAATGCGGAACGTTTTGTTTCTCATGAGGTCAGGAAGCAGCGCGCGCGATTGAAATGCGTTGACCCGGGTGACGTTTGTCCATACAGTAATTCATGCCCGTCGAATGGGATCCGAACAAGGCCAGCGCCAATTTGAAGCACCACGGCGTGTCATTCGCCGAGGCCGCCACCGTGCTCGCTGATGAGCTTGCGCTGACGCGCGAAGATGCCGACGCCATGGGCGAGCAACGCTTCGTGACCTTGGGCCTGAGCGCTGTCGGCATGCTGCTGGTGGTGGTCTACACCCATCGCGAGCCAGACATTTATCGACTCATCTCAGCATGGAAAGCAAACGCGCCACAGAGGAAAGCGTATGAAAAAGCCTACCGCCGCTGAGCCCTATCGCGACATCGACTTTGCATCTGGCAAGCGTGGCGCTGTCATTCGCTCCGATGCTGGCAAGACGAAGATCTCCATCCGCCTGGACAACGCAGTACTCGACCACTTCCGTGCCCAGGTCGAGGCGGCCGGCGCCGGCAACTACCAGACGCTGATCAACGACGCGCTGGTTGCGCATATTCAGCAATGCTCGTTCATGGAGGCGGTCCGTCTGGTGGTGAGGGAGGAACTGGGCAGCGCGCGACCCGCGTCCCGCTCGGCCGTGGCCAAGCCGAGGTCGAAGGCAGCGGCCGTCTAGGCTGCGGCATGATCGGGGCCATGTCCTGGTCGACCATTGCCATCCGTCCGGCGGCGCTGCCGCTGCCTTTGTCCGCACTGGCGCTGCCGCCGCGCGGCGCGCCACCAGCGCGGCCGGCGACGCTGGCGCCGACGTTGGCCAACGCCGCGGCGGCGACTTGCCGCGACTGTCTGCACCAGACCCAGGGCCACGGTTGCCGCGCCGCCGGCGAGCGCAAGCCGGTGCTGCGGCCAAACGGCCCGCCACCCGAATTGAGCGGCCCGGCGCAGCGCCTGGAGCGCATTCTTTCGGCGTTGGGCGCGGCGCTGCACTTTCCACCCGACCGGCCCGAGCTGGGCGGGGTGCGCGCGCTGCGGCTGGCCGATGGCCAGGCCGAGCTGGAACTGGCCTGCGACACGCGCTGCGGCGGCGGCGCCGGGCTGGCCGACCTGGCCTTTCACACGCTGCGCGCGCTGCTGCCCGATACCGACATCTTCGTGCTGCCGGTGGCCTGACCGCCGCGCGGCCGACCTTGGCCGACGCCCCATGCACGACAGGTTTAACCAGCGCAAGGAAAGCAACACCATGGGCCCATTGGCCGGACTGCGGGTGATTGAGCTGGCCGCGATTGGCCCGGTGCCGATGTGCGCGACGCTGTTTGCCGACCTGGGCGCCGAGGTCACCCGCATCGACCGCGTGCGCGCCAGCGGCCTGGGGCTGCCGGTGCCCACGCGCTTTGACGTGCATGGCCGCAGCCGGCGCTCGGTGGCGCTCGACACGCGGCAGGCCGCCGGCCGCGACGCCGCGCTGCGGCTGATCGAGCGTGCCGACGTGCTGCTCGAAGGCTTTCGCCCGGGCGTGGCCGAGCGCATGGGGCTGGGCCCGGACGATTGCCTGGCGCGCCACGCCGGGCTGGTCTACGGCCGCATGACCGGCTTCGGCCAGAGCGGGCCGCTGGCCGGCGCCGCCGGGCACGACCTGAACTTCATCGCGCTGAGCGGCGCGCTGCACGCCATCGGCGGCGCCGACCAGCCGCTGCCGCCGCTGAACCTGGTCGGCGACTATGGCGGCGGCGCGCTGTTTCTGGCGCTGGGCGTACTGGCCGCGCTGCTGGAGCGGCAACGCTCGGGTCGCGGCCAGGTGGTCGACGCGGCGATGGTCGACGGCGCGTCGGCGCTGATGGGCATCTTCCACAGCCTGGCAGGCGCCGGGCTGTGGGACAGCGCGCGCCGCGGCGCCAATTCGATCGACGGCGGCGCGCCAAACTACACCACCTACGCCACCGCCGACGGCCGCTGGCTGGCGGTCGGCGCGCTAGAGGACAAGTTCTTCACTCAGCTTCTGCAAGCCATTGGCCTGCCGCTGTCGCTGGCCGAACTGCTGCACCAGCGCGCGGCCTGGCCGCGGCTGCGCGCGGTGCTGGCCGAGCGCTTCAAGACGCGCAGCCGCGACGCCTGGTGCGCGCTGCTCGAAGGCGGCGAATGCTGCGTCACCCCGGTGCTTGACCTGCACGAGGCGCCGCGCCATGCCCACGCCCAGGCGCGCGCGGCCTTTGTCGAGGTCGGCGGCATGCCGCAGCCGGCGCCTGCGCCGCGCTTTTCGCGCAGCCAGACGTCGCCGCCGCGGCCGGCGGTGGCGCCGGGCCACGACAGCCGCGCGCTGCTGGCCGAGGTGGGGTTTTGCGACGACGAACTGGCGGCGCTGGCCGCCGCCGGCGTGATGCACCAGGCGGAGGCCGGTGATGCGTGAGGGCAGCGCCAACCACACACCGCGCGTTGCGCGCGACGGCCGCGGCACGCCCAGCGCCTCGCCGGCGCCGGCGCTGCGCGCGTCGGCATCGCTGGTGGTACTGCGCGACGGCGCGCACGGGCTGGAGGTGCTGCTGGGCGTGCGCGCCGAGCGCCCGGGCGACCAGAACAGCCGCGCGGCGGTGTTTCCCGGTGGCCTGCTCGACGCCGCCGACGGCGCGCAAGGCCCGCGTTGCCGCGGCCTGGACGACGCCGCCGCCAACGCCCGGCTGGGGCTGGACGCCGGCGCGCTGGCGTATTGGGTGGCCGCGGTGCGCGAGTGCTTTGAAGAAGTCGGCCTGCTGTTTGCCGTTGACGCCGAGGGCCAGCCGGTGGACCTCAGCCGCCACGGCGATGCCGAGCTGCTGGCCATGCGCCAGGCGCTGCATGCGCACCAGCTCGACATCGGCACGGTCTGCGACCGGCTGGCCCCGGGCGGGCAACTGGCGCTCGACCGGCTGGCCTACAGCGCGCACTGGATCACCCCGCTCGGGCTGCCCAAGCTCTACGACACGCGCTTTTTCGTCGCCGAGGCGCCGCCCGGGCAGCACGCGCTGGCCGATGGCAACGAGACCGTCGCGCTGCACTGGCTGCGCCCGGCCGAAGCGCTGCAGCGCCAGCGCGACGGCACGCTGCGGCTGATGAATGTCACCGAGCGCATCGTCGCCGACCTGCAGCGCTTTGCGCGTGCCGCCGACGCGGTGGCCTGGGCCCGCGCGCAGGCGCGGGTGCCGGTGAACCGGCCGCGCCTGGGCCGCGGCCCGCAGGGCCGGGTGGCGGTCAACATCGACGACTGGCCGTATGCCGAAATCGGCCGCCTCGACCCGCACGGCCGCGGCAACTGCTGGGTCGAGTTGACCCCCGGCCGGCCGGTCTGGCTGAGCCCGCGCGTGTGCCGGGTCACCGCGCCCAATGGCAACCTGATGACCGGCCCGGGCACCAACAGCTACTTCATCGGCGACCCGGCGCGCGACGACTGGGCGCTGCTCGACCCCGGCCCCGACGACGCCGCGCACATTGCCGCGCTGCGCGCCGCCGCGCCCGGGCGCATCACCCGCATCCTGGTCACGCACACCCACAAAGACCATTCGCCGGCGGTGCAGGCGCTGGTCGCTGCCAGCGGCGCGCCGACCTGGGGCCGCGTCGCCGCGCACCCCGAATGGCAGGACGCCAGCTTTCGCCCCGACCATGTGGCCAGCGATGGCGACCGGCTGGCGCTCGGCGAGGGCGTGACGCTGCGCGCGCTGCACACCCCGGGCCACGCCAGCAACCACCTGTGCTGGCTGCTGGAGGAGGAAAAGCTCCTGTTTACCGGCGACCACCTGATGCAGGGCAGCACGGTGGTCATCAGCCCGCCCGACGGCGACATGGCGGCTTACCTGGCGTCGCTGCGCTCACTGCTGGCGCTTGAGCTGGACTGGCTGGCGCCCGGCCACGGCTTCTTGATCGACCAGCCGCACGCCGTGGTTCACAAGACCATCGCCCACCGGCTGGCGCGCGAGGCCCAGGTGCTGGCCGCGGTACGCGCCCAGACACAGGAAAGCAGCGCCGCTGACGAAGACCGCCTGCTGGCCACGGTGTACGCGCAAACGCCGCGCGCGCTGCACGCGGTGGCGCTGCGCTCGCTGCGTGCGCACCTGTTGAAGCTGCGCGACGACGGCCTGGTCGAGGCGGTCGGCGCGCGCTGGCGGGCGCTGGACCAAGTTGGCGTGCTTTAGTCGCCGACCGACTTCAACAGCTCGCTGACCTCATCTTGCTGCGCAAAGCCATTGCCCAGCTTTTGCAGCGTGCGCAACTCGTCGCGCGCCGCGGGCTTGTCGCCGGCCTTGATCTGAAACTTGGCCAGTTGCAGCCGGTAAGGCGCGATTTGCGGCGCCAGCTTGACCGCCTGCGCCTGGGTCTTCACGGCTTTGCTCCAGTCGCCGCCCACGCTTTGGCACAGCGCCACGGTATCTAGAACCGGCGCCTGCAACGTGCTCAGCGGCAACGCGCGTTCGGCCAGCGCCAGCCCTTCGGCCTTGCCGTTCGAACACAGCAAAAACGCCAGATTGTTCAGCGCCAACGGGTGCTGCGGCTGCCGCTCCAGCACCTCCCGGTAGCGGCGCTCGGCGTCGTCGCCGGCTTTGCGCGCCATCGCCTGGTCGGCCAACTGAATCGCCATCGCCACATCGGCCGGGTGGGCCTTTTGCCAGTCGGCGGCAAAGCGTTCCGCGTCGGCCGATTTGCCGGCCCTGGTCAGCGCGACCTGGACGAGCACGGCCAGCGCGCCGGAGTCGGGCGCCAGCGCCAGCGCCTTGCGGTAAGCGGCCTCGGCGCCGCCCCACTGCTGCTGCGCGGCGGCAATGTCGCCTTCAAGCTGGAAACCCACCGTGGCCTTGGGCCAGCGCGCCTGTATCTTGCGCGCCTGCGCCAGCGCGACATCGGGCTTTTTCTGCTGCATGGCCTGCGCGGCCAGCGCCTGCAGCACCGGCAGCGCCTCAGGCTCCAGCTCCTGCGCCTTGCGCAGCGCCGCCGCCGCGCCGTCGTTGTCGCCGGCGGCGCGGTAGGCCTCGGCCAGCAGCAACTGCGTGCGCGCCGAGCGCGGGTCGGCACTGGCCAGGCGGCCAAAAGTGGTTACCGCCTGTTCGGGCTGGCCACTTTGCATTTCGGCACGGCCGAGCAGCTCACGCAGCGGCATCTCGTCGGGCAGCGCAGCCACCGCGGCGCGTGCCGCATTGAGCGCCTTGTCGGGCTGGTTGGCGGCCATCCATTGGTCGACCTGCACCAGCCGGGGCAACGACGACGACGGATCGGCCTTGACCGCCTTTTCTATCCAGCGCTGCGCTTCTTCGCGGTCGCCGCTGCGCAGGCTGACTTCGGCGCGCGCCAGCATCGCCTTGGCATTGTTCGGCTGTGCGTCAAGCAGCTTGTCGAAGCGTTTGCGGGCGTCGTCCTTCTTGCCGGCGGCCAGGTCCAGGTCGGCCAGTCCGGCCAGCGACGGCAGGTAGTTCGGCTCCTTGGCGATGGCCTTTTCAAAGTACGCCCGCGCCGCGCCGCTGTCGCGGCCATAGGCCGAAATGCGGCCGCGCAAGTGGTCCGGTAGTGCGCTGTCAGGCAGCTTGGCGGCCAGTTTGTCGACCTGCTGCAGCGCGCCCTTGGCGTCGCCGCGGCGCAGCTTGGTGGTGATCAGCGCCAGGTCGACGCGGCTGCCTTTGTCTTCATCGGCCAGCTTCTCCAGGTCGGCCAGCGCCTTGTTGTCGCCCTGCTCCAGCCGGCTCAGGGCCTGCATGGCCTTGGTTCGAGCGTCATCGGGGTTGATCTGCGCCGCCTTGGCAAAGCTTTGGTCGGCGGCCTTTTTGTCGCCGCTTTGCAGATAGGCCCGACCGGCGATGCGCAGCGCGTCGGCGTCGGCCGCCTTGCCTTCGAGCAGCGGCGCCAGGGTGGTCAGCGCCTTGGCCGGCTGGCGCTGCTGCAACTGCAGTTCGGCCAGCGCCCGGCGCGGCAACGCCAGCTTGGGTGCCAGCTGGATCGCCTTGGCCAGGTGGGCCTCGGCCTGCGCCATGTCCTTGAGCCGGTATTCGGCCTCGCCGGCCAGGGTCAGCAGCATCGGGCTGTCGGGGGCCGAACGCAACAGCCCTTGCGTCAGCTCGCGCGCCCTGGCGAAGTTGCCGTTGTTGGCCGCAAGCAGCGCTTCGTAGTAGGCGGTTTGCGGGCTTTTTGGCGCTGCCTTTTGCATCTTCTCCCACTGTGCCTGGGCGCCGTCCTTGTCGCCCAGCGACAGCAAGGCGCCAACCACCGCGCTGTGGACCCCGATTTGCGCGGGCCTGAGCTTGAGCGACTCCTGCCACGCTGTCACCGCCGCCGCCAGGTCGCCCTTGCGCTGCAGCAGCTCACCTTTGAACGCCCAGGCCTGCGCACTGCCGGGACTGCGCTGCAGCAGCGCACTAACCCGCGCCAACGCGCCCTCGATGTCGCCACCAGTGGCCCGCAGGCGCGCCCACAGCAGGGTTGCCGGCGGATCGTCAGGCGCCCGCTTGAGCACCGCGTCGAGCACCTCGTCGGCCTTGTCAAGCGCGTTGGTCTTCGCGTAGGCCTCCGCCAGGTGGGTTTTGAACACGGTGTCGGCTGGCACCGACTTGAGTTCCAGATTGCCGTATTGCTGCAGCAGCAATTCGGCCTTGCCCTGCTGCAGCATGGCGCCGGCCAGCAGCGGCAAGACCGCGTCTTCAGACTGGCCTTTTTCGAGCGCGCGGCGCAGTTCAGCCTCGGCATCGGCGGCTGCGCCGGTCTCCATCAGCAACTGCCCCAGCAGCAACCGGGCCTCGCCGTTGTTGGGCGACTTCTGCAGCACCGTGCGCACATGCGCGCGGGCCGCTTCGTACTCGTGCTTGGCGATCTGTGTCCGCGCCGCCGCCAGCAGGTCTTCCGGCTTCGGGCCACATGCCAGCAGTGCCAGGGCCACCGCGGCGGCCAGCAGGCCCGGTCGCCACCTTGTTTCGTATTGCCGCGCCATGGGCATCACCTCGTCAGGGGCTGAACTGGTCGAGCAACGTGAAATGCTCGACCAGCGGCGGTTGCGCAAAAAACGGCCCGACGATGTCGCGCCACTGCGCGAACAGCGGCCCCTGCCGAAAACCGACGGTGTGCGCCTCCAGGCTGGCCCAGACGATGTGCAACACGTAGCGCTCGGGCGACTCAATGCCGCGCTGCACGTCCCAGCGCAGTACGCCGTCGGCACGCGCGATCACCGTGCGCAGTCCATGCCCGATGGCGGCTTCAAACTCCGCCTGGCGGCCGGGTTGGATGCGAATTTCGGCAATTTCAAGAATCACGATGTCTGCCTCCGATCAATGCGCCAATTTTGACCGCTTGGCGCGGCGCAGCTCGGTGCCGCGGTCTGGTCGCCGAAACGACCCCTCTTCAGGGGGGCCCGTAGCGCACCCCCGGCAGACGCCCCTTTCGGGCGATGGCGCACAACGCGAGCGGTCAGCAACACTCGCGCCACATCCAACCAGCACCACCGCCATGACGCCCCATTCAGCCTTTGTCCACCCCTGCGCCACCACCGCGCGCGTCGGCCCCGGCACGCGGTCGGTCGCGCCCGACCCGCCCAGCGTTTGCGCGCCGCGCAGCGGCGCCGACGGCTGCGGCCGCTTCGAGTCCAGCCGCCAATTGCGCGAGGGCCTGCAGGTCATGGAGATTGCGCCGGATGACTGGCTGGCCCTGGCACGCCACTTCCAGTCCCCGCGGCCCTTACCGCGCCGGCATTGACCCGCGCACGGTGCCGCCCCGACGCGGCCGCATGGGCGGCCTTGGCGCCGACCATTGCAACCGGCGGCGGGCGCTGGTATGGCTTGTCGCGCCCGGACAGTGTCAGCGCCATGCGCGTGACCCAGTCGTGCGTTCGCGACGGCGGCGCGTGCTGCACCATCAGCGCCACCCAGGCGATCCAGGCTGCCAGCCAAAAACCGGCGTACCGCGGCACGCCCGGACGGCGCACCGACAGCGCCGCCAGAGCGGCGGCAAAGCCCAACGCCAGCCCGGCCAGCACCTCGCTGCCCGAATGCGCGCCGACCGCCACCCGCGACATGCCAACCGCCGCCGCCAGCGCGCAGCCCAGCGCCAGCCACCAGGCGGCCAGCGGCCCGCCACCCACCCACCACAGCAGGGGCGGCAGCACCGCGGCGGCAAACATCGCGTGGCCGGAGACGCCGGTGAAGTCAAGCGCCTCCCACCCGATGCCCCAGCCAATGAAGGCCAGCTTGCTGGCGGTGGTCAGCAGCGCGGCCAGCGCGGTCGCGCCCAGCCAGCGCACGGCGACACGGCGCCCGCGCGCACTTGCCGCCAGGCCCAGGCAGGCCAGCAACAGCACGGGCAGCAATATTTGCGCCTCACCCAGCCGGCTCAGGCGCAGCCAGGCGGCCAGCGGCAGCAGTTCAGCGCGCATCAAGCGGGCGCCTGATCAGCCGCGCCAAGCGCTGCCGCGCAACCGCGGCGGCAGACAAACTGCGGGACAATCCGCGCCCGCATCCGGCGGCGTGTTGCCGGGTTCAGCGCCTTGCAGCAGCGCCACACTGAACCCAGCGCCCACCGCGCATTTCCAGGAGCCTGTGTCATGGCCTCGGTCAACAAAGTCATTCTGATCGGCAACTTGGGGCGCGACCCCGAAGTGCGCTACACGCCCAACGGCAGCGCGGTGTGCAACGTCAGCGTGGCAACCACGCGCAACTGGAAAAACAAAGACAGCGGCGAGCGCCAGGAAGAAACCGAATGGCACCGCGTGGTGTTCTTCGACCGGCTGGCCGAAATTGCCGGTGAGTACCTGAAAAAAGGCCGCCCGGTTTATGTGGAGGGCCGTCTGCGCACGCGCAAGTGGACCGACAAGGACGGTGTCGAGAAGTACACCACGGAAATCTTCGCCGAGCAGATGCAACTGCTCGGCAGCCGTGAAGGGAGTGGCGGCGGCGGCCATGAAGGCTATGGCGACGAGCACGGCGGCGGCGAGGCGCCGCGCCGCAGCGCGCCGCCACGCCCGGCCGCGCCGCGCCCGTCGCCTGCGCCGGCACCAGCCGCCAAGCCGGCCGGCACCGGTTTTGACGACATGGACGACGACATCCCGTTCTGACCGTCCGCCTGCCCACCCGGGCTGCCCGGCGCTGACGGCGCAGCCGGTCGAGGGCCACCTGTCAACCCCACCGGCCATGCCCAGTACCCGCCAAGCAGCCAAGTCCGACGCGCGCAAGGTCACGCTGGAGATGGTCGCCGCGCACGCCGGCGTGTCGCCGGCCAGCGTGTCGCGCATCCTCAACGGCAGCGCGGTTGTCAGCGACGAGAAGCGCCAGGCGGTCGACCAGGCGATTGCCGCGCTTGGCTTCGTGCCCAACCCGGTGGCGCGCGGGCTGGCCGGTGGCCGCACGCTGAGCATCGGCGTGGTCACGCAATCGATAGACAGCCCGTTTTACGGCGTCGCGCTGCGCGGCATCGAAGACGAGCTTGACCGCGCCGGCTACAGCGCGCTGTTCGTCAGCGGGCACTGGAACGCGGCCGAAGAGGCGCGCTGCATCGACATGCTGCGCGCGCGCCGCGTCGATGGGCTGATCGTGCTCACCGGCCGGCTCAGCGACGCCGCGCTGCGCGCCTGCGCCAAGTCGCTGCCGGTGGTGGTGACCGGACGCAACCTGCGCGCGGCAACGCTGGCGTCGCTGAACTTCGACAACCGCGGCGGCGCGCGGCTGGCCACCGATTTCCTGATCGCGCTTGGCCACCGGCGCATTGCCTTCATCGCCGGCGACGGTGACCACCCCGACGCGATCGAACGGCTGCAGGGTTACAAAGACGCGTTGACCGCCGCCGGCATCGCCTGGCAGCCGGGCCTGGTCGCCGCCGGGCAATTCCACGAGGAAAGCGGCCACACCGCGATGGAACACCTGCTGGAAAGCCGGCAGCGCTTTACAGCGGTGTTTGCCGCCAACGACCAGATGGCCTTTGGCGCAGCGCTGGCGCTGCACCGGCGCGGCATGCGCGTGCCCGACGACGTGTCGCTGGTCGGCTTTGACGACTTGGCCAGCGCGCTGTATTCGCTGCCGCCGCTGACCACCGTGCACCAGCCCGGCTACGAGCTGGGCCGGCTGGCCGCCGACGCGCTGCTGCGGCTGCTGGCCGGCGAAAAGCCGAACACCGAGTTGCCCGCACCCAGGCTGGTGGTGCGCGAATCGACGCGGCGCTTGAGCGGCTGACGCGGCACGGCCGGCAACGTAGGCAGCCTGTGGGCTGCCTGGCGAGCGACAGTCAGGGTCGGTAGACCCTCCTGTGTGGCCCGCAAGGCCGAACCGCAGCGATACCCAGTGCCATCGCGAGGATTCGCAGCGCTTTCGTCGACCGCCATGCGTCGGCGGAACTGCCCGGGTGCGAAGCCGGTGACGCGCCGCGTTTCGCGGCTGAAGTGCGACTGGTCCGCGTAGCCGGCCGCGGCGGCGACGCCGGCCCAGTTGACGCCACGCGGCGTCTCATGCGCCGCCATGGCGTCGAAAAACGCACGCTCGGCGCGTCCCAACGCCTGCAAGCGGCCGGCCGACTGGCGTTACTGGTTGGTGAAGCCAATCGGCCCGATGTTGACGCCGGTCGAGTAGGTCACTTGTGAGCCGCCGGCATTGGCGTTGGTGAAGTTGAAGCTGGTCGCCGGCACCGTGATCGCCACCCGCGCCAGCTTCGACAGCACGCTGGCCACCGCGGTGGCGTTGGTGTCGGTGCCGCACACGCCCTTGACCGTGAAGCCCGACAGCGCCATCTTGTACGCAGAGGCGGCACCGATCTTCTTGTTGGCAACCAGGGCCTGCGACAGCTCGGTGCCGCCCGATCCGGTGGCGGTGCAGCCGGCGATCTTCGGCCCGGCCAGCACCACTTCAAGCGTTGGGTTGAAGTTGCCCTGCTCGTACATTCCTGCAGGCCCCCACAGCAGCATCTTCAGGCTGGCGTAGCTGCTGACGTTGACCGTGCCGTTGGACGGCGCATTGGCAAACAGCCCCATGTACGACGATGCAAAGGTGCTCGCCGGCGCGGTCAGCACGAAGTAGCGGAAGAAGTTGGGCACGCCCTGCTGGTCAATGCTGCCCGAGACCCAGCCGCCCTCCTCGATCTTTTGCGCCGAGGTACTCAACGTGGTGTCGTTGAAGTAGCCGATCGCCCCGCCGCTGGCGGCACCGGTGGTGGTGGCACCGTCAAACTTCGCGTGGTTGCCATTGCTGTCGATGGGGCCGACGTAGTCGCCGGCAAACACCGCGTCGCCACTCAGGATGAAGCCGAACTTGTCGCTGGCGCTGGCCACTGGAATCGTCACCGCGCCGCCCGAGCCCATGTCGGGCACGGTGGCCGGGTTGCTGGACGAGGCGGTGTCCCAGAAATAGATGTTGTCGACGTACAGCGTGCCCGGTCCGGTCGACTCCAGCTTGATCTGGTTGACCGCGCTCAGGTCAGGCGCGGTGTAGTTCGACAGCGGGATGTCGACCGTGTTCCAGCCCTTGGTGGTCAGCGTCTGGGTGAAGGCGTTCTCCTTGCCGCCGCCAATCACTGACACTTTCACCGAAGTCAGGTCGGGCGTCCAGAAGTCGATGTGCAGCTTGCCCTTGGCCGACACATTTTGCGCGTTGGCCGACCAGTCCAGACCCTGGTAGTTGAGGTTCGAGTACTTGAGCAGCTTGTTGCCGGCGAGTGTTTGCTCGCCACCGCAGACGGTGGACTGGCCCCAGTTCGGGCACGAGTCGATCCCGGTGACCGCCGCCGCGTCGCTGTAAATCACCACCGCACCGGCCGGCACCGCGGTGCTCGGCGCGCAGGTCGGCTCGGTGGTGCCGCAGCCCGCGGCCGAAGCGCCGCCCCAGAAGTAGATGTTGTCGACGTACAGCGTGCCTGGGGTCGTCGATTCGAGCTTGATCTGGATGATCGCGGTCTTGTCGGGCACGGTGTAGTTGCTCAAGTCGATGTCGACACTGTTCCAGGTGCCTGCGGTCAAAGTCTGTGTAAAGGCGTTTTCCTTGCCACTGGAGATGATCGACACCTTCACGCTGGTCAGGTCCGGCGACCAGAAATCGATGTGCAGCTTGCTCTTGGCCGACACGTCCTGTGCATGGGCCGACCAGTCCAGCCCCTGATAGTTCAGGTTCGAGTACTTCAGCGACTTGTTGCCGGCAATCGTCTGCTCACCGCCGCAGACCGTGGCCTGGCCCCAGTTCGGGCAGGAGTCGAGGCCGGTGACTGCCGCGGTGTCGCTGTAGATCACGGTGGCACCACTCGGGATCGCCGTGGTCGGTGCGTTGGTCGGCGCGGTCGCGCCGCTGCCACCACCACCGGCACTGCCCCAGAAGTAGATGTTGTCGACGTACAGCGTGCCCGGGGTCGTGGCTTCGAGCTTGACCTGGATGATGGCGGTCTTGTCGGGCACGGTGTAGTTGCTCAAGTCGATGTCGACACTGTTCCAGGTGCCGGTGGTCAGCGCCTGCGTGTAGGCGTTTTCCTTGCCGCTGGAGATGATCGACACCTTCACGCTGGTCAGGTCGGGTGACCAGAAGTCAACGTGCAGCTTGGTCTTGGCCGACACGTTTTGCGCGCTCGCTGACCAGTCCAGCCCCTGGTAGTTCAGGTTCGCGTACTTGAGTAGCTTGTTGCCGGCAATGGTTTGCTCGGGGCTGCAGACGGTGGACTGGCCCCAGTTCGGGCAGGTGTCCAACCCATTGACCACCCCGCTGTCGCTGTAGATCACGGTCGAGCCGCTGGGGATCGTCGTCGCCGGTGCCGTGGTTGGTGCCGTGGCGCCGCCGCTGCCGCCGCCGGGCCCGGTGACGTAATCTTTCGACGCGTTGGTCGCCACCGTGTTGGCGTTGCCGGCGATGTCGGTGAAGGTGCCGGCGGCAACCGACACCGCGATGGTGCCGGTGGCGTTGGCAGGTGGCGTCACCACCACCGTGGCCTGCGAGCCGCTCTGGCGGGTGAAGGCGCCGACGCTGCCGCCGGTCACCACCACATCGCTGGCGCTGAAGCTGGTGCCCACGTCTTCGCTGAAGACGAAGGTGAAGGTCACCGGCCCGGTCGCCGTCGGCGCGGCCACGTCGTTGGCAATCTGCACCGTCGGCGCGGTGGTGTCGGGCGTGGTAGTCGAGTTGCCCACCGGCTGCGGCGGGGGCTCGGCGCCACCGCCGCCGCAACCCACGAGCGCGGCGCCGGCCAGCAGCAGTGCGGCCAGCGAGAGGAGGGGGGTTCGGTTCGGCATGGTGCGCGGTCTCCGTCGGGTCTGAATGCGGTGGCGCTGTGAAAGCGCTTTCAAAATGAGCTTAGTCGGCTGTCGCGGCAAACGCAATGGGCCGGTGCCTGAGACTTTCCCTAGGGCGACGCGCAATTCGCGCGTGGCTGCGCGCGGTTGCGCAGCGGTTCGGCCCGGCCCGGCCTGGTCGCCGGAATCATTGGCTGCGCGCCAGCTTGAGCGCGGCCACGTCGAGCGTCTTGCCGTCGCTGAAGCGCACCGTGATCGGCGCCTTGCCGGCGTTGAAGGCCAGGTACGAGCGGCCACCGTCGGCGCGCCTGAACACGGCGTACAGCGGCGTGTCGGCGGTCACCGAGAGGTCGGGCGTGCCCAGTGCGCTCAGGCTCAGCAGCCAGTGCAGCGTGTGCGAGCGCGTCTCTCCCAGCTCGACCGCGCCCCAGCGGTTCCACTGCGCCAGCGCTGGCGCCGGGTCGGCGAGCGCCTGGTACTTGGCAAACACGTCCTGCCAGATGTCCGCCGGGTCGACCTTCTTGCCGCGATCGGCCCAGATCGCCTGTTCGTCCTTCAGCGCCGCCAGGTTGCGGCGGATGTAGTCGGGGTGGCCGGCCATGTAGGTCGAGGCGGTGGTCACCGGCAGCAGGTTGATGCCGGTGATCTGGCGCGGGTCGTCGGTCCACCAGGTGTTGTGAATGTACTTGCCGCCAAACACCTGCGCCACGTCGACGTTCTTGTACTCGGGCGCCAGCACCAGGCGGTGCACGTCGAACCAGTAGTGGTTGATGGCCTGCGCTTCAGTGGCGTACAGGTAGGCGCCGAGGTCGCGCAGTGCGCGGTTGCCGGTCACCTCACCCCAAAGCACCAGCCCGACCCAGGCATTGATCGCCTCCGACGACGACTCCTGGTTGTTGCCGAACATGCCGTAACTGCCAACGCCGCCCTGACCATTGGCCCACGAGTGGCCTTCATAGACGTCGAAGTTGCGCAGAAACGGGAAGTCGGCGCGCCCACGCTCGGCGGTGGCGATGTCGGCAACCAGCATGTCGACCTTGGCGCCGGCGCGCTCCCGGGCCGCCCAGGCCGGGTCGCGCAACGCAACTTCGGCCGCGGCGCGTATCCAGTAGCCGTACCAGAAGTGGTGGTCGTTGACTTCGGCAATGGCGAAGAAGTCGTCCGGATAGCTGGCCACCGCGCCGAGCGCCGTGTCGACAAAGAAGTAGCGCTTGCGGTCCTCGCCGCTGAACCAGTCGTCAAAGCGCTTTTTCAACATCGCCAGCAACTGCTCGCGGGCCTCGGTGTTGCCCTGTTGCTCGACCACGTCGAGCAGCTTGGTGATGCGCTGCAGTCCCTTGCCCTGCCAGTAGGCACTCTGCCCCTCGGGCAGCATCAGTCGGCGCGCGTTGCGCAGGTCGGACTTCATCACGTCGGCGAGTTCCTCGCCCCGCGCCGGGTCGCTCACACCCGGCCAGTAGGGGACGAAGCCGACGTAGCGGTAGCTGGTCGTGAAGGTTGGCGCGGCCAGCAGCTTGATCGGCCCGCGCACGCTGTCGTAAGCCGGCCCGAGCTTGCCGGCGACCGAGGCGTTGTCGTGCCAGTGGTGCGGGTACAGACCGTACAGCGGGCCAGCATCGCTGCCTTCCATCGCCCGCGTTGACGCGGTGAAGGTGGTCTGCACCGCGCTGGCGGCAACGTCGTAGCGCCACTGCACGCGCGTGCCGGTGACAAACGAGTAAGCATGGCGCGCCAGCAGCGCCAGGGTCTGCGGCTTGTCATCGGGCAGCACCGCAGCCGACAGGTAGCGCTTGTCGGCCGGCAGCCGCGCAATCCATTCGTTGGCCGAGACCTGCTCCCAGCGCGTGCCGGTCGGGCCGAACAAGGCGTAGGCCTTGCCCTTGACGCGCAGCGCCAGCAGCCTGGCGTCGCCGCCGCCGTCAAAGCGCTCGCCCGCGGCCGGCAGGCGCAGGCGCAGGTCGCCGCGCGACAACTGCAAGTAGGCGTAGGGGCTGCCATGCGCGACGGTGACACGCATGTCGTCGGTGCCACGGGCAAACGAGATGTCGATCGACCAGTCGCCCACGCCGGCCAGCTTGGCCGGACCGGGTTCGAAGTCCACCGGCGACAGCACGAGCGGCTCGCGGTGCGTGTAGGCGATTTCGGTATCGCGGCGCTCGGTGCTGGTGACTTCCTTGCCCGGCAGCGCCATCTCGAAGCCCTGCGCAGTGGTGCGCACCGTCATCGGCTGCACGAAGATCGGCAGCGGCGTCGGGTTGAAGATCAGCGTCGAGTACCACTGGCTGGTCGGCGCGGCCTGCTTGAGCATGGCCTCGGTGCGCATCGGCGCGGTCGGCAAGCCCTTGTCACTGCCTTTCGGTCCGACCTGAAAGGCCGGCTCGCCAACCCTCTGCGCCGCCACGCCCGGCGAGCCCAGACCCAGGCCCGCCACGCAGCCCACCACAGCCAGCGCTGCAACCACCTTCATGCATGACATTCGAGCACCTGCGAGCGAAGAAGTTGAGGCTTTCATTGTCTTTGAAAGCGCTTTCACGCAGACTCTGGTTTTCCCGATGTCCGCGTCTTGACCTCGGTCACGCCAGCGGCCCCCGTGGGGATGGGAAAACACGGACGGCTGCGGCGTTGACGATGCTTGCCGGTGACCGCTATGCTCTGAAAGCGCTTTCACGCTAGAACGCACCCATTCCAACTATTGCCGAGCGAGACCCCATGCCCCCTCTGCACATGAGCAAGATCCGGACCGCCATGACGGCTCGCAAAAGTGCCGTGGTGCGCGCCTGCGGCGCGGCTGCCGCGTCGCTGGTCCTGGCCAGCAGCGCGGGGGCATTTGACTTCGGACCGTTCAGCCTGACCGGTTTCGCCAAGGTCGACTTCACCCGCATCAGCAGCGAGTGCCCGCTCAAGGACTGCCAGGTGGAAAAGTTCGCCGGCCGCGAATTCATCTGGTCCGACGAAATCACGCAAGGCGTTGGCTACGGCGCGGGCACGACCCATGTCACGCTGTTCCAGCCCTACCTGGGGGCCAAGTTCGACCTGCCGCGCGGCTTCAAGCTGTCGGCGCTGCTGAGCCAGCGCTGGCGCGACGGCAAGCCTGACTTCAAGGGTTTTCTGTACGACCGCAGCATCAGCCTCAGCCATGAAGACTATGGCCGGCTGAGCATCGGCGCGATGCAGACGCGCGCCTGGAGCATGGCCGACTATCCGTTCGGCACCGACATCGGCATCGGCGACCCGTGGGCGTCGTCGGGCGCTGGCTATGCGCTGCTTACCCGCGCGCTGCGCTACACCTCGCGCCCGATGGACGTGGCCGAGGGCGACCTGGTGGTCGAACTGACGCACGACATCGGCAAGAGCGGCTGGCGCCGCAACAAGCCGCGCTTGTGGGAGCTGTGGCTGCAGTACCACCGCGGTGACCTGGGCGTGGACGTCATGATCCAGGAAACCCGCAACGGCCCACCGGTGGCCTTCGGCCACGCGCCTTTCAGCAGCCTGTTCTATGACTCGGCGTTCGACCAGGACCTGGGCGGCTCCGGCCAAAGCATTGCGATGCTGATGGCGCGCTACCGCATCGATTCAAAGCTGGAGCTCTACGGCGGCCTGCGCGGCAACCGCTGGAGCGGGGCTTACGCGGTGTTTCTGCAGTCCAAGGCGGTCAACCCGGGCGGCTTTGACATCTGGAACAACCCGATGAACGTCGACTGGAGCACCAACCTGGGCGGCGGCGTCTACAAGGCCTATTCGGCGCGCTCAATCGATCTGGTGCTGGGTGCGCGCTACAAGATCTCCAACAAGCTCGATGGCTACACCGGCATGGTCCATCTCGGCGAGGCGTCGACCGCCAACCCGATGGAGCGCGGCCAGTCCAACTCCGCCACCTTCAACACCCTGGGCCTGAGCTATGACTACGGCCACGGCCTGCGCCTGAACGGCGTGCTCGGCATGGTGAATTACGGCAAGCGTGGCCTGGCGCCGTTGAGCATGCCCAGCCACCAGGCCTTCACCGGCATTGACTCGCGCATCAAGCAGCACGGCAACTGGTTCGGCGCCGGCGTGACCTTCACCTTCTGACCCCCTACAGACAAGCACGAGAGCCCTGCCATGACACACCACCGGTTCGGCGTCGCCGAGTTGCGTCTCGTCCTGCTTCTTCTCATCGCTGCCGTGGTCAGCGCGTGCGGCGGCGGGGGCGGCGTGCCCTACACCGGGGTGACGACCCGGCCGCTGAGCGCCGATTTCACCGCGCGCAAGGCGGTGGCGTATTCGCCCTACCGCAGCTCGGCCAGCGAGGCCGACCTCAACGCCGAGGTCATTCCCAAGGCCAACATCAAGCAAGACCTCGACCTGCTGCTGGCCGCGGGCTTTCGCGCCATCCGCCTGTTCGACAGCTCGGACAAGGTGGCGCGGCAGACGCTGGAAGTCATTCGCGACAACAACCTCAACATCAAGGTGCAGCTCGGCGCCTTTGTGCTCGGCAGCAGCGAAAGCGCCAGCCGCGCCGAGATCGCGCGCTGCGTCGCGCTGGCCAACGAGTTCAAGGACATCGTGCTGGCGGTCAGCGTCGGCAACGAAACCATGGTGAGCTGGGCCTTCAACCGCATTGCGCCGGCGGTAATGGCCGACTACATCCACAGCGTGCGCAGCCAGGTGACGCAGCCGGTGACCACCGACGACAACTACGCCTTCTGGGCCAGCGCGCCGACGCTGATCACCGACCAGATCGACTACGCCGCGCTGCACACCTACGCCAACCTCGACACCTGGTTCGACCCCACGCGCTGGGCCTGGAAGTTCAAGAATGTGCCCGAAGCGCAGCGCGCGCAGGCGATGATGGACGCCGCGATCACCGAGACGCGCCGCCAGTACCAGGAGGCGCGCGACTTCCTCGACCACAAGGGGCTGAGCTACCTCCCGATCATCATCGGCGAGACCGGCTGGAACGCGGTCGACATCGGGCGCCAGCGCTTCCGCGCCCATCCGGTCAACCAGAAGTTCTACTTTGACCGTCTGCAGGCCTGGCTGGCCGAAGGCCGCGCCGGCAGCAGCGCGCCCAAGCAGATCTTTTATTTCGAAGCCTTCGACGAGCCGTGGAAGCAAGGCGACGACAAGTGGGGCCTGTTCAACGCCAAGCGCGAGGCACGCTACACGGTGCAGGCACTCAACGCGCCGGGCACCACCTTTGGCGCCGCGATCTGGGTGGTTGAGCCGGTGGTCGCCGGCAACGATGCCGACGGCAACGGCGTCTACACCGACGCCGACGCCGCCTACTTCCTGCCGCCGGTGGTCAATACGGCGATCGCCGCCGACAAGTACACCTTGTTCTCGGATGCAGCCGCCGGCGCCTCCGAAGTGCGCCCGGCCAACCTGCGCTGGGACGCCTTTGACGGCAGCACCGCGGGCTATGCCGAGGTGGCCGGCGCTTACGGCCCGGGCGACGCCAACACCGGCCTGCGCATCACGCCCAAGCCGGCCAGCTATGGCTGGGGCCTGCTGCGCCAGTCGCCCACCGCCGCCACCGACAACCTGTCGGGTTTTGCCGCCGGCAGGCTGAACTTCCTGGTCAGCACCACCTACCCGGGCAAGATCGAGATCGGCATCTCCACCGACACGCAGGACCGCGAGGGGCAGGAGGCCTACCTGCAGATCGGCCCCGGCGACTACGGCTACTGCAACACCGGCGCGTGGTGCTCGGTGTCGATTCCGTTGTCGGCCTTCGCGGCTGTCAACCCCAAGCTCGACCTGTCGCTGCTGCTGTCGCGCTTCATCATCGCCGACCGCTACAGCTTTACCGGCAAGCCCAACAACGCCGGCATCAACAACGTCATCACCCTAGACGCCATCTACTGGTCGAAGTGAGCGCCGCAGCGACTGCAGCGGCGCCAAGGCTTGCAACGCGGGTGGACGGCAAGGCGATGGCATTCACCCGCTGCCTGCTGAGCACGCGCGACAGCGGCCTGCGCCTGGCCGAACAGCCGCTGCCGCTGCCCGACCACAGCCATGGTCCGCAGCGGCAGGCGCGGGTGGCGGTCGACACCGCGCAGCGCTTTCAAACCCACCTCGGCTTTGGCGGCGCCTTCACCGAGGCCGCTGCCACGGTCTGGCAGGCGCTGCCCGAAGCCGCGCGCGAGCAACTGCTGCGCGACTACTTTGACCCCGCGCATGGCCACGGCTACACGCTGGGCCGCGTACACATCAACTCGTGCGACTTTGCGCTCGGCAACTACGCCCATGTCGAGCGGCCCGGCGACTTCGCGCTCGACAGCTTCTCGATAGCCCGCGACCGCCAGGCGCTGCTGCCCTTTATCCGCGCCGCGCAGCGCGTCGCCGGCCGGCCGCTGCAACTGCTGGCCTCGCCGTGGAGCCCGCCGGCCTGGATGAAGGACAACGCCGACATGAACCGTGGCGGCCGTCTGTTGCCGCAGTGCCGCGCCGCCTGGGCGCAGTGTTATGTGCGCGTCATCCGCGCCTATGCCGACGAGGGCGTGCCGATCTGGGGCGTGTCGGTGCAAAACGAGCCAATGGCGCAACAGGTCTGGGACTCGTGCCTGTACAGCGCCGAAGAAGAACGCGACTTCGTTCGTGACCACCTCGGCCCGGCGCTGCACGCCGCCGGGCTGGGTGACGTGAAGATCGTCATCTGGGACCACAACCGCGACCTGATGGTCGAGCGCGCCAACGTCGTCTATGCCGACGCCGAGGCCGCGCGCTATGTCTGGGGCACCGGCTTTCACTGGTACGGCCCGGAGCAGTTTGACCAGGTGCAGCAGGTACACGACGCCTGGCCCGACAAGCACCTGCTGTTCACCGAGGGCTGCCAGGAGGGCGGGCCGCACAGTGGCTCGGCGGCTGAATCGTGGGCCGTCGGCGAGCGCTATGCACGCAACGTGATCAACGACTTCAACCGCTGGACCGTCGGCTGGCTCGACTGGAACCTGCTGCTCGACGAACGCGGCGGGCCCAACCATGTCGGCAACTTCTGCAGCGCGCCGGTGCTGGCCGAGCGCGCCACCGGCACGCTGATGCACCTGGCCGCGTACTGGGTGCTGGGCCACTTTGCGCGCTTCATCCAGCCGGGGGCGCAGCGCGTGCTCACGGTGGCTGCGCCGGAGCTGGATGCCACCGCATTCGTCAACCCCGACGGCTCGACCGCCGTCGTCACCACCAACCGCGGCGACGCGCCGCTGCGCGTTGCCCTGCACATCGACCAGCTACGCGGCAGCGCCGAGCTGCCGCCGCATTCGATCGCCACCTACCTGGCCAGCCCCGCCGAGCCATGACGCCCCCCACCCCCATGCACGGCCGCTTTGTCGATGAAGACGGCGAGCCCGGTTACCGCATCGACCACCCCGACAGCGCCGCGCCGTTCTTCGTCGCGCTGGCCAGCGACAGCGACGTCTGGGCCTATGTGTCCACCGCCGGCTCGCTGGCGGCGGGGCGGCGCGACCCCGAGGGCGCCTTCTTTCCGTATGAGACGGTCGACCGCATCCACCTGCGCTGGGAACACACCGGCCCGCGCAGCTGGATCCGCATCGCCGACGGCAAGCGCAGCACGCTGTGGCAACCGTTCGCGCCACACCTGCAAGGCAACGGCTGCACACGCTCGGTGTGGAAAAACCTGTCGGGCACGCGGCTGCGCTTCAGCGAAGTCGACCCCAGCGGCCGGCTGGCCTTCGACTACGAATGGTCGAGCGCCGCGCCGCTCGGCCTGGTGCGCCGCGCGCGGCTGCGCGCGCTGGCCGGGCCGCTGCAGGTGCAGGTGCTCGACGGCGTGTTGAACCTGGTGCCGCCGGGGGTCAGCGTGGCGCACTCGACGACCATGAGCTGCCTGGCCGACGCCTACAAGTGGAACGAACTGGCCGCCGGCGGTCGGCTCGGCCTGTACACGCTGTACGCGCAAATCTGGGACCGCGCCGAACCCAAGGAGTCGTTCCAGGCCCTGGTCGCCTGGCACGCCGGGCTGCCACCGGGCACGACCACGCTGCTGTCCGACGCGCAGGTGGGGCGGTTTTGCCGCGATGGCTGGGTCGAGCCCGAGCCGCTGACACGCGGCCGGCGCGGCGCCTTCTTGGTCCACTTTGCGGCGACGGTCGACGAGCGTGGGCTGGACTGGTACCAGGTCATCGATTCGCCGCGCTCGCAGGTTCAGGTGGCCGAATTGGCGGCCACGCTGGGCGCGGGCGGCGGCACGCCCGAGTCGATACGCGATGCGCTGGCCGCCAACGCCGCCGGGCTGAATGAATTGCTGGCGCGCGCCGATGCGTTTCAGTCCTCCGGCGACCCGATGGCTGCCGCGCACCACCGCGCCAACGTGTTGTTCAACATCATGCGCGGCGGCGTGTTCGTCGACGGCACGCAGTTTGACCGCGACGACTTGCGTGCCTTCATCGAGCGCCGCCACCGCCCGAGCGCGGCCGCGCTGGCCGACACGCTGGCGGCCTGGCCGCCGCAAGTCGAGCGCGCCGTTGCACTGGACGCCGCGCTGGCCGCCGGCGGCGCGCCGGCGCAGCGCCTGGTGCTGGGCTATCTGCCGCTGACCTTCAGCCGCCGCCATGGCGACCCAAGCCGGCCGTGGAACAAGTTTTCCATCCGCGTGCGCGACGCGGCCGGGCAGCGCGTCGTCAACTATGAAGGCAACTGGCGCGACATCTTCCAGAACTGGGAGGCGCTGCTGACCGGCGAGCCGGCCTATGTCGGCTCGGTGATCGAGGCCTATCTCGGCGCGATGACGCCCGATGGCTACAACCCCTACCGCATAGGCCGCGCCGGCATCGACTGGGAAGTCGTCGAGCACGAAAACCCCTGGAGCTACATCGGCTACTGGGGCGACCATCAAGTCATTTATTTGCTGCGGCTGCTTGAAGCCGCGCAGGCCTACGACCCGGCGCTGCTGCCGTCGCTGTGGGACCGCGCGCTGTACAGCTTCGCCGACGTGCCCTACCGCCTGAAGCCGCACGCGCAGCAGACCGCGCAGCCCAAGGCCACCGTGGTGTTTGACGACGCCGCGCATGCGCGGGCCCACGAACGCGCGCGGCGCATCGGCGCCGACGGCCTGATGGTCTGCGACGCCAACGACCAACCGGTGCTGGCCACGCTGGCCGAGAAGCTGGCCACCATCGTGCTGGCCAAGGCCGGCAGCCTGGTGCCGGGCGGCGGGCTGTGGCTGCACACCCAGCGGCCGGAGTGGAACGACGCCAACAACGCGCTGGTCGGCAACGGCTTGTCGGTGGTGACGCTGGCGCATTTGCGCCGCTTCCTGCACTTCATCATCGCGCTGCCGGTCGCCGACCAGGCGTTTGACCTGTCGGCGGCGACGCTGGCCGCGCTGCACGGCCTGCACGCGCTGGTGCGCGACACGCCAACCAGCGCGGTGGCCGACCCGGTGGCGCGCCGCAGCTACCTGGACCGCGCCGGCGCGGTGCTCGACACCTGGCGCG
>WBZS01000945.1_pt1 | contig 27060 bp, 25 predicted proteins | sample 5204201 | NCBI WGS metagenome assembly WBZS01 (sample SAMN12344357, study PRJNA552823) | activated sludge metagenome | biome: Activated sludge suspended growth; feature: Nitrification reactor; material: Wastewater; isolation source: activated sludge from nitrification reactor of wastewater... | reverse complement strand
CCCACTCCCCCTGGGAGAGGGAATGACAACCCCCGGAGATACCCGCATGCAAGTTCTCTTCGTGACCCTGCGCGTCAAGCCCGACAAAATCGATGACTTCCTCGAACTGGTGCAATACAATCACCAGAACACGCGCCAGGAGCCTGGCAACCTGCGCTTTGACGTGCTGCGCTCCCAGGACGACCCTGCCCGGTTCGCGTTGTATGAGGTGTACCGCACACCCGACGACGTGAGCGTGCACCAGCAGACGGCCCACTACGCCCGCTGGAAGTCGACCATCGACGGCCTGCTAGCTGAGCCGCGTCACCGCGCCATGTTTACCACGTTGTTGCCTCCAGATGGCGGGTGGTAGCCGACGATGCCTCTTCTTCCCGTCTTTGACTTTGCGACGGCCCAGCGCATCCTGTTCGGCGCCGGTGTCTTCGACCAGGTCGGCAAGCTCGCTGCCGAGCAGGGCCGCCACGTGTTTCTGGTCGCGGGACCGTCCGCCTTCGCCGACGGCGGCCCCGCCGGGAGGCTGACGGCGCAACTGGCCGCACTCGGTGTGAGGTTGACGACTTTCACTGTCATTGGCGAGCCGGAGGTGACGAGCGTCACAGCCGCCACCGACGCGGCGCGGCAGGCGGGCGCAGACGTGGTTGTCGGCCTGGGCGGCGGCAGCGCGCTGGACATGGGCAAGGCCGTCGCGGGCCTGCTGACCAACGGCGGCGAGCCGCTGGACTACATGGAGGTTGTCGGGCGGGGTAAGGCCATCACTCAACCGGCCGCGCCCTACATGGCCGTGGCGACCACGGCGGGGCCGGGCGCGGAGGTGACACGTAATGCCGTAGTCCTGTCGCGGGCGCATGGCGTCAAGGCCAGCATCCGCAGCCCGTACCTCTTGCCCCGGCTGGCCGTTGTCGACCCGCTGTTGACCCATAGCCTGCCGCCCGACGCCACCGCTGCCACGGGGCTGGATGCTCTGACCCAGTTGATCGAGCCGTATGTCTCGCGCCGCGCCAACCCCCTGACCGACGCGCTGATTCTCAGCGCCCTGCCCAGAGGGGCGACCGCCCTGCCCCGCGCCTGGACCACCCCCGACGATGCCGAGGCCCGCGCGGACATGGCCTTCGCCAGTCTGTGCGGCGGCCTGGCCCTGGCGAACGCGGGCCTGGGTGCGGTCCACGGCTTCGCCGCGCCCCTCGGTGGCGCGTACCCCATCCCCCACGGCGTCGCCTGCGCCTTGCTGCTGGCCCCGGTGATGGAGGCCAATGTGGCGGCCTTGCGGGCGATGGAGCCGGACGCCACGGCCGGCCCAGCGACGGCCGGCGCAACCCTGCGCCGCTACGTCGAGGTGGGCGGCATGTTGACCGGCGAGTGGGGGGCGGACGCTATTGAGGCCGGGGTAGACTGGGTGCGTGACCGCGTCAAGCAGTTCGGCCTGGGTGGCCTGACACGCTATGGCGTTCGCGCCGATGACCTGCCTGACCTTGCCCAACGCGCCGAGGAGGCCAGTAGCATGAAGGGCAACCCTGTGACGCTCGACCGCGCAACGTTGCTGCGCATGCTGAAACGGGCGCTCTGATTCTTCACGTCCGCCACCAATTCTTCACACCAACGTAGGCGTGTCGCCCAACAATGGCGGTCGCTTTGTGATTAAATACGTCAACGATAGGTCCATTCCCTGAATGTGCGTCAGGAGGGAAGCCATGTTCGGCTGGCGTAGCGACGATCACAAGACAGATGAGAGCCGTGATGCGGAGCGGCAAGAATACGATAGCGACACCGAGCGTCGCGCAGCGGACATCCTGCGGCGGCTCGGCTCCGACCGAGGCAAGGCCGGCGATGTCGTGGACGATTTCATGCGCCGCGTGGACGAGCGGGCTGAGACCCTGCGCGAGGACGAGGAGAAGAAGCGTCATAGCTGGTGGTAGGCCCCTGATTCCCCCCTGACCCGACCCCACCCCCCCGCCTGAGACCAGGCGGGGGCGCTATTTTGCCCGCCTGCCTTGCGGCCCCAGCTTGTGGTAAACTTGGCGCAGATCCGCCGCACTGCCACAGTGGGCGTGGGATGGTCACATCCCGCTCGCGCCGACTGTCGTGACCCGCGAGGGCCAACCCATGTCCACAGCCTCTGAACCGATGAGCCGCCGTCTGGGTGCGACGCCGATGGACACCGATGTGATCGTCGTCGGGTCGGGACCGGGCGGCGCGACGGTGGCTCGCGAGTTGACGCGGCGGGGCAAGCGTGTGGTGGCGCTAGAGCGGGGCCAGGACCACCGCCGCGCCCCGTACTATGGCACGTACCTGGGGGCGATGCTGTACACCGACCGCGCCGCGCTCCTGTACACCCGCGAGGGCGTCAACATCGTGCGTCCGCTGATGGCGGGCGGCGCGACGAGCATGTACTGCGGCTGCTCAGCCCCGCCGCCCGACTGGTTCAAGACCTACGGGGTCGACCTGGACCAGCCAGTGGCCGAGGCCGAGGCGGAGTTGCGTATCGCGCCCCTGCCGCCGGAATTGCGTGGCGCGGCGTCAACCCGCCTGGCCGCCGCGGCCGGTGACCTGGGCATGGACTGGCGGCCGCAGCCCAAGTTCATGGACCCCACGCGGGCGCGGCGCTTCAACTGCGGGGCGCATTGCATGCTTGGCTGCCGCTGCGGGGCAAAGTGGAACGCCGCCGAGTGGATTGACGAGGCGGTGCGTGGCGGCGCGCACTTTGTGACCGGCGCGCTGGTTGAGAACCTGCTTATCGAGGGTGGGCAGGCGGCGGGGGTGAGTGGGCGGGTCGGACATACGCCCTTTCGCCTGCGCGCGCCGGTCGTCGTGCTGGCGGCGGGGGGGATTGGCACGCCGCGCATCCTCGAACAGGCCGGTTTTCAGGATGCCGGGCGGGGCATGGCGATCGACGCCACGCTCATGGTCTACGGGGTCGCGCCGCACGCCGACCAGGGACACGAGCCGCCAATGACGTGGTACTACGAGGACCTGGAGCGGGGCTATATGCTCAGCACGCTCATCGACCCGTGGCTGATGTACCCCATCATTACTGCCCTCAAGGGGCCGCGCTATGCCCTGACCTGGCCGCGCTGGGGACGCACGCTGGGCGTCATGATCAAGCTCAAGGACCACATATCGGGCGATGTGCGCCAGGGGCATAGCCTGAGTAAGCCCCTTACCGACGACGACCGCGCTCGCCTGGCCCACGCCGAGGCAACGGCGCGGCGTATCCTGGCGCGGGCGGGTGTCGATGAGACGACGGTGTTCAGCACGCCGATTCGCGGTACGCACCCGTCGGCGACGGTACGCATCGGCGACATGCTCGACGCCGACCTGCAAACATCGGTGAAGGGACTCTACGTGTGTGATGCCAGCGTGTTCCCTGAGGCGTTGGCACGACCAACGGTGTTGACCATCATTGCCCTGGGCAAGCGGCTCGCCGCCCACCTGACGCGCGATCGACGCGGGTGATTTGGCGACACCGCGCGGTTCTGGCATAATTGAAGCGTATGCGGTAATCCCCCATTCTGAAAGAAAGGTCCCCATGAAACTGGCTGTCTCCTCCTGGTCCCTACGTAGCTACATTGGCAAGGAATTTACCTTCGACCGCTTCCCGATGGTCGTCCGCGAGCGCTTTGGCGAGTATGGCGTCGAGGGCGTGGAACTCATCTCGCGGCACATGCCGCTCTCGGACATGCGCCACGTCGACATGGTCGCGGCGGGCCTGCGCGAGGCGGGCATCAGCGTGGTCAACATGCCGATCGACGTGGGTAATATCTCTGATCGCGATCCCAAGCGCCGCGCCCACGATCTCAGGGCGATCATGACCTGGATCGACGTAGCCGCCGCCCTGGGTAGCCCGAACGTCCGCGTCAACACGGGCACCCAGACACCGCCTTTCGACATGGACATCACCGTCGACTCGTACCGTCAGCTGGCCGACCACGCCGCGCCCCTGGGCGTGCGCATCCTGCTAGAGAATCACGGCGGCATCTCGGCCGACGTGGCTAACATCCTCAAGCTGGGTGATGGGGTGGGCTGGGACCGCTTCGGGACGTGCCCCGACTTTGGCAACTTCCCGCCCGACCTCCGCTATGATAGCCTGGCCCTGATGGCCCCCCACGCCGGCATGGTCCACGCCAAGGCCCTGGACCTGGATGCTAACCTCCAGATGCCGGAGTACGACTTCGCCCGCTGTGTTCAGATCGTTCGCGCTACGGGCTACGACGGCTGGTGGTCCGCCGAGTTCGAGGGTAAGGGCGAGCAGTACGCGGGCACGGCTGCCAACCTGCAGGCGCTGCGCCAGGCGCTGGCATAGCGAACAAAGACCAAGGACCAAGGACCGATGGGATTCGCCGTTTGGTCCTTGGTCCTTGGCCAGTTCCGGTGGGGCAAGCAAGGACGGGACGAACTTACTCCAGCCAGATCGGGTTCGACCACGCGGCGCGGCCCAGGGCGTCGCGTACGGTGATGCGGGCATAGGGGCTGGCGAAGTTCTTCAGGTCGATTTCGACGTGGGTCAGGCCGTGGCCGTGGCCGCTGGCGGCATAGAACTGGCTGCCAGTGACAAAGACCCGGGCGGCGGGCGAGCAGCGCACGATGGCCTTGTCGCGCGGGTAGACCTGGATGTCGTGGATGGCAGGGCCGGTACTGGAGTAGTACGCGCCCGCCTTGAGGGCCGCAAGCAGCGCGTCTGGCGTGTTCTCCGCGCTCTTGACCCACACCCAGCCACGCGCCGCATCCCAGCGGTTGGGGTTGAAGTGGGCGTCATCCGTCGCGCACGCCGAGTAGCGGCGGCCCCGCATCGCCATCAGGTCCAGCATGTACCAGCTATCGGCGCGGTCGTTGTAGTCGGCTGATACGGCATTGTAGACTTCGATGGCATGGACGTCGCCCAGGCTGACCACGTCGCCCTCGGTCAGGGTGTACCAATAGGGGTGGGCGACGGCGACGAAGGCCCCCGCGTCGAGGGCGCGGCGGGCGATAGCGGGGCCGTCCTCGCCGGGTAGTGTCGGCGCGAAGTCCAGCGGCAGCCCGACGGCCAGGACGTGCCACAGGTTGCCCAGCTCGGTCTGGCCCGCGTGCAGTTCCGCCCCGATGAGAGTGGTGAAGGTAGGGGTGCGGAACGGGCGCGTGTCGGCGATGGGGTAGCCGTAGCTCGCCAGGAAATGCTCGGTGAGGGCCAGGAAATCGTAGCCGTTCTCGCGGTAGACCTGGGCGACCTGCCCGGGGGATAGATGGCCGTCGGACAGGGTCGAGTGGGTGTGTAGATTGCCGCGCCAGAAGCGACCCGGCTGGTCGAAGGGAAAATTGTGCATTGGGGATAGTGCCTCCGCCGTAATTATACGACGGAGGCAGCATTATTGGGGTGTCAGAATGAAGACAGGGATATGTCGCCCGCCCCCGCCCGCGCGTCGCTCGTAGGCGTGATAGCCGGGATAGATAGCGAGAGCCTGCTGCCACAGGCGGGCGCGCTCGTCGGGGTCGGCCTCGCGGGCGGTGTAGGCGCGGGCGAGGCCGTCGCGGGTGACGGTCGCCTCGGGGTGGGCGCGCAGGTTGTAGTACCAGGCAGGGTAGCGCTGCTGGCCGAAGTTGGAGGGGATGATGGCCAGGTTGTCGCCGTCCGTGAGCGCCACCAGGGGCACGGAGCGCGGCTGGCCGCTCTTCGCGCCGACGGTGGTGAGGGTGACGACGGGCAACCCCACCACCAGCCCGGCCAGGGTGGCGCGGCCGCCTGTCGCCCGTAGCGCCCAGCGGTCGAGGTGGTGGGCGGTGCGGGCAAACAGCCACGAGCCTGGCCCGCTGGCGGCGAAGGTCTTCATGGCCGAGTTGAGTAGCCGGCGTGGGGCGCTGGGAGTGGACATCTAGATGGCCATCGGCCTGACGTCGCGGTCGCGGGTGTCGGCCAAGTCCTCCTCGGCGATGCCGATAAGCGTTGTAACGAACGAGGCCGCCCCCATCGAGCGGGAGCGGCCTCGTGGGTGCGTGCGTCTAGACGAACTCGGTCATCAGCTTTGCCAGGGAGTCGCGGGACGGGCGGGTCTGGTCCTGGCCGAGCAGGGCGAGGGGTGTGTCTACCATGTTCTCAAGCTCGGTCAGCGATGGGCGGCTCTGGTCGAAGTAGATCAGGCCGGTGATGAACTCCTGCTTCTCGCGAGCCTCTTCGAGGCGCATCAGGGCGGCCATCTTGTGAGTGGGGTCGTAGTCCTCTTCGAGCTTGCGCAGTTGGATGACCGGCCCATCGTGCATCTGCACTTGCTGAACCGTGCCCGGCTCATAGTCAACCTTGATCTCGTCGAAGTCCGGGATAAAGGTGATCTCGTGCAGCGGCTCTTCGTGAGCCTTGCCGTAGTCGTAGCTCTTATTCGCCTCGGGGTCGTTGTTGAAGGTGACGCACGGGCTGATGATGTCGAGAAGGGCCATACCCTTGAAACGCATGGCGGCCTTGAGCAACTCGCGCACCTGCTTGGCGTCGCCCGCGAAGGAACGGGCGACGAAGCCGGCGCCGGCGATGATAGCCTCGGCGCACAGGTCCAGGGAGGGCAACTCCATGACGCCGGCGTTCTTGAGGCGCTGGCCCTTGTCGGCGGTCACGGAGAACTGGCCCTTGGTCAGGCCGTAGACGCCGTTGTTTTCGACAATGTACACCATCGGGACGTTGCGGCGCATCGAGTGCTTGAAGGCGCTCAGGCCGATGCTGCCGGTGTCACCGTCGCCTGACACGCCGATGGCGAGCAGGGTGTGGTTGGCGGCCACAGCGCCTGTCGCCAAAGCCGGCATGCGCCCGTGGAGGCCGTTGATGCCGTGGGACGCGCCGAGGAAGTAGGCGGGCGACTTGCTGGAACAGCCGATGCCACTCAGCTTGATGATGCGTTGCTGGGGCAGACCCAGCTCGTAGGCGGCATCGATGATGCGCGATGAGATAGAGTCGTGGCCACAGCCCGCGCAGAGCGTGGACGGGCCGCCCTTGTAGGCGGTCTTCTCAAGGCCCAGGGCGTTGACGTTGGTCTTCCCGTTACCGGGGGCAATCTTAGTGGATTCCATGGGTAGTAACTCCTGGACCTCAGTGTTCCTGAACCGGTACGGGCCGATGCTCGTTCTCAAGCACCTGGGTGGTGACGAAGCGGGCGCTGAGGGGTAGACCGTCGGAGTAGGCGACGCTCACCAATCGTGCTGCCAGGTCGGGCATCTCCATTCGTAGTAGCAGGTTGAGCTGGCCGTCCTGGTTCATCTCGATGACGTAGATGCGCTCGTGGGCGGCGACGAACTCGCGCACACTGGCGGCGAGGGGCAGGGCGCGCAGGCGCAGGTAGCTGGTAGCCAGGCCCGTCTTTGTCAGACGGTCGCGGGCCTCGACAATGGCCGGGTCGACCGAGCCAAAAGCGATGATGCCGATCTTGGCGTTCGCGTTGTGGTCGATGACTGGGGCCGGAACCAGCTGCCGCGCGGTGTCGTGTTTGCGCGTCAGGCGGTCCATGTTGCGCTTCCAGTCTTCAGGGCGCTCGGTGTACAGGGCGAACTCGTTGTGGCCAGAGCCGCGGGTGAAGTAGGCGGCCTTGAGGCTGTCGGTGCCGGGTAGGGTACGCCATGGAATGCCGTCGCCATCGACGTCGCGGTAGCGGCCCCAGCCATTGACGCGCTCTAGCGCCTCGGCATCCAGCACCTTGCCCCGGTCGATGGGCTTTTCAGGGTATGCGAACTTCTCGCTCATCCACAGGTTCATACCCAGGTCGAGGTCGCTCAGCACAAAGACGGGTGTTTGAAGCCGCTCGGCCAGGTCAAGGGCCACGTGGCCGAACTCGAAGCACTCGGCGACGGAGCCGGGCAGCAGGATCGGGTGACGGGTGTCGCCGTGGCCCAGGAAGTAGGTGCTAAGCAGGTCGCCCTGGGAGACGCGGGTCGGCAGGCCGGTGCTAGGCCCCATGCGCTGGACATCCCAAATCACGCCCGGAATCTCGGCGAAGGCGCCGAAGCCCGCGAACTCGGCCATCAGGGAGATGCCTGGGCCAGAGGTGGACGTCATAGCCCGCGCCCCGGCCCAGCCCGCGCCGAGGACCATGCCAATGGCGGCTAGCTCGTCCTCGGCCTGGATAATGGAGTAGGTGGCCTTGCCGTCGACGGTGCGCAGGCGTGGCGCGTACTTGTCGAGGGCCTCGGCCAGGCTCGTGGCCGGGGTGATAGGATACCAGGCCGTGACGGTCATGCCGCCGTACAACGCCCCCAACGCGCCGGCCGTGTTGCCGTCGATGAGGATCATGTCGCCGGTCTTGTCCATCGCCTCGACGCGGTAGGGGTCTTGCTTGGTCAGATTGGCCTTGGCCCATTCGGCGGCGTTGTAGGCAACGCCCCAGTTTAGCTCGATGGGCTTGGCCTTGCCTCGGAAGTGGGTCTCGATGGCCTGCCTGATCCTATCCATGTCGATACCCAGCATCTGGGCGACGACACCGACGTAAACCATGCTGGCGACGTAGCTCTTGATTTTGGCTTCAGCGCCAGACTGCTTCACCATCTCCTTGACGGGCAGCTTGTAGTAGATCACGTCGTCGCGGCTGGGTTGGAAATTGCGTAGCTCGTCCGAGTAGAAACACACGCCGTCATGGGGCAAAATGGCCAGGTCCTGCAGCACGGTCTTGTCGTTGAAGGCGATGAGGATCTCGGTACCCTCCCGCCGCGCAATGTAGCCGTCCTTACTGATGCGAATGGTGTACCAGGTGGGTAGGCCCTGGATGTTGGAGGGGAAGAGGTTCTTGCCGTTGACGGGGATGCCCATGTGGAACAGGGCGCGAATGAGGGTTGCGTTCGCCGTCTGCGAGCCAGTGCCGTTGACGGTGGCGGCCACGATGGAGAAGTCGTTGATCACGCCACGCTCTTTGACGGCGCCGGGATGGGGTGAGGTGTCAATGATAGCCGTTGCCATACCTGAGTCTCCCTATGAATAATACTGCGCGCCTCGTTGCGCACCTGTCTCCTAATCATAGTCCGGAACTGTTAGCGGCGCAAGGCAAGCCGAGGTCAGGCGGCGGCGGTCGTAAGGACTGACCGTTGACTACGGGCGACGGGCTTCTGTCTGATTCACCCGCCTGGAATCTCGTCGCGCGGGTCGATGCCCGTCTCCTCGTCGCCGTCGGGTTCGTTGCCGACGAAATCGAGGGGGCCGGTCGTCAAGGGCGTGACCGGGGTCACGTCACTCTCTAGCGCGCCCATGTACTCCTGGGGCGATTCGGGGTCGGGGTCGGCGTCGGGCGGGCGCGGCGTGCCCTCGTGGGTGATGAGCGTCTGGTCGAGTTCCTCGCGCACGTTGGGGGGCTGGTTCTCGGGAGACTGGGGAATGCTGCTGGCGGCTGGGTCGGGCATGGGACCTCCCATAGATTCAAAGTTAGTGTGTCACAATGCAGGGCCAGGGCCGAGACGTGTCACGCCTCACGTCTCCCATGCCGTCGCCGCGTTCAGCGTTTCCATCTCGTCGGCAGTCAGGCGCAGGCCCGCTGCGGCCAGGCTCGGCTGAAGCTGCTCAACAGAGTTGGCGCCGATGATGGGCGCGGTGATGACAGGCTGGCTGAGCTGCCACGCCAGAGCCACACTAATCAGGGACACGCCGCGCGCCGTCGCCACTGCGTCAAGGGCATCGATGGCCGCCCAACCTTGCTCGTTCAGGTAGCGCTGCACGCCCCGGCGACGCTGGCTGTCGGGCAGCGGCTGATTGCGGCGATACCGGCCGGTCAGGAAGCCACCCGCCAGCGGGCTGTAAGGCATGACCCCGATGCCCTGGTCGAGGCACAGGTCGCGTAGTTCGCGTTCGAACTCGGCGCGGTGAACCAGGCTGTAGTGCGGTTGCAGGGAGTCGTAGCGGACCAATTTGTTCACGTCGGCGGCCCACAAGCTGCGGCACAGCCGCCAGGCCGGGTAGTTGGACGCGCCGATGTAGCGCACCTTGCCCTGGCGCACCAGATCGTCGTAGGCGCGCAGGGTTTCCTCGATGGGCGTGTGTTCATCATACCAGTGAGACTGGTAGAGGTCAATCGCGTCGACGCCGAGCCGTCGCAGACTATCTTCGGCGGCCTGCATGATGTGGACGCGGCTCAGACCCTCGCCGTTAGGGCCGGGTTCCATGCGCCCGCGCACTTTTGTGGCGATGATCATGTCCCGGCGCACGCCCCGCCCGTTTAGCCAGCGACCGATGATCGCCTCGGCGACGCCACCCGGATTGTTGGCCGCCCAGTTGGAGTAGACGTCGGCGGTGTCAAGGAACGTGCCACCGGCCGCGTGGAAGGCGTCCAGGACGGCGAACGCGCCTGCCTCGTCGGTGGTCCAGCCAAATTGCATTGTACCCAGGCACAGCTCGGACACGCGCAGGCCGCTCCGGCCGAGGGTGCGGTATTCCATGCTTCGCCTCCGTATCGAGGGGGTTGGTAAGGGCGCTGTCGATCGCAGCCCACGGTATACCAGGTGGGGAGACAGCAGCGACTAAGGCTCCGCCGCGTTCACCGTGCTTGGCCGTACCAGCAGCAGGGGCAGCGAGCCGCGATGTAGCACCTCGGTCGCGACGCTGCCGCGCAGCATACGGCCCAGGCCAGATCGGCCATGGGTTGCCATGATCACCAGGCTCGCGCCCGACGCTGCGCCCTCGTCCAGGATAGCCTGCGCAGCCAGGCCGACGCGGAGGCGTGTCTCGATCCGCAGCCCCTCGGCCTGCAAGCCGTCGGCAATGCCCTTGAGGTAGTGGCTGGCGGCTATGCTCTCAGCCTCGAGGATGCGGTCCGTTGTCTCGGTGCGTGCGATCTCTGGATCGACCAGGAGAGCCGTGGGCGGGATGGCGACACGCAGCAGCACGAGAGTCCAGTCGAGGGCGCGGGCGAGAGCCGCCGCCGCTGGCAGGGCAGCTTCGGCGAAGGGCGACCCGTCGAGGGGGACAAGCACGCGCGGGCGCTCGTCGTGGGTGGGTATGGCCGGGGCGGGCGCGTTCATGCGGACAAGGAGGACAGGCACGCGACTGTCCGCCAGGATGGCCTCGGCCACCGAGCCGTGCACGAGGCGTTGCAGACCGCCATGCCCATGCGTGGTCATGACGATGAGATCGATGGTGTGCTGGGCGGCGATGGTGGCGATGGCGCGGGCGGGGGGCGCATCCGACGTGGCGATGTGGATGCTCAGCGCATCCCCCAGGCGGCGGCGCACGCCTTCCAGGTAGGTCTGCGCCTCCTGGCACGCGCCCGGCCCCTGGCTACCACTCTCCCTGGCGGCGCGAACGAGCCACAGCTGTGCACCAGTGGCCTGGGCGAGCAGTGTGGCAATGGGTAGGGCGCGCTCACTCAGCGAGGAGCCATCGAGGGGGACAAGAAGGCGGCTGAACATACGATTCTCCATCCCACCTTCCGACGCCGATACAAGATGCGGAGAATGTCCCAGGTAGGCGGGAAGGGCGTCGAGGTGGGCAGTTCACCTCGACGCCCTGGCGTATCGCGGTTCGAGAGGTAGTTACTTGGCGGGCGACCCGGCTGGTGCGGGAACCGGCGCCGCAGTCTCACTCGGCCACGGTGTGCCAAGCCAGCGGGATCACCGATTGGTGCCTGCTGTTAGTATAGGGGCAATCTCGACTGGCAAATGTAGTGAGGCGTTTGTGTCTGGTGGTGAATTGTCCACCTGCGTGGTGGGTCAGGTGGAGCCGTGGCGGGCGCGAGGAGCGTCTGGTTGTCTCTTGCGCTCACTTGGGCTATTATTAAGAACGCTCAGGCGTGTAGAACTTGGAACGCTGGGTACTTATGGAAAAGACTCGTAATTCGAGGGTGGCGCTGCCAGAGGCGAAGTTTCGGGGCTTGCTGGAATCCGCGCCCGATGCGATCGTCATTGTCGATAGCCGGGGCGACATCGTGGTCGCCAACTCGCAGGCGGGGCATCTGTTCGGCTATTCCCAGGTTGAGTTATTGGGCCAGTCGATTGAGATGCTGCTGCCCGAGCGGCTGCGCGACTCGCATCAAGGGCATCGCGGCGCCTTTAGCGCGCGACCCCTGACGCGCCCCATGGGCAGTGGCCTGGACCTGGTGGCGCGCCGCAAGGATGGTAGCGAGTTCCCGGTGGAGATCAGCCTCAGCCCCTTCGAGACCGGCGAGGGGATGTTGGTTACGGCTGTCGTGCGCGACGTCACCGAGCGCAAGCGCGCTGCCGAGGAGTTGGAGCGCCAGGTCCAGCAGCGCACCATCCACCTTCAGGCTTTGCTGGAGTTCAGCCAGCTGCTACTGCGTACCCGCAGCCTGGACGGTATGCTCGACCAGGCGATTCGTCATGCCCTGGCTTTCGTGCCAGACGCCCATCGTGGCGCGATCTATCTGTACGACGAGGAAACGGGCGACCTGACTCTGCATGCCAGCGCGGGCTTTCGCGAAGTGCCCCGGCTGCGGGTGCCGGTCGAGATGGGCATCCTCGGTCTGGCGCTGACGACGCGCCGCTCGTATGTGTTGAATTCGGTGGCCGACTATCGTTCCATTACCGAGAACGCGCTCCGCGAGCGTTGGGAACGAACGATCGTCAACTTCCAGCTGGACCAGGCTCCTACGGGTGCGATGGTGATCCCGCTGGTGGCCCACGACCAGGCCATCGGCGCGCTCATCCTGATGAGGGAAGGCGGCAACGGCGCGTTTGCCACGGAAGAGCGTACCGCGCTCGAGACGCTGGCGAACCTCACGGCGGCGGCCATCAGCGAGGAGCGCAGCCGGTCCCAGGCGCGTAGCCTGTCGACGCAGGTGGCCTCGTTGGAGGAGCAGCAGCGCGAGATGGCGGAGCGGCTGAGCTATGCCGAGGCGGGCATGCTTCAGGCAGCGCGGCTGGCGGCCGTCGGCCAGTTGGCGGCATCCATTGCCCACGAGATCAACAACCCCCTGTATGCGGCCCGCAATTGCCTGTACCTGTTGGAAGAAGACCTGCCTGAGAAGCTGCGCAGCCTGCCCTACCTGGGACTGGCGCGCGACCAGCTCGACCGCATAGCGGGCATCATTGGCCGCATGCGTAACTTCTACCGCCCGGCGCGGGGCGAGATGGCCCCCCACAACCTAAACTATCTTTTGGAGGAGACGCTGGCTGTCGCGGGGCTGAATCTGCGCCACGGTGCAGTGCAGATGATCTTCACGCCGAGCCAGGACCTGCCCGAGGTAGTGTGCAATGGCGATCAGTTGCGCCAGGTGTTTCTCAATCTGGTGATGAATGCCATTGATGCGATGCCGGATGGCGGCACGCTTACCGTGCGTACCGAGGGGCGGCCCATCGGGGCCATTGTTGAGGTTCGCGACACCGGGGTGGGCATCCCCAAGGACATTCGTGAGCGGATGTTTGAGCCGTTCTTCACCAATAAGCCGAGTGGCACCGGCCTGGGTCTGGCCATCAGCGCGCATATTGTGACTCAGCACGGCGGTCGCATCGAAGTCGAGAGCGAGGAGGAGCAGGGCAGCACGTTCCGTGTGCTGCTCCCCTATCAGCCGAGCGCCTAACCGTCAGGAGCGTGCCATGTCTCTGCCGATTGCCCAGATCCTCGTCGTCGACGACGAAGCCCCGATTCGCATTACGATGTCTGAGGTGCTGCGTCGGCGCGGCTACGAGGTGGTCACGGCGGCGAGCGGCGAGGAGGCGCTGGAGCTGGTGCATGAGCGGCCCTTCGACCTGTTGTTGCTTGACCTGAAGCTACCGGGAATCGACGGCGTTGAAGTGGCGCGGCGCGCCAGAGAGCGTCAACCCGACGCTGCGATTATCATCCTCACTGGGCACGGTTCGCTGGAAAGCGCGATGGAGGGCATTCACCTGGGCGTCTTCGATTACATGCTGAAGACCTCCAGCCCGCAGGAAGTTCAGGCGCGGGTCGCGTCAGCCCTGGAGCAACGCAGCGACGAGCGGCGCAGGAAACAGCTTCTCCAGACCTTGCAGACGGTGGTGAGTGAGTTACAGGGGGACGCTGCGCCCGCTCGCGAGGCTGGCCCGGCCGACGAGTGGATCGCCATTGGCGACCTGCAAATCTCGACCTGGAAGCAGATGGCCCGCCTGGGCGACCGCACGTTGAACCTGACGCCGACGGAATTCCGCGTTCTGGTGTGCCTGGCTCAGCAGGCGGGGCAGGTGATGAGCTATCAGCAGATCGTGCGTTGCGCCCAGGGCTACGATGCCGACCCCTTTGAGGCTACCGAGCTGGTCAAGCCCCATATCTACCATCTGCGGCAGAAAGTCGAGCCGGACCCTGCTAACCCGCGTTATATTCTGACGGTGCGCGGCACGGGCTACTTGCTGGCGGTTTCAGGTGAGGCGCGCTAGCGCGGCATGAGGATTGTATGGCGGGCGAGATCATTCTAGTTGTGGAAGACGAGACGAAAATCGCAGACTTCATTCGCCGTGGCCTGATCTATGAAGGCTACCAGGCCCAGGTGGCCAATGATGGCCTGTCCGCCTTGAGCGTGGCGCGAGATACGCCGCCCGATCTGGTGGTCCTGGACGTGATGCTACCGGGGCTGGACGGCCTGGAGGTGTGTCGCCGCCTACGGGCCGGGTCCGACGTGCCCATTCTCATGCTGACGGCGCGGGATGCCGTGCGCGACCGCGTGGCGGGGTTGGACGCGGGGGCGGACGATTACCTGGTCAAGCCCTTCGACTTCGATGAATTGCTGGCGCGGGTGCGGGCTTTGCTGCGCCGACGCGGGGGACGGGACGAGACGCCGGTCGATGACGTCTTACGCTTCAACGACCTGACGCTGTACCCGGCGCAGCGCCTGGCGCAGCGAAGTAGTCGTTCCCTCGACCTCACTGCCAAGGAGTATGACCTGCTGGAACTATTCATGCGTCATCCGCGTCAGGTACTTACGCGGGATGTCATCTACGACCGGTTGTGGGGCTATGACTTCGGCGGCGAATCCAACATTATCGAGGTGTACGTCCGTTACTTGCGCTCCAAGTTGGAAGCGAGCGGGGAGTCGCGCCTGATTCAGACGGTTCGCGGCGTCGGCTATGCGCTACGTGAGGAGTGACCGGGGAGCGGTATGTCGATTCGAATCCGGCTCACGGTCTGGTACGTTGGCCTGCTGGCTATCATCCTGATCGCCTTCGCCCTGGTCATCTATACCCTTCAAGAGCGGTCGGCCCTGGGCGAGGCGGACGCGGAGTTGCAGACTTACGCCCGCGCCCTGTCCAGCGTCGCCAGTCGTGACCTGCTCATCAAGTACATCAATGGGACGGCGCCCGAAACTACGGCGCGCGGCGCGCCTGCGCTGGCCTTCTCGAGCGCGCAACTCTACGTGCAGTTCGCCAATCTCCAGGGCGTGATCGGCACGCAGGCCCCACGCCTGCAAGACCTTCAGATACCCCTCGACCAGGATATGCGCGACTGGGCAGCCCGGGGTCGGGCTACGAAGCGTACCGTTACGCTACCCGACGACACGGAGCTGCGGGTCTATACGGAGCCGGTGGTCATCGACGGGATGGTGACCGGCTATCTCCAGGTGGCGCGGCCCATCAGCGCCGTCTCGGAGAACCTGCGCCGCCTGGCGACGCTGCTGGTGGTGGGCATCGGCCTGGCCCTGGCATTGGCGGCTCTGGTCGGCGCGCTGTTGGCTGAGGCTGCCTTGCGACCGATTGATAGCGTGACTCAGACGGCGCTCCGCATCACGCAGACAGACGACCTCAGCCGCCGTCTGCTCCTCCCGCCCAGTGCGCCGATGGATGAGGTGGGACGTCTGGCCGATACCTTCAACCTGATGCTCGACCGCATTGAGGCCCTCTTCGACACGCAACAACGCTTCATTGCCGACGTGTCCCACGAATTGCGCACGCCGCTGACTACCATACGCGGTAACCTGGACTTGATTCGCCGTAGCGGTCAGGTCGCTCCAGAATCGATGACGGCGATGCAGTCGGAGGCCGAGCGCATGTCGCGGTTGGTGCAGGATTTGCTGCTCCTGGCCCAGGCGGACGCCGGGGTGACGCTCCAGCGGACGGCGGTGGAACTGGACAGCCTGTTGCTGGAGGTATATCGCCAGGCGCGAGTCATTGCCCAGCAGACGAACCCGGGTGTCACTGTTCGCCTCGGCGCCGAGGACCAGGCCACCGTGCTGGGCGACCCGGATCGACTGCGGCAGCTGCTTCTCAACCTGTCGGAGAATGCCGTCAAGTACACGCCGAGCGGTGGGGCCGTGACTCTGGGGTTGGAGCGCCACGACGGCTGGGTCCGGGTGGATGTGGCCGATACAGGGATCGGCATTCCTGCTGAGGATGTGCCCCACATCTTTGAACGCTTCTATCGCGTCGATAAGGCGCGCTCGCGCGAGAAGGGCGGCACGGGGTTGGGCCTGTCGATCGCCCAGTGGATCGCCCAGGCCCACGGCGGCCGGCTCGAGGTACGCAGCGCGGCGGGGGACGGCACGACGTTCACCCTGTGGCTGCCGGTGGCAGCGCCGTCGCTGGCCCGTGAGACCGCGCTGCAAGAGAGTGGCGTGTCGCGGCGAGCTTAAGCCCTTCTCATGCCGCGCTTAACCGCCTCTTAGCGCACCTTAACATTTTGCTCAGGTGTCCTCTCTATTCTTTCCGGTGGTGGGCGCTCTCTATGGGCCGGCCCATCCCCAGGTGCTGTGAGCGAAGAAGAGAGGGTATCTATGAGTACGCGCAGAACAAGCATGGTTGCCGCCCTCGTGGCCGGGGCCTTGGTCGTTGTCTTGGTGGCCGGCCTCGTGGGCGGCGTGATGGGCTTTGCGGCGGCGTGGGTGGCCACGCCACGATTGGCCGGCCGCTCGCTGCCCACGCAATCTGCGGCCGCCGCCGCGCCGTCCACAGTGCGGCCGCCGGCGCCGGCTACTGGCTCGTCGGCCATCCCGGCCGGTGACGAGACGGTGGTGAATGCGGTCCAGGTGGTCAAACCAGCCGTGGTGCTGATCACGAACGGTCAAGGCGCAGGCTCTGGCGTCATTATCGACCAGAAGGGTTACGTACTGACCAATAACCATGTGGTCGAGGGTGGCCGCCAGTTCCAGGTGCGCTTCGACAACGGAGCGACCTCGACGGCCACACTGGTCGGTACCTACCCGGCTGCCGACCTGGCGGTCATTCAGGTGAAGGACGCGGTACCGGCGGTGGCCAAGATGGGCGACTCGTTGAGCCTCCTGCCAGGCGAGCGCGTGATCGCGATTGGTAACGCCCTGGGTCGCTACACCAACAGCGTCACGACGGGCATTGTCAGCGCCACCAATCGCAGCCTGGGGGGCATCAATGGCCTCATCCAGCACGATGCGCCCATCAATAGCGGCAACTCCGGCGGCCCGCTGCTGAACCTGAAGGGCGAGGTGATCGGCATCAACTCCATGGTCGTGCGTGGGCAGGGGACAAGCGCGCCCGCCGAGGGCCTGGGCTTCAGCGTGCCCAGCGCGGTGGCCCGCGTCGTTGCCGATAAGCTCATCGCCGGCCAGAGCATAGACTGGCCGTACATGGGCGTGAGCCTGGAGGGCGCGCAGGGTGGCATGCGCGTCGCCTCGGTGGAGCCGAATGGCGGCGCGGCAAAGGCGGGCCTGCGGCAGGGCGACGTGATTGTCTCGATTGAGGGCTATGCCATGAATCCTGACATGCCGGTGTCGGCGCTGCTACTGACCTACGGCGTCGGCGCAACCGTGAAGGTAGACATCCAGCGCGACGGACAGACCCGGACGGTGCAGCTGCAACTGGCCAAGCGGCCCGCTGGATCGTGACGCCAGCTGTCGAGATGCGGTTGAGGGCGCGCCAATAACTCGGTTTGAGAGCGCCGGCGGGTCACGCGCGTGGCCTGCCGGACGCGGCGTTCGAGGAATGTGAACCACGAGAGGAGGAGGTATGGAACCAGCCCCGACTCAAGGCGGGGTCCGCCTGTCCAGCCTGGCCCTGGCGGGCGTCATCATTCTGAGTGTGCTGTTTGGCTGTCTGTTCGGGTCGATGCTCGGCGGCGCGGGCGGCTTCCTGGGGGGGCGTAGCATCGAGGCGCGTAATGCGGCGATTGCCCAGCAGCGCGCCAGTGATCTGGAGCGCCAACTACGCGAGGCACAGAGTCAGCGCCCGGCCGCGCCGGCCTCGCCGGTCGCACCTGGTGCGGGTGCGTCGCCTCGCGCTACCACGCCCGCAGCGGGTGCGGCTCCCACCCGTCCTGCCCAGGGCGGCGTAGCGCCCGGCGCCGGCGGAACTGCGGCCCCGCCCACCCGGGCGCCGACGGCATTTCTGGGGGTGCGCTATAATATCCTGACCCCCGAAATCGCCGCGCAAGCCGGGCTGACGATCACCAATGGCGCGCTGATCGGCGAGGTGGTGCCGGGTAGCCCGGCCGAGAAGGCCGGCCTGTTGCCCGACGACATTATCACGGACGTCGACGGCAAGCCCCTCGTGGAGAACTTCGCCCTGGCCGATGCCGTGGCCGGGAAGAAGCCCGGCGACGCGCTCAAGATGAAGGTGTTCCGGGATGGCAAGACCATCGAACTGACGGCGACGCTGGCGGCGCCGTCCTCCGGTGTTCCCAATACGCCGCTGCCTGGTTCCGGTAGTCCGGCGGCCCCACCCGCGGCGACACCGCGTAGTCCGGCGGCCCCGCCTGGCGCGACGCCGCGCCCGCCCGGCGCGACGCCGCGCCCCCCTGGCGCTGCGCCTCAGGCGACGCCGTCGCGTCCGCCGGGTGGCCAAGCGCCCGACCGTACCACTCCCGCGCCCGGTGGCCCGTCTTCGACGGCTCCCACCGGGCCGCGACCCTATTTGGGGGTCATGGTAGCGCCTGTGACCGAGGCGGCTGCCAGGGCCAGCGGCGTGCGGCAGGCATCGGGGGCCATGATAGAGAGTGTCATGCCAGCCAGCCCCGCTTACCGCGCCGGGTTATTCGATGGCGACATTATTCTGGCTGTGGATGGGCGCGCAGTGGATGGCGATCACCCGCTTGCGGCCCTGGTGGCCCTCAAGCAGCCGGGCGACCGCACCACGCTGCGGGTCATCCGCAGTGGCAAGGAAGAGGACGTGGTGATTGTGCTAGGGCCGGCGACGGGCGACTTCAACCAGGCCCGACCGACCGCGCCCTGAGCCACAGACTGTTGGATGATTAGCCCTATCTGCTGAGGTGCTTTGTGACTCGATCTCGCTCCTGGTTCCTGCTGGCGTTCGCGGCCTTGCTGACCGTGTGCGCTGTGTGTACCCTCGTCGGCGCTATCTGGTGGGGCGCCCCCCGCCTCCAGAATATGCTGGTGAGCGCGCCACCCACAGCCACCCAGGCCGCTGCTGCCACCCGGCCCCCCGCCCCGCCCGTGAGTCCCGCGCCCAGTGGCCCGGCCACGCTGCCGCCGGCTGTCGCTACGCCACCGACGCGGGCGGCCGAGCCGACGCGGGGTGCGGATGGCCCGCGCCCGGCGGCCCCCGTGCCGCCGACGCAGGCCACGAGCAGCGCGCCGGGTGCGGCGGTAGCATCGGCGACGCCGGAGCCAGACATCGCCGCGCGGCTGGCACGCACGACGCCACCGGGGCGAGACCTCTACGCTCTCACCGAGCGGCTGAAAAAAGTACCGGGGCCGATTCCCCATGTGGTAAGCCGTGTGCCGGAGCCGCACAAGGTCGGCGACAAGGCCACCTTCTGGATTAATGATCAGTCGGGCAAACGGTACTACGAGATGGTCGCGGTGCTGCGCTACATAACGGACCACGTCTACATGTGGGTCGAGGATGGCGTCAACGTCAACGACGATGCGATTCGCCGCTCGGCGGACATCTTCGAGAAGCGTATCTACCCGACGACGCATCAGTATTTTGGGACCGAGGCCAGTCCGGGTATCGACGGCGACAGGCGTTTGACCATCCTCAACGGCAGGATTCCCGACGTGGGCGGCTACTTCTCTAGCGCGGATACCTATCCGACGGTGGTCAACCCATATAGCAATCAGCACGAGATGTTCTACATCAATATTGATGGCTATCCTATCGGCACGGCGGGCTACGAGGGGACGCTGGCCCACGAGTTCCAGCATATGATTCACGCCAACTACGACCGTAGCGAGACCAGTTGGATCAACGAGGGGTTGTCGGAATTGTCGGCGCGCCTCAATGGCTACGGCGGCTCGCGCTTCGCGGGGGCATTCTCGGCCAACCCGAACACGCAGCTGACGACGTGGACCGAGGGGAACTCCACGGGGCCGCATTACGGCGCGGCCTATCTGTTCGCCAGCTATAGCTTCGACCGTTTCGGCGCGGACTTTATTCGTGATCTGGTGGCCGAGAAGGCCGAGGGCATCGCGGGTTACGAGAACACGCTCAAGAAGCACAATATTCCCATGACCTTCGAGCAGGTCTTTCAGGACTGGGTGGTTGCCAACTACCTGGACGACCCGAAGCTGGCCGCCGGGCGCTACGGCTACCCCGACATCGAAGTCCCCAAGCCGAAGATTGCCGATACCCTGGAGCAGGGGAGCGCGCCGCGCGAGGGTTCGGTGGCGCAGTACGGGGCTGAGTATCTGCGGGTGGCCGGCCGCGAGCCGCTGACCCTCGACTTTGCCGGGGCGACCGTCAACCAGCTGATTCCTACTACTGCCAGGAGTGGTCAATATTACGCCTGGTCGAATCGCGGCGACAACATGGACTCCAACCTCACGCGCGAGTTCGACCTGACGCGGATAGCGAAGGCCACGCTTCAGTTCTCGGCCTGGTATGATATCGAGGACGGTTGGGACTATGGCTACATCGAGGTGTCCACCGACGGCGGCAAGACGTGGGATCTGCTCAAGACCAACGCGACGCAGGACACTAACCCCAACGGGAATGCATTCGGGCCGGGCCTGACGGGGGCGAGCGGCGGCGCGAAGGGCGACCCGCAGTGGATTGAGCAGACCGTTGACTTGACGCCCTACGCGGGCAAGAACATTCTGGTGCGCTTTGAGATGATCACCGACGATGCGGTGAATCTCAATAGCTTCGCCATCGACAACGTGCGTATCCCCGAACTGGGTTATCGCGAGGACTTCGAGCAGGGCCTTGGCGGCTGGGACGCCCAGGGCTGGCTACGGACCAATGGCCTTGTTCCTCAGCGCTACCTGCTACAGGTGATGGAGATGCGCAAGGATGGCGCGACGGTCCGGCCCATCACGGTGGGCGCGGACGGACGGGCGACGATCGCCTTCGAGGGGCTGGGCAAGGATTACGCCGAGGCGATCCTCGTCGTAGCCGGGGCCGCGCCGGTGACAACCCAGACCGCGCCCTACAAGCTTAGCGTCAAGTAGCGCGACAGGCAGCGTGACGCCCTCGCAGGCCCTGTTCGTCGTGGTGACCGTGCTGCTGACAGTCGCGCTGACCTATCTGAGCTACCGTAGCGCGCAGGTGTTGCCGCATCTGCCAGTGGGTCGTAGCCTGCTCCTCTCGCCCGCCGATCTGATCTCGCGCCTCGTGGTCATCGGGGCCTGTCTCGGCCTGGGTTGGCTGAGCGGGGCGTCGCCCGCTCAATTGGGCTGGACCGCCGCTGCCCCGCTGCGCGACGTCGCGCTGGGCGCGCTCATCGGCGTGGTGGCCCATGCAGCGCTCTATCCGCTCGGCGCGTGGGCCGCCCGCCGCCTGGGGCCACGCGCCTACTCCGACGCTCTATTGCGGCATATACTGCCCCAGACGCGGGGTGAGTGGCCGGGGGTGGCCCTGGCGCTGAGCGTGGCGGTGCTGCTGGAAGAGTTGCTCTTCCGTTCCCTGCTGCTGGGCGGGATGCTGGCGGTTCTCGTGCCCGGCGCGCCGCTGGGTGTGAGCCTGCCCGCCCTGGCCCTCGCGGCGGGCGGCGCGCTGGTCTTTGGCCTGATGCACGCGCCCCAGGGGTGGCTTGGTATGCTGCTGGCAGGCGGCGTGGGCTTTGGCCTGAGCCTGCTGTTCCTGGTGAGCGGGACGCTTCTCATCCCCTTCGTCGCCCACTATACCTTCAATCTGGCCCAACTCGCCCGCGCTGACCGTGACCCCAATGTTTCTTTCACGCGACCTTCCCACCAGACCCCTTGACGGGATAGCACGCATGTTCTATAATGGGGCAGCGGCGTGCGATTCGCCACGCCGATCGATGGCCCGTCAGGGAGGCGTTCGATGGGGCGACCACGCAAGTTCGATAAGCCGTACAATCAGTCGGTGACGTTCGAGACGACCGAGTTGGAGATGATTCGAGCGGAGGCGCGGCGGTCGGGGATGTCGATAAGCGCGTACATCCGGGGCCTTAGCCTGCTCGGCATGGCGACGTTGTGGAGTAAGCGACGGCCAACGGGGGAGGCGCGGGTGGGCGATACGGAGGATATCAGCCCATCGGACGTAGCAGGACCGGAACGATCCACAGGGCGAAGGCCGTCGCGGCCTGGCAGGTAATGCTGGCGACCAGGCCGTAGCGGGCAGCAATTGCGCCGTAGACGAGACCCAGGGCGGCCATGACGACGGTCAAGGCCAGCAGGACGGCCGGGAAGCCCAGCGCCGCCGGCAGGAACAGGATGAGCGCGGCCAGCCCGTACAAGGCAGCCGTCAGCGCCAGACCTGCGGCGGGCTGTAAGAACCCCCTGAAGTAGATGCCTTCCACTACCGGCGCGATCACCACCAGGCCCAGGAGAATCTGCGCCGGGTTGGCCTGCCCGAACAGGCGGCGGCTGGTGGCGAGCAGCGCGTCGGGGAAGAGGACGGCGAGGGGCAGGCCCAGGACCAGACCAAAGACCAGCCCGCGCCCGATGTCGAACAGGCGGTAGCTGATGCGGGTCGCGCCGCGTTGGCTGCCGAGCAGCAGGCTGCCGATGAGCAGCACTCCCCACAGCGCCAGCAGGCGCAACTCCTGGCTGAGGCTCCACGTTCCCAGCGCGACGGCGGCAAACACCACATACACCAATAGCGGCGGCCCCAGGCGGCGCGCCGACGCTGACGACCCGCCAGGGCGGGTCGTCTTGCGCGCCGTGCGGCGGGGTTTGCTGGCGTTGGTCGCGCCTGTCTTCTTGGTGGGTGCGGCGGCTTTCCGAGTCAAGACTCAGGCTCCTCACAGTTCTGGAGGCGTCATGGTAGCTGACCACCGGCGTGACCTGGGACGAAAGACCAGGGACCAAAGGGATTAGCCAGTTGGTCGTTGGTCCTTCGTCCCAGGCCTGCGCTAGGCGCGCACCGGCGCAAGTACCGCCCGGAAGACGCGCAGGGCGGCGTCGATGTCGGCGGTGGTGATGCCGTAGTGGGTGACGGCGCGGATGCGCGCGCCATAGAAGGCAGAGACCAGGACGCCATCCCCGCGGAGCCGCTCGGCCACCTCGTAGACGTCCAGGTCATCGGTCAGTTGCAGGATGACAATGTTGGTTTCCACGGTAGACGGGTCGAGAATGACGGCCGGCAGCTCGGCCAGGCCCTCGGCCAGGCGGCGGGCGTTGGCGTGGTCCTCGGCCAGCCGGTCCACCATCTCGTTGAGGGCAACGATGCCAGCCGCGGCAATGACACCCGCCTGACGCGCGCCCCCGCCGAGGATCTTGCGGGTGCGGCGCGCTTCGTGGATGAAGTCGCTCGGTCCGGCCAGAATAGAGCCGACGGGCGCGGACAACCCCTTGGACAGGCAGAACTGGACACTATCCAAGGGAGCCGTGAGGGCCGTCACCGGAACGCCCAGGGCGACGGCCGCGTTGAACAGGCGCGCGCCGTCCAGGTGGGTCCGCAGGCCGTGGCGGCGGGCCAGGCCGCCCACGGCGGCGGTGTACGCGGGCGATAGGACGCGCCCGCCGCACTGGTTGTGGGTGTTCTCCAGGGTGATGAGGCGCGTTTTGGGGAAGTGGACATTGTCGGGGCGGATGGCGGCCTCGATGTCGGCCAGGTCCAGCGTACCGTCGCGCTGATTGCGTAATGGGCGCGGGGTGATGCCCCCCAGGACGGCGGGCGCGCCGGCCTCGGACAGGAAGGTGTGGGCCTGGTCGCCGAGGATAATCTCGTCGCCGCGCCCACAGTGGGTCAGCATGGCGACAACGTTACCCTGGGTGCCGCTGGTGAGAAACAGGGCGGCTTCCTTGCCGACCCGCTCGGCGGCCATCGCCTCGAGGCGATTGACCGTCGGATCTTCGCCATACACGTCGTCGCCCACCTCGGCCTCGTACATGGCGCGGCGCATGGTCGGGGTGGGGTGGGTGACGGTGTCCGATCGAAGGTCGATAGGCATATGCAGGCTCCTGTTCATCAAGGCTCGACAATCAAGACGCGCACCGGCCCGCCGGTCTTCTGGGCGGGCGCGCCGGGCAGGTCGACAGTGATGCGCCCGGTCCGGTCCTGGACGCCTGCGTTGGCGATGGGCTGCCCCAGGACATCCTCGACCCGAAAGCGCGTGTCTGGCGGCAGCGGATCACTGATGAAGAGGGCTGGCCGGCCGGTGGTCGCCTGGGCAATGCACACCAGACCGCCGTGGGCCGGCGTGAAGCAGATGGACCCGGTGCCGTTACGCCCGTCGGAGACAATCTGCCCCCGTGCGCCGCGTAGCAACGCCTGGGCGCGCTGATAGGCGGCGAAGGCTGGCCGCGGGCGACTGTCGTCGCGGTCCACCAGGCCATAGACGCCCTCGACGATCTCGCCCCGCTCGTTGCGCCGCAGTCCCTCGCGGGGTGTATCGACGCCGCCGAAGTAGTTGAGGGGGGTCTCGGTTGCCGCGCTCCACGCCCCCGCCAGGAAGGCCAGGTCGGCCTGTTCGCGCTCGGTGATGAAGAAGCGGCAGTACTTGCCTTGCTGCGCGGCCGGGATAGGGTCGGCGACGGGCAGGCCAAACTCGCCGACGAACAGGGCGGGGAGCCTGGGGAGATTATACCCGCCCAGGATGTCTTTGACGAAGCGCGTCCGCCCCACGAGACTGTAGACCTCGCGGGGGTCGCCGGGCGAAAACGCGCTGTCGAAGACGTGGATGGTGATCACGTCGGGCGTCCACTGGTCACGCTCGAACAGCCTCAGCAGGGCGCGCAGGCGGTTGCTGGCATTGGGGTCGGCCATGGGATGCTCGAAAGGCGCGCCCTCCCAGTAGTTCTGGCCGTCGGTCGAAATCTGCACGTCGGGGGCGACGGCCTTCACGGCATCATAGGCGGCGCGTAGCTGGGCGTAGTAGGTTTCGACGGGGTAATCGGCCATACGCCGCAGATTTAACTCGTTGCCGATGATGATGAGGGCGGGCCGCGCCGTGGGACTCATGGTCGCCAGGGCGCGGGCCTTCGCGGCGACGACCTCTGGCGCGTCCTTCTCGTCGATTTCTAGCACGAAGGCGACGCGCCCCTGTTCCAGCGCCTGCCCGACGCGCTCTCGCGAGCCTCGGAACGCGCCAGGGTCGCTCCGTACCGTATTGTCGGCAGTGAAGGCGCTAGGGTCGGCGGGGATGCGCGTGCTGCCGAAGGCGTTGGCCGAGCCGACAATGGGGGCCAGGAGGTGGGCCTGTTCCAGACCGAAGGGCAGGCTGGGTGTCGGCGCGGGGCGCGGCGTGATTGTCGCCGCAGGCGCGGGGTGGGTGGGGGCGGTCGTCACTGGTCGGGCGCTGGGCGCGGTGGGGCTGCTAGCCGGGCGCGGGGCGGGCGTCGTCGCGGCCAGGGTCACGGCCGGCACGACCGCCACGGCCGGTGGGGTTACGGGCGTGACCGACACGGGCAGCGTGCCCTGACACCCGGCTAGCAGCAGGAGGAGGATCAGGACCAGGGGAAATCGATTCATAGCATGCGATTGGCAGCCCCTGTCCAATTCGACTCATTTCATGCGTGAGCAGCGTCGAAGCCTTATGGCCGACCGCCTGGCCGACCACCGGCCGGGATGGTGGCGGTGGTGACTGTCCCGACCTGGCTGGCGCCGGAAACGGGACCGGCCGGATAGAGACCGTCGACGGGGGCGCCACTGGCGGTACCCCCTGTGGATACGGTATAGGTAACGCCCTCGGCGACCTGGCTAGAGGCGTACAGCAGACGCTGGAAGTCAAGCGACGGGGCGAAGACGAGGATAGGCGCGCTACTGCCGGCCTGGATGGAGACAAGGGTGCCGGCCCGCTGCGTGCCGTTGAAGGCTACCAGTAGCGACTTCACGGTCGATGCAGCGGTGGGCTTGTTGAGCATCGACGAGCCGGTGGCGATGACGGTCCCGCCAGTGATGGTAACGCCGCTATCAGCGTCCAGACCCGCGTTCACATCGGTGATGGAACCGTGAGTGATGACAGTCCCGCCGGTGATGACAATCTTACCGTTGGAGTCGATACCGTCGCCCACGGTCGTTTCGACGAGGAGATAGCCCCCCGAGATCGTGATGACGCTTACCCCGTCGTTGTTGGCATTGATGCCATCCTCCAACGCCTTGACGCGGATGTTGCCACCCTCCACGGTGATGTGCATCGTGCTGGAGATGCCTTCGTGGGCGTTGCCGTTGACTTGCAGGTTGCCGTCGCCACGAAAGGTCAGGGGCATTCTAGCGTAGATGGCGGCGTCGAGGTCGCTCGATCCACCGTCGCTCACGGTGTTGGATGTGCCCGTCTTGAGGGTGACGGTGGCGTCCGTCGCCCTGGCGAGGTAAATCGCCGGGCCATCGGCGTTGCTGATGGTGACACCCGCCAGGATGAGATCGACGACCGCGCCAGGCGCATCCACTTCGACCATGCCGTCCTTAAGGATACCACTGAGAGTATACGTGCCGCCGGCGGTAATTTTCACGCCGTCGGCGGTGGTCACCGCACCCGCGCCGTTGATGCTGATCGTATCGCCGAAAACGATGGTGGCGGCGGCCGTGGGTTGGGTCGCGGCGGGGCTGACGGCGGTCGCCACGCGAGTCGCGGCGGCACTGGCGGCGGTCGCCACGCGGGTCGCGGCGGCACTGGCGGCGGCCGTGGGTTGGGTCACGGCGGGGCTGGCGACCGTCGCAACCCCCCCGCTACTGGCGCTCGGAGCAGGCTGCTGCGGCGAACAGGCAACCAGAGTGAGCAGGGAGGCTGCGGCCAAGACCGCAAACAACTTGTGAGGGATCATGTTCCAAGACTCTCTTTCTCGGTGGATATAGTCTACCACGACAAAGAGATTATCTCAGCATCATGTTAGCAAATTGTTCAGATGCGACATAGTTCTCCTTAAGGCTGCGCCATTACGGGTAGATGCCGCGGATGGCGAG
>WBZS01000590.1_pt2 | contig 27071 bp, 25 predicted proteins | sample 5204201 | NCBI WGS metagenome assembly WBZS01 (sample SAMN12344357, study PRJNA552823) | activated sludge metagenome | biome: Activated sludge suspended growth; feature: Nitrification reactor; material: Wastewater; isolation source: activated sludge from nitrification reactor of wastewater... | reverse complement strand
TTCGGCCTGGTCCGCGATGCCGAGAACCAGTGGCGGATCTCGCGGCCGCCGCGCGGGCTGCTGGTCTCGCAGTCGCTGTTCAACGGTGCCTGGGCGCGTTCTGACGTGTGCTTCTGGGACGTCACCGAGGCCTGGCTGGTGCCCGATCCGCGGTTCTTCCAGGCCGGGACGCCGGGCATGCTGGCCACTGTGCGGGCCGTCCTGGCCGGTCCCGGCCCGGCCGCGGCGGCGGCCTTCGCGGTCCCCGTCCGGGCCGGCGTCGAGGCATCCTCGGTGGAGCTCGGCAGCAGCGGCGTGGTGACGGTGGAGCTGACCGGCGACGTGGACGCCCTGGACGCCGACGCGCGCCGCCGGCTGGCCGCGGAGCTGGTCTGGTCGCTGTCGTCGCTGGAGGGGGTGATCGGCGTCCGGGTGCGTGGCAACGGGGTGACGTGGGAGCTGGGGGGCAGCGGCGGCGTGCTGAACACCTCCGACTTCGAGCAGGGCGCGCCGGTGCCGGCCGACCCCGGCGACGGCGTCTACCTGATCCGGGACGGGGCCGTGCAGCGCGCCACCTGGGCGGAGCCGTCGGCGACGCCGCAGCCGGTGGGCGGCGCCGCACTGCGCGCCGGCGCCCTCGCCGTCCGGGCCGACGGGCAGGTGATCGCGCTGGTCACCGACGGCGGCACCCGGGTGCGCAGCGTCTCGGTGCGCGACGGGGCGAGCCGGGTGGAACTGACCGGTCCCCGCGTCACCGCGGTCCGCTGGACGCGCCAGGGCGAGCTGTGGGCGGTGCTCGACCGCACCCGTGACTCCCGGCTGCGCGCGATCAAGGACGGCAAGGAGATGCCGGTGGCCACCAACGCCCTGCCCTCCGGCCGGATCCGCAGCTTCGCGCCGGCGCCGGACGGCGTCCGGGCGGCCCTGGTGATCGAGAGCCAGGGGCGCACCAGCCTGGGCGTGGCGACCCTCGTCCGCGGCGCGGGGGAGTACCGCTTCGTCGGCTGGCGGGAGCTCACCCCGTCGGCCTGGGCTCCCAGCGGACAGTCGCCCGTCGACGTCGGCTGGACCGGGCCGGCGAACCTGCTGGTGCTGCTCGGCGGCAGTCCAACCGCGCGGGTGGTCAGCGTCGACAGCGAAGGCGCGGTCGCTACCGACGTGCGCCCCAACGACACCGCGGCGCTGGTCCAGCTGGCGGCCGCGCCGTCCGGGCGGGCGGTGCTGCGCGGCCCCGACGGGCAGACCTGGCGGTTCGTCGACGGCTTCACCTGGGAGCCGTGGCTCGATCAGGTGCAGGCCGTCGCGCTGCCCTGAGCCGGCGATTTCCGGCGTCTTCTTTCCGCGAGCCTGTGGATAGCCCGATCCGGACGCCCGGGCCCGGGCACACTCGGACGATGGGATGGCGCGGGCTGCTGGAGGCGGCCGCCGACCTGGCCTGGGGCGGCAGATGCGCCGGCTGTGGACGGCCGGGGCCGGTGTGCTGTCCCGCGTGCGCGGCAACCGTCCGGGGCCTGGCGCCGCGACCCGTTGCGGCCGGGGACGGCGGCCGCGCGATCTGGGCGCGCGGCGACTACGCCGGGGAACTGCGTGCCCTGATCCTGGCCTGCAAGGAACGTCAGGGCCTCGGTCTGGTGCCGCTGCTGGCCGACCTGGCGCTGGGCAGCGCGGCCGCGCTGGTGCACGACCGCTGGCGAAGCGGCCCGGTGCTGCTGGTGCCGATCCCGTCCAGCCGGGCCACCGTGGCCGCCCGCGGGTTCGATCTGACCTGGCTGCTGGCCAAACGGGTCGCGCGCCGGCTGCGCGGGGTGGGGCTCGACGTCCGGGCCCGCCGCGGGCTGGCGCTCGCGGCCGGCACCCGTGACCAGGTCGGCCTGGACATCGCCGACCGGACGAACAACCGCCTGCACAGCATGCGGGTGCTGCCCGGTGCCGCGGCTCAGCTGGTGCTGGTGGACGACATCGTCACCACCGGCGCCACCCTCGCCGCGGCCACCGGTGCCCTGCGGTCGGCCGGGCATCGCGTGGTGGGCGCCGCCGTCATCGCGGCCACACCCCGGCTGGACGGACGCTGAGCCCGGCCCGCTCGTCGTCCTGGCGAATGCCGGGATCTCCGCGGGCGACGGCGTTGTCGACAGGCCCAACCCGCGGGTGCGGAGCCGCTGGGTTTCGCTGGTCGAGCTCGTCGAGACCTCCCCGATCGGGTCGGCACCAGGTCTCGACGAGCTCAACCAGCGAGGTGCCCGGCTCAGGCGCTCTGCTCGGCGGCGGACTCCACCTCGAGGTGGATCACGCCGTAGTCATAGGCCTTGCGGCGGTAGACGACGCTGGGGGCGCCGGTCTCGGCGTCCACGTAGAGGAAGAAGTCGTGGCCAACCAACTCCATCTCGTCCAGCGCCTGCGCCAGCGTCAACGGGGTGGCCTTGAACAGCTTCTCGCGAACCACCAGCGGCCCGTCGCCGTGCACCTCCAGGCCGGCGATCTTGCGGATCTCGGGCCGAGTCTCGTCCTGCTGGGGAACGGCCACGGGCGGCAGCGCGCCGAACTGCTGGCCGGCGCGCAGGCCCCGGTGCACCTTGCGGCGGTCCGCAGCGCGGCGCAGCTGGGACTTGAGCCGGTCGAGGGCATGATCGAACGCGATCAGCTTCTCGTCGGCGGTCGCCTCGGCGCGCACCACGGGGCCGCGGCTGCGCAGCGTGATCTCCACCGAGGTCGCCTGGTCGGGTTGTCGGGCGTGCGGGTTGGCCGACACCTGCACCTCGACCCGGATCACCCGGTCCCGCAACTTCTCGACCCCGCTCAGGCGTTCACTGACACGAGAGCGGAAGTCGTCGCTGATCTGGCAATGCCGGCCGGTGACGAGAACGTCCACTGCAACCTCCTGATCGTCTGGCCCGTGCTCAGCGAGCAGGGGCGATAACCCGAATGGCGCCCGGCTTCACCCCTTGATGCGAGGTCTGTGGCCCTGGCGCCATGCATCCAACCTACTGGCGCAACCTGAGGTTTGCCAGGCTCTTGCCTGTGCGTCGCCGATTGGTCGGCAACGCAGCTGTAACACCGCGAAACCTGCGTGTAACCGGGCCCGAACCGCGACGAAACACCGACGGGTGATCGTTGCGGCATGACCCTGCTAGAACTCAACTCCGGCGACACCGCCTGGATCTTGGTCAGCGCCGCGCTGGTGCTGCTGATGACCCCCGGTCTCGCCTTCTTCTATGGCGGCATGGTGCGCGCCAAGGGCGTCCTGAACATGATGATGATGAGCTTCATCTCGATGGGCGTGATCGGCGTCCTGTGGGTGCTCTTCGGTTACAGCATGTCGTTCGGCAACTCCGTCGGCGGGCTCGGCATCATCGGCAACCCGTTCGAGTTCGCCGGGCTGGAGAGCCTGCTCACCGAGGATCCCTCGGCCAGCTACCCGGCGCTCGCCTTCGTCGCGTTCCAGGCCTGCTTCGCCATCATCACCGTCGCCCTGGTCTCCGGCGCCATCGCCGATCGCGCCTCCTTCGGCGGCTGGACACTGTTCGCCGTCCTGTGGGGCACGCTGGTGTACTTCCCGGCCGCCCACTGGGTGTTCGCCTTCAGCAACGAGGACAGCGGCGTGGTCGGCGGCTGGATCGCCAACCAGATCAAGGCCATCGACTTCGCGGGCGGTACCGCCATCCACATCAACGCCGGCACCGCGGCGCTGGCCCTGGCGCTGGTCGTCGGGCCCCGGATCGGCTTCGGCAGCAAGCCGATGCGGCCGCACAACATGACCCTGGTGATGCTCGGCGCCGCCCTGCTCTGGTTCGGCTGGTTCGGCTTCAACGCCGGCTCGGCCGCGGCCGCCAATGGGCTGGCCAGCCTGGCCTGGGTGAACACCCTGGCCGCCACCGCCGCCGCGATGCTCGGCTGGCTGCTGGTGGAGAAGCTGCGGGACGGCCACCCGACCTCGCTGGGTGCGGCGTCCGGAATCGTGGCCGGCCTGGTCGGCATCACCCCGGCCGCCGGCGCGGTGAGCCCGATCGGCGCCCTGATCCTGGGCGTGCTGGTCGGCGTTGCCTGTGCCTACGCGGTCGGCCTGAAGTTCAAGTTCGGCTTCGACGACTCGCTGGACGTCGTCGGCGTCCACCTGGTCGGTGGCCTGGTCGGCACCCTGCTGATCGGCCTGCTGGCCGACCCCGCAGTCTCGGGTGACCCGTCGAACCCGGCCGTGGCCGGCCTGTTCTACGGCGGCGGATTCGATCAGCTGTGGCGGCAGGCCGTGGGCGCCTTCTCGGTGATGGCGTTCTCGTTCGTGATGAGCTACCTGATCGCCCTCGTGGTCAAGCACACCGTCGGCTGGCGGGTCTCCACCGCCGACGAACTGGGCGGCATCGACCTCGCCGAGCACAGCGAGGCGGGCTACGACCTGAGCCCGGTCTACTACTCCAGCCGCGTGCAGCGCACCCTGGTCCTGACCAAGGACGACCTGCCCGCCGCCGACAAGACGGGAGCCTCCAAGTGAAGCTGGTCACCGCCATCATCCAGCCCGAGATGCTGGAGCAGACCCAGAAGGCGCTGGTCCGCCACGGCGTCGGGGGAATGACCCTCAGCGAGGTGTCCGGCTACGGACGCCAGCAGGGCCACATCGAGGTCTACCGCGGCGAGGAATACACGATCGACTTCATCGTCAAGGTGCGACTCGAGATCCTGGTCGACGACCCGGAGGTCGAGGAGGTCGTGCAGGTGATCGCCGGCGCCGCCCGCACCGGATCGGTCGGTGACGGCAAGGTCTGGGTCACCCCGGTCGAGAACGTCGTCCGGGTTCGCACCGGCGAGAGCGGCCTGGCCGCCGTCTGATCTTCAACGCCGCGGGACGGGAGGCCTGCGGCACAGCGTGGAACGGGGTCCCGATCACTCGGGGCCCCGTTCGCCGCGTCCGGGCTGAGGCTGCTGGTACGCGGGGACGGTTCTTTTCGGTCCGCTGTTGGTATGCGGGGACGGTTCTTTTCGGTCCGCTTCTCGGGGGACGGTGGTACGCGGGGACGGTTCTCTTCGGTCCGCTTCTCGGGGGATCCGACCAGACCGACCTACCATCCGACCGCTCAACGGATGCGAGTTATCCACAGGGCAGCAGAAAGGTCACCTCAACCGCCGCGTTCGCTCTTAGGCTCGAGCGATCACCGAAGAGGCAGAGGTACCCGATGACTCGTCAACCCAGAAGGCCGTCCGAGACCGGCGTGCACCACGTGATGCTGCGTGGGGTGAATCGCGACGCGATCTTCCTCGAGAACGAAGACTTCGAGCGGTTCCTGCGGGCTCTGCAGGACTCGAAGGCGGCCTCGGGCAGTGCCGTCCTGGCGTACTGCTTGATGACGAACCACGTCCACTTGGTGCTGCATACCGAGAAGGAGCCGATCGGCGTCGTGATGAAGCGCCTCGGCGTCCGCTACGCGAGTTGGTTCAATCGCAAGTACGGACGCGTCGGGCACGTCTTTCAGGACCGCTTTGCGAGCAAGCCCATCGAGGATGATGCGTATTTGAGTGCCGTGCTGCCGTACATCTGGAACAACCCGGTGGTGGCGGGAATGGCGGCTCGGCCCGAGGACTATCCGTGGAGCAGCCGACGCTGGCTGGGTCATGCATCGCCACTGCTCGACCACGACCTCCTGAGCAAACTGCTCTCGGTGGACGCCGTGGAGTTGGCGGACGCACACGCAGCGGACGGCGTCCGACTCGACCTGCTCAAGCCTCTCCGCTACACACCTGCCGAGGTCGCGGAGCTGTTGCACGCGGCGTCAGGGGTCAGGACGCCGCAGGAGTTCCGCGCTCTCCCACGCGAGGTTCAGCGCCTCGTGGTGGGGGAGCTGAGAACCCGAGGAGTCTCCTACTCCCTGATCGCACGGGTCATAGGACGACCGAAATCGACAGTGGTGCGCATGCAGGCCGCGTGATCCACGCTGCGAGCGGCGTATCGGGAGTGGACCGAAAGGAACCGTCCCTCCGTGCCGGGAGTGGACCGAAAGGAACCGTCCCCGCGGACCGGCTCTCCCGCGGCGAGCGGCGTATCGAGAGTGGACCGAAAAGAACCGTCCCTCCGTGCCGGGAGTGGACCGAAAAGAACCGTCCCCGCGGACCGGCTGTCGGTGCGGCTGGATAGCATGCGGGCCATGCCGACGTTCACCGTTCCTCAGGCCCGCCGGATCGCGCTGGCGGCCCAGGGGTTCGGACGCGCGAGGCCGTCCGGTCCGGTGACGATGCGGCAGGTCCAGCAGGTCATCGACCGGGTGGCCCAGTTCCAGATCGACTCGGTGAGCGTGGCCGTCCGCGCGCAGTACATGCCGTTGTTCAGCCGGCTCGGCGGCTACGACCCCGCACTGCTCGACCGGGCCGCCGGACGGGCCCCGCGCAGGCTGTTCGAGTACTGGGGTCACGCGGCCTGCCTGATCGACGTCGGGCTGCAGCCCGCGCTGCGGATGGCGATGCGGCGACGGGCCTCGCGCGAGCGGCAGAGCCTGACCCGCATCCTGCAGGCCAAGCCGGACCTGCTCGACCGGGTGCTGGCCGACGTGGCACAGGGGGGCCCGCTGTCGGCGCGGCAGATCGAGAACGCCGAAGAGCGGCGGAAGGACCACTGGGGCTGGAATTGGTCCGAGGCCAAACACGTGCTGGAGTACCTGTTCGACACCGGCGCCGTCGGCGTCGCCGGCCGCAACTCGGCCTTCGAGCGGCGCTACGACCTGGCCGCGCGGGTGCTGCCGCCGGCGGTGCTGGCCCAGCCCGACCCGAGCGACGACGAATCCTACGACGCATTGCTCGGACGCGCCGCCGCCGCGCTCGGCATCGCCGACCTGAAGACCCTGGCCGAGTACTTCTACCTGCGCGGGCCCGCGGTCCGGGCGTCCGTCGCCCGGCTCGAAGCGTCCGGCGTCCTCGAACCGGTGCGAGTGGCCGGGCTGCCGCGGGACTTCTGGCTGGCGGCCGGCGCCCGTCGTCCGCGACGGTTGGACGGGCAGGCCCTCATCGCGCCCTTCGACACGTTGGTGCACCACCGGCCGCGGGTGTTGGAGTTCTTCGACGTCCACTACCGGATCGGCATCTACACCCCGGCCGCCCAGCGCGACTACGGCTACTACGTGTACCTCTTCCTGGCCGACGACGCACTCGTCGCCCGGGTCGACCTGAAAGCCGACCGCGGCGCCGGCCTGCTGCGGGTGCAGTCCGCCTGGATCGAGGACGCCGCCGCACGCCGCCGCGGCGAGGTAGCGTCCCGGCTGCGCGACGAGCTCAGGTTGATGGCGGACTGGCTCGGCCTGGACGGCGTCGCCGTGGCGGATCACGGAACACTGGCGCGCGAGCTGGCGGCCGTCGTCTAGTCCTCACCGTCGGTCGGGCTTGTCCAGGAGGCCCTGGGCGTCGACGGCTATCCGCCGCGGTTTCGACAGGCTCAACCAGCGAGCGAGCCGACACACTCAACCAGCGGGAGAGCCGACACACTCAACCAGCGAGGAGGCCGACACGCCCAACCAGCGAGGGAGCCGACACGCCCAACCAGTGGGAGAAGCTGCCTCAGGCGGTGACGGCGAGGGCGTCGATCTCGACCAGCATCACGGCGTGCGGGAGGTCGACGAAGACGGTCGTCCGGGAGGGCAGCTGGCCGCTGGGGCAGTTCTCCTGGACGAACTCGCCGTACACCTCGTTCATCGCGGGGAAGTCCTCGCGCTTGGTCAGGTACACCCGGAACATGATCACGTCCTCGACGGACGAGCCGCCGGCCGCGAGGATCGCCTTCACGTTCTCGAGCGTGCGCCGGGTCTGCACCCGCACGTCTCCCTCGCCGATGTAGGTGTTCGTCACCGGGTCCATCGGGCCCTGCCCGGAGACCTGGAACAGGCCGCCCTTCTTGATTCCCTGCGAGAAGACGTGTGCCGGCGCGGGGGCGTCCGGGGTGAAGACGATTTCTTTGTTCATGTGGTCATGTCCTTTCGGGAGCAATCCAGCCGAGGTCGGCGGAGATGGCCTCGGTGCAGGTTGTGATGGCGGGAATCAGGTCGTGGATGTCGTGACCGCCGTCCAGCAGCACCGCCGGCACCGAACACGACACGGCGGCGACCACGCGGCCTCCGGCGTCGCGCACCGGCGCGGCGGCACAGTGCACGAACTCCTCGTGTTCGGCGAGGTCGACGGCCCAGCCCTGGGCGGCGACGGCGTCCAGCTCGACGAGCAGCTCGGCCGCGCTGCCGAGGGTCCGAGGAGTCAGCCGGTGGTAGGCCAGCGTGCCCGCGACGTGCTCGCGGCGCTCCGGCGGCAGTCCCGCGAGCAGCACCTTCGACACGGCCGCGGCATGCAGTGCGGCGGTCAGTCCGATCCGTGAGTACATCCGCACCGGCTGCCGGGATTCGACCTTGTCCAGGTACACCACGTCGGGCCCCTCGAAGGCCGCCAGGTGCACCGTGTGCCCGGTCGTCTCGGCCAGCCGCAGCAGGTGCGGCCGGGCGACGGCGCGGATGTCGCGCTGCTCCAGCGCAAGCGTCGACAGTTCGAAGAACCGCGGACCGAGCGTGTACCGCTGCTGCGAATTGCGGACCACGAACCCCTTCTCGCCGAGGCTGTGCAGCAGGCGCATCACGGTGGTCTTGTGCACGGGCGCGTCGCGAGCCAACTCGTCCAGCGAGGCCGGGCCAAACGCGAGCTGGGCGAGCAGATCGAGGGCGCGCCGCACGCTCTGGCTCATCGAGGACTCCACTCGGCTCTATTGACGGTGAGGAATCGCAATGCTAGACATGGGCAGGCCAAAATGCAATAACGATTGCGTATTTTGCAATGGCCTCGAAACGGACAATGCGGTCTGAGCAAAGGGTGATGCAGTCATGAGCGAGGGTCAATCCCCCGAGACGTCCGGAATCGACGCTGAAGCGGTCGGTGCCCTGGCCGGCGAGGTGGTGGACTGGCGCCACAAGGCCGTCCCGGCCGCGCTGCACGGACGCACCGCCGGCGATTTCGGCTCCGGCACGGTCCGGCTCAGCGATCTGCAGACGCCGCTGCTGACCCTCGACGACGCCGCCCTGCGCGGCAACGTCGCAAAGCTGGCGGGCTGGTGCGCCGAGCACGGCATCGGGTTGGCGCCGCACGGCAAGACCACGATGGCGCCCGCGTTGTGGGCCGCCTAGCTGGCCGCCGGCGCGTGGGGGATCACCCTGGCCAACGCCGCCCAGCTGCGGGTGGCCCGCCGGTTCGGCGTGGCGAACCTGATGCTGGCCAACAGCCTCACCGATCCGCAGGCGATCGCATGGGTCGCCGGCGAGGTGGCCGGCGGCGCCCGGATCGTCTCCTGGGTCGACTCGGTCGCGGCTGTGGAACGGCTGCAGGGCGTCCTGGACGCCGCCGACGCCGGCCCGCTGGAGGTGCTGGTCGAGATCGGCGGTCACGGCGGCCGGACCGGCGCCCGCGGGGTGGACGCCGCCCGCGAGGTCGCCCAGGCCGTCCGGGCGGCGTCCCGGCTGCGGCTGACGGGGGTCAGCGGCTACGAGGGTGCGCTCTCGCACACCTGGGACGAGGCCGGCCTCGCCCCCGTCCGGGCCTACCTGGAGGACTTCCGCCGCCTGCACGAGACCCTCGCCGCCGAGGACGCGTACGCCACCGACGAGGTCATCCTCACCGCCGGCGGCAGCGCCTACTTCGACGACGTGGTCGACATCCTCGGCCCGCTCGCCGCGCCCGGCGTCGCCGTGCTGCTGCGCAGCGGCGCCTACGTCATCCACGACGACGGCTTCTACCGCGGCATCTCCCCGTTCTCCCGCCGCGACCCGGACGCCGACAGTGCGTTCGTGTCGGCGATGCACGGCTGGGCGCGGGTGGTGTCCCGCACCGAACCCGGCCTGGCGATCCTGGAGGGCGGCAAGCGCGACCTCCCGGTCGACGAAGGGCTGCCGATCCCGCAGGGCATCGCCCGCGAGCTGGGCGAACCGCTGCAGCCGCTGCCGGGCGCGCGGATCACCCAGGTCAACGACCAGCACGCCTTCCTCGTCTATCCGCCCGAGTTGGACGTCCGGCCGGGCGACGTGGTGCGGCTCGGCCTGTCGCATCCCTGCACCGCCCTCGACAAGTGGACCCTGATGCCGGTCCTCGACAGCGCCGCGGACCCGGCGAACCCCGCCGTCGTCGGCACCGTCCGGACCTTTTTCTGAGGGGGAATGACCACCACCCTGATCAGCAACGTCACCGTCGTCGACGGCACCGGCGGCCCGCGTTGCACCGCGGACGTCGAGCTGGCCGACGGCCGGATCGCCCGCATCGCCGATCCCGGCACGCTGACGGCGTCCGGCACTTCGATCGACGGCGCCGGCCTGGTGCTCAGCCCCGGCTTCATCGACATGCACGCCCACTCCGACTTGCAGCTGCTGGTCAACCCCGACCACTACGCCAAGCTCAGCCAGGGCGTCACCACCGAGCTGCTCGGCCAGGACGGCCTGTCCTACGCCCCGGTCAACGATGAGGCGCTCGACCTGATCCGCCAGCAGATCGCGGGCTGGAACTCGAACCCGGACGACTTCGACTGGGACTGGCGAACGGTGGGGGAGTACCTGGACCGGCTCGATCGCCCGGACGCCGACGGCAACCGGATCGCCACCAACGCGGCGTACCTGATCCCGCAGGGCACGCTGCGGGCCCTGGTGGTCGGCTTCGACGACCGGCCGGCCACCCCCGACGAGATCGCCGAGATGCAGCGGGTCACCGCCGTCAGCATGGACGAGGGCGCGATCGGCATGTCGTCCGGCCTCACCTATACGCCCGGCATGTATGCCGACACCGCCGAGCTGGAGGCGCTGCTCACCACCGTCGGAGAACGGGGCGGCTTCTACGACCCGCACCAGCGGTCCTACGGCAAGGGCGCCCTGGAGGCGTACGCCGAGATGATCGAGCTCAGCCGGGCCACCGGCTGCCCGCTGCACCTGGCGCACGCCACCATGAACTTCGGTGTCAACAAGGGCCGGGCCGGCGAGCTGCTGGCGCTGATCGACGCGGCCCGGGCCGACGGGGTGGACATCACCCTCGACACCTACCCCTACCTGCCCGGCGCCACCACGCTGGCCGCCGTGCTGCCGAGCTGGAGCTCGTCCGGCGGCGTCGCGGCCACCCTGGAGCGGTTGCAGAACCCCGAGAGCCTGGCCCGGATCCGGCAGGCCCTCGAGGTGGACGGCTCCGACGGCTGCCACGGCGTGATCGCCGAATGGGAGACGCTCGAGATCAGCGGCGTCCAGAACCCGGAGCTGGCCGGCATCGTCGGCAAGACGGTCGAGCAGATCGCCGCCGAACGCGGTGCCGATCCGTTCGACACCTTCGTCGACATCCTGGTCCGGGACCGCTGCGGCACCGGCATCCTGCAGCACGTCGGGCACGAGGAGAACGTCCGCGCCATCATGGTGCACCCGGCGCACACCGGGGGCAGCGACGGCCTGCTGGTGGGCGGCAAGCCGCACCCACGGGCCTGGGGCACCTTCCCGCGCTACCTGGGGCACTACTGCCGCGAACTCGGCCTGCTGAGCCTGGAGGAGACCGTCCATCACCTGACCGGACGCCCCGCAGCCCGGCTCAAGCTGGTCGACCGCGGCCTGGTCCGCGAGGGCTACGCGGCCGACCTGGTGCTCTTCGATCCCGAGACGATCGCCGACACCGCCACCTTCCCGGAGCCGCGGCAGCCCGCGGCCGGCATCCACCACGTATTCGTCAACGGTGTCGCGGCGATAGCCGACGGCACTCCGACCGGCGCGCGTGCGGGTCGCGCGTTGCGCCGCACCCCGGAGGGGACAGCCAGCCAGACCGGCTGAACCCTCGCCCCCGGTATCCGGGCGCGGCGGCCTCTCCGACCACCCGCCCGGCGACCACCCCTCACCCACTGAAATGGAGAAATATGGACGCCTTTCTCACCTGGCTACGCCAGGACACGGCAGGTTTGCTGACGCTGGCCGGCGTCGGCATCGCCATCCTGCTGTTCCTGATCATCAAGCTGAAGGTGGAACCCTTCATCGCCCTGGTCGGCGTCGGGGTGCTGGTCGCCCTGGTGGGCGGCGTGAGCATCCCCGACCTGGTCGGCACGCCGATCAAAAGCTCGGACGCCCTGATCGAGAAGGGATTCGCCGGCATCCTCGGCCACATCACACTGATCATCGGTCTCGGCACGGTGCTGGGCGCGATCCTGGAACGATCCGGCGGTGCCGAGGTGCTGCTCGGCAGGCTGGTGCAACTCTTCGGTGAGAAGGGCACCCCGCTGGCGATGGGCATCACCGGCTTCGTGCTGGGCATTCCGGTGTTCTTCGACATCGGCATCTTCGTGCTCGCGCCGCTGATCTACGTGGCGGCGGTGCGCGGTGGCAAGTCGCTGGTGCTCTACGCGCTGCCGCTGCTCGCCGGCCTGTCGATCACCCACGCCTTCCTGCCGCCGCACCCGGGTCCGGTGGCCGCGGCCGGCCTGTTCCACGTCGAGCTGGGCTGGATCATCATCATGGGCCTGGCCTGCGGCATCCCGGCCTGGTTCGTCGGCGGCATCCTGTGGGGCACCTGGATCGGCAAGCGGGTCATCGTCGCGGTGCCCGAGGACCGGATCGTCCCCGAGTCGGAGGAGGCGAAGGGTCACGAGCCGGGCATCGGCGTCGTGCTGTTCGTCATCGGCCTGCCGATGATCCTGATTCTCGGTGGCACATTCGGCAACATCTTCGCCCCCGAGGGCGGGCTGCGGGACACCCTGATCTTCTTCGGCAACCCGGGCATCGCGCTCACTGTCGCGGTGCTGATGGCGATGTGGCTGCTCGGTTTCCGGCAGGGCATGACCGCCGAGGAACTGGGCGAGCTCAGCGGTTCGTCGCTGAAGCCGGTCGGCATGATCCTGCTGGTCGTCGGTGCCGGCGCCTTCTTCGGCGCGGTGCTCGCGGCCACCGGTGTCGGCAAGGCCGTCGCCACCAGCCTGTCGGCGGCCGGCCTGCCGCTGATCGTCTCGGCGTACGTGATCGCCTGCGGCATGCGGATCGCGCAGGGCTCGGCGACGGTGGCGATCGTCACCACCGGCGGCATCCTCGCGCCGGTGCTGACCTCGGGCGAGTATTCGCAGCCGCAGCTGGCGCTGATCGTGATGGCGATCTCGGCCGGTTCGATCATCGCCAGCCACGTCAATGACGGCGGGTTCTGGATCATCTCGAAGTACTTCAACATGTCGGTCAAGGAGACCCTGCAGACCTGGACCGTGCTGGAGACGGTGCTGTCCGTGGTCGGCTTCGCGATGGCCGCAGTGCTGTTCACCTTCGTCCGCTAGGACGCCGGCGTCGGACGGATGCGGCGGGGAACGGGGACCACGGTCTCCCTTCCCCGCCGCTTCTCTGCGTGGGGGTGGCCGCGATCGATGCTCAGCCGCGCAGGGCGGTGTTGAGCCGCGACGCCTGCCGGGTCAGGTGGTCGCGTTCGGCCAGGTTGGACGCCGCGCGCGCCGCCTCCGCGTAGAGCCGGGCGGCCAGCGCCGGCTCGCCGGCGCGCTCGTGCAGGTGCGCGGCGACCGCGGCGTACCGGGGCAGCGCCGGATCCAGGGCCGCCAGGGCGGCCAGTCCGGCGCGCGGGCCGTCCGCCTCGCCGACGGCGACCGCGCGGTTGAGCCGGACGACCGGGGAGCCGGTCAGCCGCACCAGCTCGTCGTACCACTCCACGATCTGCACCCAGTCGGTCTCGTCCGTGCTCGGCGCATCGGCATGCAGGGCGGCGATCGCGGCTTGGGCCTGGAACTCGCCCAGGCGGTCGCGCGCCAGTGCCGCCTGCAGGATGCGGACGGCCTCGGCGATCGCCGCGCTGTCCCAGCGATCCCGATCCTGGTCGGCGAGCGGCACCAGGGCGCCGCGGGCGGTGAACCGGGCGTCCCGCCGGGCATGGTGCAGCAGCATCAGCGCCAGCAGCCCGGCGATCTCGGGATGGTCGTCGAGGACGACCAGCTGGCGGGTCAGCCGGATCGCCTCGGCGGCCAGGTCGGCGGCCCCCGAATAGCCCTCGTTGAAGACCAGGTAGAGCACGCGCAGCACGGTGCCGACGTCGCCCGGCCGGTCGAACCGGACGTCGGCGAGGGTCCGCTTGGCCCGGCTGATCCGCTGCGCCATGGTCGCCTCGGGCACCAGATGGGCCTCGGCGATCTGCCGGGTGGTCAGGCCGCCCACCGCGCGAAGGGTCAGCGCCACCGCCGCGGACGGCGTCAGCCGCGGGTGTGCGCACAGGAAGTACAGCCACAGCGAGTCGTCGGCGTCCGGGATGGTGCCGGCGGCCGGTTCGTCCTCCAGGCGGTCCTCCCGCCGGCGGCGGGCGGCATCGGCCCTGGTGACGTCCAGGAAGCGACGCCAGGCGACGGTCACCAGCCAGGCCCGGGGATTGCGCGGCGGGTCGGTGGGCCAGCTGCGCAGGGCCTCGACCAGGGCGTCCTGGACGGCGTCCTCGGCCGCCGTGAAGTCGGCTCCGCGGCGGACGAGGATCGCCAGCACGCCCGGGATGAGGCTGCGCAGCAGCGTCTCGTCCATGGGTCGGGCTACTCCGTGACGGTCGGTGCGTGGGTCAGGAAGGGCCGGACCTCCAGCCACTCGTGGATCGGCCGGCCGCCGGCGCCCGGGGCGGCCGACAGCTCGCCGGCCAGCTCGACGGCACGGTCCCAGCCGTCCACGTCGATGATCATCCAGCCGGCGATCAGGTCCTTGGTCTCGGCGAACGGACCGTCGGTGACCGGTGGACGCCCTTCGCCGTCGTAGCGCACCCAGGCGCCCTCGGGCGCGAGCGCCTGGCCGTCCACGAACTCGCCGGTGCCCTCCAGCCGGGCCGCGAAGTCGTTCATGTACTGGATGTGCGCCGCGATCTCGTCGGGCGTCCAACCCTCCATCGGCACGTCGTTGACCGCCGCGGGGGCGCCCCGGTAATGCTTCAGCAGCAGGTACTTGGCCATCGTGACTCCTTGGTTCGGTGCCGCCCATTGTGGTCGGCTCTACTGGGTAGACGGAGCCGACGCCGTCATCTCGACATCGGGATGGGCGGTAGGCCGGGACGGCGGCACGCGGGGACGGTTCTTTCTGGACCGTTCGCGCTGACGAAGTGGACCGAAAAGAACCGTCCCTGCGGTCCACTCGACCTCGGGGATGAGCGGTAGGCGGGACGGCGGTACGCGGGGACGGTTCTTTCTGGACCATTCGTGCCGACGAAGTGGACCGAAAAGAACCGTCCCCGCGGTCCGTCCTCGCGGTCCGGTGGACCGAAGACGCAGTCCGGTGGACCGAAAAGAACCGTCCCCCCGGTCCACCTACGCCGCGGACCGTTCTCGATCAACGGGAGCACCGTCCGCGGTGAGCAACGGAGCCGCCTCCGGACGCCGCGGGCCGGCGGCGTCCGGGCGCGGACGCCGAAGCGACCGTCTGAGCACACTAAGATGGCGCGGGACTGTCATCGACCAGGAAGCGTTGAAACCACCGTGGGTGTTCTGGACAAGCTGCTGCACATGGGCGACGGGCGCAAGCTCAAGGAGTTGCGCCGGGTCGCCGATCAGGTGGCCATGATCGAACCCGACTTCGAGTCGATGAGCGACGAGGAGCTGCGCGGCCAGACCGACGAGTTCCGTAAGCGGATCGAGGACGGCGAGAGCCTCGAATCCATCCTGCCGGAGGCGTTCGCCACGGTTCGCGAGGCCACCAAGCGGGTGCTCGGCAAGCGCCCCTACGACGTCCAGGTGATGGGTGGCGTCGCCCTGCACCGCTGCAACATCGCCGAGATGAAGACCGGTGAGGGCAAGACCATCGTCGCGCTGATGCCGTCCTATCTGAACGCGCTGTCCGGCAAGGGCGTCCACATCGTCACGGTGAACGACTACCTGGCCAAGTACCAGTCCGAGCAGATGGGTCGCGTGCACCACTTCCTGGGCCTCGAGGTCGGCGTCATCCTGGCGCACATGACCCCGGCCGAGCGGCGCCGCCAGTACGCCGCCGACATCACTTACGGCACCAACAACGAGTTCGGCTTCGACTACCTGCGCGACAACATGGCGCTGGCCCTGGACGACTGCGTGCAGCGCGGCCACCACTACGCCATCGTCGACGAGGTCGACTCGATCCTGGTCGACGAGGCCCGGACGCCGCTGATCATCTCCGGCCCGGCCGAGGACAACCACCAGTGGTACCCCGAGTTCGCCAAGATCGCCGAGCGGCTGACCCGCGACACCCACTACGAGGTGGACGAGAAGAAGCGCACCGTGTCGATCCTCGAGGGCGGCATCACCGAGGTCGAGAACCGGCTCGGCATCGAGAACCTGTACGAGAGCGCCAACACCCCGCTGATCTCGTACCTGAACAACGCCATCAAGGCCAAGGAGCTGTTCAAGCGCGACAAGGACTACGTGATCCTCGACGGCGAGGTGCTGATCGTCGACGAGCACACCGGCCGCACCCTGATCGGACGCCGCTACAACGAGGGCCTGCACCAGGCCCTGGAGGCCAAGGAGCGGGTCGAGATCAAGGACGAGTACCAGACCCTCGCCACGATCACCCTGCAGAACTACTTCCGGATGTACGACAAGCTCGCGGGGATGACCGGCACGGCCAAGACCGAGGAGAGCGAGTTCCAGAAGATCTACGGCCTTGGCGTGCTGCCGATCGAGACCAACAAGCCGATGATCCGGGTCGACGAGAAGGACCTGATCTACCGCACCGAGGCGGCCAAATTCGAGGCGGTCGTCGAGGACGTGGCCGAACGGCACGGGAAGGGCCAGCCGATCCTGATCGGCACCGCGTCGGTCGCCAAGTCCGAGGTGCTGTCGAAGCTGCTGAAGAAGGCCGGCGTCAAGCACGAGGTGCTGAACGCGAAGAACCATGCCCGTGAGGCGGCGATCATCGCGCTCGCCGGGCGCAAGGGCGCGGTCACCGTCGCGACCAACATGGCCGGCCGCGGCACCGACATCATCTTGGGCGGCAACTCGGAGTTCCTGGCCGACGCGACGCTGCGCGCCAAGGGCCTCGACCCGGTCGAACACGCCGCCGAGTACGAGGCCGAGTGGGCGAAGGTGATCACCGAGATCGAGGAGCAGGTCGCGGCCGAGCACGACGAGGTGGTCGAACTCGGCGGCCTGTACGTGGTCGGCTCCGAACGGCACGAGTCGCGGCGCATCGACAACCAGCTGCGCGGTCGTTCCGGACGCCAGGGCGACCCGGGCGAGAGCCGGTTCTACCTCAGCCTCGAGGACGACCTGATGCGGCTGTTCAAGTCCGACATCATCAACTGGGTGATGGTGGCGCTGAAGGTGCCCGACGACGTCCCGATCGAGAACAAGCGGGTCAGCAGCTCGATCCAGCAGGCCCAGGAGCAGGTCGAGGCGCAGAACTTCGAGATGCGCAAGAACGTGCTCAAGTACGACGACGTGATGAACCGGCAGCGGCACGCCATCTACGGCGACCGGCGCCGGGTGCTCGAGGGTGCGGACGTCGAGACGCAGCTGCGCGGCACCGTCGACTCGGTGGTCGAGCAGTACGTCCGGGCCAACACCGAGGGCTTCGTCGAGGACTGGGATCTGGAGCAGCTCTGGACCCAGATGGGCACGCTGTACCCGGTCGGCCTGGACCGCTCCGAGTACGAGGGCGTAGAGCTGACCGTCGAGGAGCTCGTCGACGACTTCAAGGCGGACGCCCAGGCTGCCTACGACCGGCGCGAGGAGGAGCTCGGCGAGGAGACCATGCGCGAGCTGGAGCGCCAGGTGCTGCTCACCGTGCTCGACCGGAAGTGGCGCGAGCACCTCTACGAGATGGACTACCTGCGCGAAGGCATCGGGCTGCGGGCGATGGCGCAACGCGATCCGCTGGTCGAGTACCAGCGCGAGGGCGGCGACATGTTCAACGCCATGATGGAGGCGTTCATGGAGGAGGTCGTCGGCTTCCTGTTCAACCTCGAGGTGAAGGTGCAGCCGGCCGTCGGCCTGCAGACCGACGCCGCCGGCGTCCCGATGTCGGCGGAGGTGCTCGACGAGTTGATCCACGCGTCCGCCGAGGCCGAACCCGCCGACGAGCACGCGGCGCGTCCGGTCGTCCAGGCCAAGGGGCTGGGCGAGCGGCAGCAGCGCCCGATGGCCTACTCGGCTCCGTCCGAGACCGGCGAGGCGGTCACCAGCCGCGACGAGGACGACGACCCGTACGCCGGCGTCGGCCGGAACGCGCCCTGCCCCTGCGGCTCGGGCAAGAAGTACAAGCTCTGCCACGGACGCCGCGGCTGAACCCGGCGGCGCCCCTCGCGACGGAGGAGCGCGTCGCTAGGCTCCGACCAGGGCGGGCCACCGTGGGCGCCCTGGTAGGAGAGGTGTAGTAGATGACCATCCGCATGCGTTGGCCGATCTGTTGGGCGTTGGGCCTGGCGCTGATCTGGTCCGGGGGAGTGGGTGTCGAGCGGGCGGCGGCCGAGCCGCCGCCGGCTCCGGTGCCCGGAGCGAGCCCCGACTTCGACGGCGACGGACGCCCCGACCTGGCGATCGGCGGCCTCTACGGAGGGGTCCAGATCCGTTACGGCGACGACCGCGAACAGGAGCTGGCCGAGCGGGACCTGGGCTCGGAACAGGACGCCATTCCGGGCGAGGCGCTGCTGGCCCGCGACGTGAACGGCGACGGCTACGCCGACCTGTTGCTCACCGACGAGGACGCCCGGGAACTGCTGGTCCTGCTCGGCGGACCGAGCGGACTCATCGCGCAATCGGTGCACCGCTACCCGGCGCCGAGCGGCGCCCGCACGTTCGGGCATGCGATCGCGCTGGTGACGAAGCCGGCGAAGCTGCTGGTGGCGGGCGGTGAGCAGACCTCGGTCAAGGGTGGTTCGCTGGCGGTCTACCCGCTGGCTTCGGACGGCCTGCCGTCCGGCACGCCGTTCTGGATCAACCAGAACAGCGCCGGCGTCCCGGGCACCGCGGAGAGCGGCGACGAGTTCGGGTTCTCGCTCGCCGCCGAGGGATCGACCCTCGTGGTGGGGGTGCCCGGCGAGGACATCGGCAAGGTGAAGGACGCCGGCAACATCGTCGTGCTGACCTACACGGGCGGCACGTCGTTCTCGGGTGTCGGTATCGGGCAGAACTCCTCCGGCGTCGCCGACAAGGCGGAGAACAACGACCAGTTCGGCCATGCGGTGGCGATCGGGAACGGCTACCTCGCGGTCGGCGTCCCCGGCGAGAGCTCGGGTGCCGGCATGGTCCAGGTGTTCACCGCGGCCGCCAAGCCGACGCCGAAGTACACGATCGACCAGAACTCCAAGGGCGTCCCGGGCGGCAATGAGCGGGGCGACCTGTTCGGCGCCTCGGTCGCGCTCGCCCGGTTGTGCAGCGGAAAGGTCGGCGTCGTGGTAGGCGCCCCCGGTGAGCAGATCGGTGTGGGGGACGGGGCCGGCTGGGTGGTTCCGTTCAGCCGCAGCGGCAGCTGCCCGTCACGCCTGATCGTGGAGGGCCCGGGCGAGATCCTGGGCGGCAGCCGGGTCGAGGGCGGCCTGCTGGGCAGCTCGGTCACCACGCTTCGGACGCCGGGCGCGGCCACCGACACCGTCGTCCTCGGCGGCAGCGGCATCGAGGACATCAGCGGTTCCCGGGTCTACACGCTGGACGCGCCATACACCAGCGGCACGAAGGCCTACGCCGGACCCGCCGCGCCGTACGAGCGGCTGGGCCTGAGCCCGCTCGGCTGATCCGTATCCCAGAAGCCCACCCGGCCGCATCGCGCCGGGTGGGCTTCGTGCGCCCCGGCCTGTTCAGCCGGTGCGGAGGATCGTGGCGTCGTCCAGGGCCAGTTCCACGGTGACCAGCCGCCAACTCGAACCGGCCGTACGGGCGGGCTCGTCGCGGCGGACGATGCGCAGCGCCGCCGCCCGGGACTCGCCAGCCAGTTCGAGTCGGACCGCCGCCTCCAGGACGTCGTCGGCGGGTTGGCCGACCCGCACGGAGGCGAGCCGCAGGCCCGGCCGCAGACCGGAGCCGCACAGCCCGTCGAGCAACGCGTGGACCCGGGGGTCGAGATGCGGCTCCAGTTGAACCAGCGGACGACGTCCGCGGAGCACCTCGACGACCGCGGAGGCGAACCGGTTCGCGACCCGACGCAGCGTGGGTTCGACCACGGGCTCGGGGACGTCGTCCGGGGGAGCCGACGCCCAGGGCAGCAACGGTTGCTGAGCGGGATCGGTCAACGGCAGCGGTTCGACCAGCCGGACGGCCGGCGCCAGCACGAGCGGTGCCCGGATCAGGACTGCGGAGGGCATCCCACACTGTGCCCCGGATCGGCGCCCGTGAACGGACCACCGAGGAAAATTGTGGACAACTCGGGAGCAAGCGAGATCCGGGGGCAAGCCCGGGATGACAAGCAGCCTCCGTCATGCCGGCGAACGCCGAGATCTCACGATGAGGATGAGCAGACCCGCGACGGCGAACGGAAACCACCTCAGGGCGAGAACAGCAGCACCAGCCCGGCGCAGGTGTAGCCGATCATCAGCACCAGCATCGGCAGCTGCCCGCCGATCACCCGCCGACCCTTCAACACGCTCAGCGACAGGTCGTGGGCCAGCAGGACACCCAGCAGATGACCGATCACGATCGCCGCCAGCTGGATCACGGCGACCACCTCGGGGTAGTCGAAGATGCCGGTGTTCACCCCCAGCTCGGCGGTGCCGAAGACGTTCCAGCCGAGCCCGAGTGGATCGGAGGCCAGGATCGCGGTGCGCTGCCCCTCGATCACCAGCAGGCTCAGGTAGTGCGCGAACGAGTAGCCCACCACGATCGGCACCAGGCTCGCCGCGGCGGCGTCCGCCCAGCCGGCGGCCGTTGCGCGCGCCGCGACCGCGAAAGTGAGGGTGACGAGCAGCGTCATCGCCAACAGCCCCCCGGTGCCCCACCACTCCCGGGGCAGCGCCGAGGTCTGTACCCAGCCGACCCAGCCGGTGGTGTTGGTGAAGCTGTCGTAGGCGGTGATGCCGAGCAGCGTGCAGGTCACCCAGGCGGCCCCCCGCGGGCGGTCGGCGGTGGCCGCGTGGCGCAGCGGATCGGTGAGGTGGACGACGTCGTCGACCCGCTGCCAGGGCGACAGGGTGGCGACCCGCTCGGCGAACACCTCGAACGGATCGACGGCGGCCACCCAGCGCTCGCCGAACAGCACCGCCCCGCCGAGCACGACGACCAGCCAGGCGGACGCCCACCAGCGCAGCACGAGCAGGGTGTTGTTGTCGGGCTGGACGAGTTCCAGCCAGGCGAAGCCGAGCAGCGTCAGCACGCCCGGCAGGATGCCGATCCGGCGCCAGGTGGCGTCCCGCAACGGACACAGCGGGCCGCGCGGCGCCAACGCGAACCGGGCCAGCGTCCGCAGCGGATTGGCCCGCCGCCAGAGCGGGCCGAACAGCAGCGACAGCGGCACCAGCCCCACCCAGATCCAGACGAAGACGAACCCGAAGATCGGATTGGTCACCCGGTCCTGCCCGAACCACAGGGCCATCGCCATCCAGGCGTACAGCGCCAACGCGACGATCCGGACGCCGGCGCGCGCCGGGGCGGCGTCCACCAGCCGGGTCAGGCCGGGCAGCGCCAGGCCGGCGGGCCGGGTGTAGCGGGGTCGGCGCCAGGCGGCGACCAGCACCGCGAACGACACCACCAGCGCCACCGCGGCGCCGAGCAGGACGAATTCGAACGGCAGCGGCAGATCCTGGCGCGAGCCGAGGCCGTGCAGCGGCAGCCTCACCGGATCTGCAGCACGACGATCAGCATCTCGGGATGATGCGACTCGACCTCGTAACGGCCGGTGCGATCCGCCACCATCTGCACGGTGAGATGCTGGCCGGCCGTCACCTCGATCTCCTTGTCGAAGCCGTGCACGTGCACCTCGTCGTCCCGGTCCGAGGTGATGTCGAGCACGAAGGTCTGACCCTGCTGGAGATCGATCCGGGCGCCGTTGGGCGACACCTTGCCGTCGGCCAGCTGAATCGTGATCGTCTGGACGCCCGGGGTGGGCGCGGTGCTCGGACTGGCCAGGGTCGGCGCTGCCGAGGGCGTGCCGGAGGCCGGGGTGATCAGCGGAGACCCGGAATCGGTCGGGGACGCCGGGGCGCCGGCGCAACCTGCGAGCAGGACGAGGACGGCCGCCAGCGGAAGGATTCTGCGCACGCCTCGATTCTTGCACGGGGCGCCGGGGCGCCCGGCCGTCGAGATGTCGGGCGCCGAATCGCACGAAGTAGGCTGACCGCACACCGGCAAGGCAAGGAGGAACGCCCGTGGCGGCACCCGTGAGCAGGACCGAGGCGCTGCTGCTCGCCCGCGACCAGGCGGCGCAGCCGTGGCATCAGGTGAGCGTGCTGGTGATCCACGGGCCGGCACCGGCGGCGTCCGACCTGGCGCGGCTGATCGGCCAGCGCATCGACTACGCGCCGCGGTTCCGCCAGAAACTCGCCGGCACCGGCCTGCAGTCGTGGATCGACGACCGTGGCTTCAACCTCGCCGGCCACCTGCGTAGCGCGACGATTCCCGCCGGCGCCACGATCGAGTCGTGGCTGGCCGACCAGTTGGACACGCCGCTGGACCGGCTGCACCCGCTGTGGGACGCCACCATCCTGACCGGCCTGCCCGGCGGCTCCTGGGCCCTGGTGGTACGGGCGCATCCCGCGTTGATCGACGGCGCCGACAACGTCCACCTGCTGCACGAACTGCTCGACGAGCGGCCCACGCCGATCGTCGGCGAGGCGCCCGAGTGGCAGCCCGCCGCCGAGGAGGCGCCCGGTTTCGCCGGCCTGCTGCGCAACCTCAACGATCCGCTGCGGGCCCTTCGGGACGCGGCCGCCGGCCTGGGCGGCATGGCCGAGCAGGGCGTCCGCCAGGTGACGACGGTGCCGGCACCGCGGCAGGTGGCCGCCGTGGAATGCGCGCTGGCCGACCTCGCACTGGTCGCCGGGCGCGCCGGCTGCACGGTGCACGACGTGATCGTCGCGCTGGCGACGGCCGGCGTCCGGGGCTGGCAGATCGCGGGCGACCGAATGCTGCACGACCCGGTCGCACTGGTCCCGCTGGCGGTGGGCGACGACGGCGCGAGCGCCCTGGGCTGCCTGGTCGCACCCCAGTTCATGCAGCTTCCGGTCACCACAATGACGGCGCGTGAACGGCTGGACGCCATCGCCACCCTGACTCAGGCCCGGATCGACTCCGACCGGCTGGTGCCCGCCGCCCAGCTGACGGAACTGGCCGGATTCCCGCCGCCCAGCACGCACGCCGTCGCGGCCGCCACTGTGACCACCGGGCGTCCGCACGAGGTGCTGATCGCGAACGTGCCCGGCCCGGCCGGCCCGCGCTGGCTGGGCGAGCGCCGGGTCCGCGACCTGTACGCCTTCGCCTCCACCATCGACGAGCAGGCGATCACCATCGGGGTCAGCAGCCTGGACGGCCGGGTCGGCTTCGCCGCCACCGCGATCTCTCCGCTGCCCACCTTCGCCCGGGACGTCGCCGACGAGCTCGGCGTGCTGCTGCGCGAGGTGCGGTGATGCTGGTCTTCGTGCCGCTGACCGCGGACGAACTGGCCGCCTGGGCGCAGACCGGACACCACCGCCCGGCCTCCGGGTACGCGGTGACCCCGTCCCTGTCGGCAGCCTTCGGGTTCGGCCCCGCCGACGCCGAGGACGCCGAACACACCGCGCTGCACATCGCGGGTCTGGCCGGACTGCTGGACGCCGGACGTCGCCTGGTCGCGGTCGCGGAGGCATCGGCGACCCCCGTCGCGAGTTCCGAGTTCGGGCAGGTGCGGCTCGGTGCGCTGCCCTGGTCGTCGGTGACGGCGCTCTTCGCCGACGACGACCCCGGCATCGCGGACGACCTGCGCGGCCGCCTCGGGGGCGTCGCGCTCGAGGCCGCCTGGGACGATCCGGTTCTCGCCGATTTCCTCGGCGAGAACGAGCTGCTCTGGCACGGGGCCTCCGAATGGCAAGCGCTGCTCTGACGTGTCGCCGGGGGCACGCTCGGAGCTCCCGGCGTCCGACTCACAGCCGGGATGACGTGGGCGCGTTCTCGATCTCCCGGTGTCCGTCATCCCGGGTTCGACCCGGGATCTCTGTCGTCCGCCCGCGGACCGACGAGTGCGGCGTCCGGGCCGCCGGCGTCCGCGGTGCTGGTGTGACTTGGGGCGATGCGGCAGGCTAGGGGAGACCGCCGGGGTAGGAGGAAGCCATGCCACGATCCATCTGGAAGGGCGCGATCTCGTTCGGGCTGATCACCATCCCGATCAAGGTCTACGGCGCCACCGAGACCAAGGACCTGTCGTTCCGCCAGGTGCACCCCGAAGACGGCGGCCGGATCAAATACAAGCGGGTCTGCGAGGTGTGCGGCAAGGAGATCCCCTACACCGAGATCGCCAAAGGCTACGAAACCGGCGACGGCCGGATGGTCATCCTCGAGGCGGAGGACTTCGAGAACCTGCCGCTGCCCACCACGAAGGCGGTCGAGGTGGTGCAGTTCGTCACCACCGAGGAGGTCGACCCGACCTACTTCGAGCGCACCTACTTCCTGGAGGCCGACGGCCCGGGCGCCAAGCCGTACGTGCTGCTGCGCCGCGCCCTCGCCGACGCCGGCAAGGCCGCCCTGGTGAAGGTGGCTCTGCGATCCCGCGAGTCGCTGGCCCTGATCCGGGCCAAGGACGACCTGCTGCTGATGCACACCATGCTGTGGCCCGACGAGTTGCGGGACGGTTCGTTCGCCGAGCCGTCCGCCGACGTGAAGGTGTCGGACGCCGAGGTCGAGATGGCCCGGATGTTCATCGACCAGCTGAGCGGCGACTTCGACCCGACCCAGTTCACCGACGTCTATCGGGAGGCGCTGGAGGCGGTCGTGGAGGCGAAGCTGGCCGGGGCGCCGGCGCCGGAGGCGACCGAGGAGGCGCCGGCTCAGGCCGAGGTGGTCGATCTGGTGGCGGCCCTGCGGGCCTCGGTGGAGGCGGCCAAGAAGCGGCGCGAGGAAGCAGCGAAGGCTGGCTGATACACGAGATATTCTCGCGTGTTGACGAGCCAAGTCGGCGATTTCTTGTTTCGCGACGGTGGGCGCCTGCGCTAATCTCGTGCCGTGGATGCTATCACTCGTGTTCCCGTGCCGGTCAACGAACCGGTCAAGAGCTACGCCCCCGGCACCCCGGAACGCGCCGAGTTGGAGGCCGCGCTGGCCCAGCTCGCCGACGCCGAGCCGCTCGAGCTGACCGGAACGTTCGGGAACGAGCGGCGTCCCGGACGCGGCGCCGACCGCTACGAGGTGCGGATGCCGTCCGATCATGCGCACGTGCTGGGCTACGTGCAGCAGGCCAGCCACGCCGACACCGAGCAGGCCGTCGCCGGCGCGATGGGGGTGGCCCGCGAGTGGGGCGAGACCCCGTTCGACCAGCGGGCGGCAATCTTCCTGCGCGCCGCCGACCTGATCGCCGGCCCCTTCCGCGCCTGGATCAACGCCGCCACCATGCTCGGCCAGGCGAAGACCGTGCAGCAGGCCGAGATCGACTCCGCGTGCGAACTCATCGACTTCCTCCGGTTCAACGCGCACTTCGCGCAGGAGATCTACGCCAACCAGCCGGCCAACAGCCCCGGCGTGTGGAACCGGATGGACTACCGGCCGCTGGAGGGGTTCGTCTACGCGATCACCCCGTTCAACTTCACCGCCATCGCCGGCAACCTGCCGACGTCTGCCGCCCTGATGGGCAATCCGGTGCTGTGGAAGCCGGCGCTCACCCAGATGTTCGCCGCCGAGGTGATCGTCGACGTGCTGCGCGCCGCCGGCCTGCCGGACGGCGTGATCAACCTGGTGCCGGGCCACGGCAAGGAGGTCTCCGACATCGCGCTGGCCCACGCCGATCTGGCCGGCATCCACTTCACCGGCTCGACCCGGGTGTTCCAGGGGCTGTGGTCGCAGGTCGGCGCCAACATCGCCGGCTACCGCTCCTACCCGCGGATCGTCGGCGAGACCGGCGGCAAGGACTTCATCCTGGCCCACCCGAGCGCCGACCCCGAGGTGCTGGTCACCGCGCTGATCCGTGGCGCCTTCGAGTACTCGGGGCAGAAGTGCTCGGCGGCGTCCCGGGCCTACCTGCCGCGGTCGCTGTGGAATGCGGTGAAGGACGACCTGATCGCCCAGACCGAGGCGCTGGCCGTCGGCGACGTCCGCGACTTCCGCAACTTCACCTCCGCGGTGATCGACGAGCGCGCCTTCGACAAGCTCGCCGGCGCGATCGACGCCGTCAGGGCCAGTTCGGACGCCGAAATCGTCGCCGGCGGCAGCTACGACCGCAGCGAGGGCTGGTTCGTCCGCCCGACCCTGGCGGTTTCGGACAACCCCAAGCAGGACATCTTCGTCACCGAATACTTCGGTCCGCTGCTCGGCATCTTCGTCTACGACGACGCCGACTTCGACAAGGTGCTCGACCTGGTCGACACGGCGTCCGCCTATGCGCTGACCGGCTCGATCCTGGCCACCGACCGGACGGCGATCGAGCTCGCCCAGACGAAGCTGCGGTTCACCGCCGGCAACTTCTACATCAACGACAAGCCCACCGGTGCGGTCGTCGGCCAGCAGCCCTTCGGCGGTGCCCGGGCGTCCGGCACCAACGACAAGGCCGGCTCGCTGTGGAACCTGATGCGCTGGACGAGCCCGCGGGCGATCAAGGAGACCTTGGTGCCGCCGGTGACCACCGGCTACCCGCACATGCTGTAAAGGACCGCTGACTACACGGCCACCAGGTCGAGCGTCGGATCGAGTTGCCGAAGGTCGTCCGGGTCGCTGGTCACCACCCGGGTCTGCGATCGGCGCGCGCAGACCACCACGTGCGCATCGGCGATGTCGTTCGTGCCGCTGGCTGCGAGCAGCCTGCCCACGTGGGTCGCGTCCACGCGATCGAGCGGAACGACCAGCGTCCGTGGTTGCCGCAGCAGTCGGGCGAGCCGGGCTTGCCTCGCCGGATCGCGAATCGCCTGTGCGAGGACGCTGCCGGGGATGATCACCGGCTGGCTCGCTTCGTGTGCGCGCGCCAGTAGAACCGTGACCCGGCGGTCATTGCGGTCGAGCTGGATGAGCGGGCCAGCGTCCAGGGTCACTCCGCGCTGTTTCACGCGGCGGTGCCCGG
>WBZS01000944.1_pt1 | contig 27144 bp, 23 predicted proteins | sample 5204201 | NCBI WGS metagenome assembly WBZS01 (sample SAMN12344357, study PRJNA552823) | activated sludge metagenome | biome: Activated sludge suspended growth; feature: Nitrification reactor; material: Wastewater; isolation source: activated sludge from nitrification reactor of wastewater... | reverse complement strand
ATCTTCGGCACGCTGGTGCTGGGGCGCTGGTCCGACCGCCTGCCGCGCCGCAACATCCTGGCGGCGATCTATGCGCTGCGCGGCCTGGGTTTTTTTGCGCTGGTGCTGGTCGGCGCGCACTGGGAGCTGTACGTGGCGGCCAGCATCGGCGGCATGGTGTGGGCGGGCAGCATCGCGCTGTCGTCGGCGATCCTGGCCGATGTCTACGGGGTGCGGCTGGTCGGTGTGCTGTATGGCCTGGTCTATGTCGGGCACCAGATCGGCGGCATGCTGAGCGCCTGGCTGGGAGGCTGGGGCTACGAGCACATTGGGACGCACTGGATCGCCTTCGGCCTGGCGGGCGGACTGTTGTTGACCGCGGCGGTGGTGGCGATGCAGTTGCCGGGGCAACGGCCTGCGATGGCGGCGGCGTAGCGAGTGAAGCTGCCCCCTCAAGGTGGGGCAACGGGCTGGATGCGGGCCGTCCAGCCCATGCATACGCTTGGGCCACCAGTCGGTCGTGCCGCTGCCGGTGATCTCCTTCAGCCGCGGGGCTCGTCTGTGCGTGCCACCTGCCGCTGCGAGCGGCGGCGCGCCCAGAACGTGTAAGCCAATCCGACTGCCACGACCCCAAGGGCGAGCCAGCCCTCGTAGTGCTGCGCCTTGCCGAGCAGTGCTTGCGCAGCTTCGCCAAAAAACCAGCCAAGTGCGGTCAGCAGCGTCGCCCAGAGCACGGCCCCGAGTGCGTTGAACGCCGCGAAGCGTTCCCAGGACATGCTGCTGGAGCCCAGCAGCACCGGGCCGGCGATGCGAAAGCCATACAGGAAGCGCACGGCCACCACCACGCCGGCGCCGTAGCGCTGCAACCAGGTGTCGACCTGCGCGCGCTGCGCGGCGATGCGTGGCCAGCGCGCCAGGATTTGAGGCGCAAAGCGCCGGCCCAGCAGGAAGAACCCCATGTCGCCGGCAAACCCGGCCGCAGCCGCCACCGCGATCACCCACGGCCACTGCAGGTAGCCCCGGTGTGCGGCGAACCCGGCCAGCAGCAGCACCGTTTCGCCTTCCAGCAGGCAGCCCACGGCCACGGCACCGTAGCCGTATTGCGCGATCAGCGCAGGAAAGTCCATCGAATCGGCTCCTTCAGGCTTGCGCCAACCGCCGGTAGAACCAGCGCTTGACGATTTCCACCAGCACCAGGTACACCACCATCAGCCCTGCCAGCAGGCCGAAGAACTCGGCCGGCAGCGGCGCAAAGCCCAGCACGTTGGCCAGCGGCGTGAACGGCAGGATCATCGCTACGCCCACGATGCCCAGCGACGTCAGCAGCAGGGCCGGGTGCGGGCGGCTGGCAAACGGGCTGCCGCGCGTGCGGATGATGAAGATCACCAGCACTTGCGTGGCCAGCGATTCGACGAACCAGCCGGTGTGGAACAACCGCTCGTCGGCGTGCAGCAGCTTCAGCAGCAGCCAGAAGGTGACGAAGTCGAAGATCGAGCTGATCGGCCCGATGCTCATCATGAAGCGGCGGATGAAGCCCATGTCCCAGCGGCGCGGGTGCGCGAGGTCCTGCTCGTCCACGTTGTCCAGCGGCAGCGGCAGCTCCGACAAATCGTAGAGAAAGTTGTTGAGCAGGATCTGCAGCGGCAGCATCGGCAGGAAGGGCAAAAACAGCGTGGCCAGCGCCATGCTGAACATGTTGCCGAAGTTGGAGCTGGTGGCCATCATGATGTACTTCATGACGTTGCCAAAGGTGCGCCGCCCTTCGCGGATGCCGTGGTAGAGCACGCCCAGGTCGTTTTCCAGCAGGATCATGGCCGCGGCCTGCTTGGCCACGTCGACCGCGCTGTCGACCGAGATGCCGACGTCGGCCGTGTGCAGCGAGGGCGCGTCGTTGATGCCGTCGCCCAGGTAGCCGACCACGTGGCCGCGCGCCTTCAGCGCCAGCAGCACGCGGTTCTTCTGCTGCGGGTTGGCGCGGCAGAACAGGTTGACCTCGTCCACGCGGGCGCGCAGCGCGTCGTCGTTCATGGCGCCGATCTCGGGGCCGGTGAGCACGCCGGTGATGGGGATGCCCAATTCGGTGCACACGTGGCGCGTGACCAGCTCGTTGTCGCCGGTGACGATCTTCACCGCCACGCCGCTTGCCGTCAGCGCATTCAGCGCGGCCTTGGCGCTGATCTTGGGCGGGTCGAGGAAGGCGGCAAAGCCGGCGAACACCAGCTCGGATTCGTCGCCCACCACGGCATCGACCAGCGTGGCGGGTGCGCGCTTGAAGGCGATGGCCAGCACACGAAAGCCGTCGTTGCCCAGGCTGTCAAACAGCGCCTTGACCTGCGCCTGAGCCGAGTCGTCGAAGTCTTTCGGGTTCTGGCCGCTGGTACTGCTGGCTATCTCGCTATCGAATTCGCAGCTCGTGCACAGTTTGAGCACGTCCTCCGGTGCGCCCTTGACCACCAGCAGGCGCTCCGCGCCGCGTTCGACCAGCACCGACACGCGGCGGCGCTCGAAGTCGAACGGCACTTCGTCGATCTTGGTCCAGCCGCCAACGTCGATGTGCTCGTGCGCCAGGATGGCGTCGTCCATCGGGCTCTTCAGTCCGCTTTCAAAGAAGCTGTTGAGGTAGGCCAGCGCCAGCACGTGCTCGCTCTCCTGGCCCTGTGGATCGACGTGTTTCTCGAGCCGGATGCGCGCCTCGGTCAGCGTGCCGGTCTTGTCGGTGCACAGCACGTCCATCGCGCCCATGTCCTGGATCGACGTGAGCCGCTTGACGATCACCTTGGCCTTGGCCATGCGCAGCGCGCCGCGCGCCAGCGTGACCGACACCACCATCGGCAGCAGTTCGGGCGTCAGCCCCACTGCCAGCGCCACGGCGAACAGGAAGGATTCGAGCAGCGGCCGATGAAACGCCACGTTGACCAGCAGCGTGAACAGCACCAGCAGCATCGTCAGCCGAACGATCAACATGCCGAACTGGCGCGTCCCAATCTCGAACGCCGTCGGTGGCGGCGGCTTTTCCAGGCTGGTGGCGATCTGGCCGATGGCGGTGCGCTTGGCGGTGCGCATCACCAGCGCGCGGGCCGAGCCGCTGACGACCGAGCTGCCCATGAAGACGGCGCTGTCGGCGTCGGTGTTCCAGTCCGCATCCGTCGTGGGTTTGCCGGCATGGCGCTCGACCGGATACGGCTCGCCGGTCAACAGCGCCTGGTTGACGAAGAAGTCCTTGGCTTCCAGCACCTGCGCATCGGCGGGAATCAGGTCGCCCGCCGACAGCAGCACCACATCGCCCGGCACCAGATCGGCGGCGGGGCGCTCCTGCGGCTGGCCGTCGCGCAGCACCTGCACCTTCAGCGCCACTTGGGTGGCCAGCTTCTCCGCCGCCTGGCCCGCACGGTGCTCCTGCACAAAGTCGAGGATGACGGACAGCAGCACCATCACCACGATCACGCTGGCGCTGGTGGCGTCGCCCGTGGCGGCCGATATGGCGCTGGCCACCAGCAGCACCAGCACCAGCGGGTTGCGAAAGCGCGAGAGGAACTGCAGCACCAGGCTCTGGCGCCGGGGCTTGAGCTGGTTGGGGCCGAACTGCAGCAGGCGCGCTGCCGCTTCGCTGCTCGTCAGGCCCAGGGGCGGCTGCGTCGGCGGGGGGAGGGAACTCATGGTTACGCCAATGGTATCGGCCGGCGGGTAGGTATTACCCAGCGCCACAGTCGCTTTCTACAATGCCGGCATGGCCATGCATTTCGACCTGGTGGATCTGCGTCTGATGGCGCACATCGCTGACGCCAACAGCATGACGCGCGGCGCGGAGCTGTCGTTCATCTCGCTGCCCGCAGCCAGCACGCGCATCAAGAACCTGGAGGAGAGCATTGGCACCAAGCTGCTCATTCGCACCAGCCAGGGCGTGACGCTGACGCCGCCGGGGCAGGCGTTCGTGACCCACGCGCGCATGGTGCTGGGCCAGATCGAGCACCTGCGCGGCGACATGCAAGAGTACGTGCGCGGCATCAAGGGCCACGTGCACGTGTTGGCCAACACCACCTCGCTCGGCGAATTCCTGCCGCCGGTGCTGCGACACTTCCTGCGCCGCAACCCCGACGTGAACATCGACCTGCGCGAGCGCCTGTCGCACGACATCGTGCGCGCCGTGACCGAGGGCAAGACCGATATCGGCATTGTCGCCGGGCTGGTGCGCACCGAGAATCTGCAGACGCTGCCCTACCGGCGCGACCGCCTGGTGCTGGTGGTGCCTGCCGGCCACCCGCTGGATGGCCAGATGCAGGTCGATTTCGCCGATACGCTGGCGCTTGACCACGTGGGCCTGCACGAAGCCAGCGCCATCCACGCCTTTTTGCGCCAGGCCAGCGACCAGCATCACCGGCCGATCAAGCAGCGCATCCAGGTGGGCAACTTCGAGACCGCCTGCCGCATGATCGAAGCCGGCGTGGGCGTGGGCGTGCTGCCCGAGTCCGCCGCCAGCCGGCACGCGCAGGCCATGCAGGTGGCCATCGTGCCGCTGTCGGATGCGTGGTCGGTGCGCGAGATGCAGATCTGCATGCGCAGCCTGGACGCCTTGCCATCGTTCGCGCAGGAATTGGTGGAACTGCTGGTGGCAGACGCGCAGGGACGGCTTCAGCTGGACTGATGTGCTATTGAAATCAGAGCTGTAAACGCGCATCCCATGGGCGCCGGGTCAGATAATCGACCGTTTCCTGAGGTTGGCAAGCTGGTCCGCGCTCAAGCCCAGTTCCTCCGCGAGAACCTCGTCGCTGTCCTGGCCCAGCATGGGCGCCGCCCGGTAGCGCATGGGGGTGTGCGAATAGCGGATCGGGTTGCGCAGGCTGGGCACGTCGGTGCCGCGGCCGTGGGGCAGGGTGAAGGCAAGTTCGCGGTGGCGTGTCTGCGCGTCGTCGAAGACCTGCGCCAGGTCGTTGATCGGACCGCACGGCACGCCGGCGCGCTCGAACGCAGCCAGCAGTTCCGCGCGTGGCCGGCCGCGCAGCAGTGGCGCGAACACCTCGCGCAGCGCGGCGCGGTTGACCACGCGCAATGCATTGGTGGCGAAGCGCGCGTCCTGCACCCACTGCGGGCAATTCAGCAGGTCGCACAAGGCCTTGAACTGACCGTTGTTGCCTGCGGCAACGATCAGCTGACCGTCTGCGCAGTCGAACACTTCGGACGGAGAGGCAATCGGGTTGGTATTGCCCGCGCGCGCCGGCACCTTGCCGGTCATGAGGTAGCCCAGCGCGAGATGGCCGTTGAGCGCCACCGACGCGTCCAGCATCGCGGCGTCCACGTGCTGGCCCTGGCCAGTTTCACGCCGATGGAGCAGCGCGCCCAGGATGCCGATGGCGGCGTACAGGCCCGTCACGACGTCGGCGATGGGGATGGCGGTGCGCATCGCACCGGCACCCGGCGTGCCGTCGGGCTGGCCGCAGGTGCTCATCACGCCGGCCAGGCCTTGCAGGATGAAGTCATACGCGGGCCGCGCGGCGTAGGGCCCGTCCTGGCCAAAGCCGGTGACCGAGCAGTACACGATGTCGGGCCGCAGCGCGCGTACGCTGGCTTCGTCCAGGCCATATTTGGCCAGGGAGCCAACCTTGTAGTTCTCGACCACCACGTCGCATTGCGCCGCGAGCTGCCGTGCCAGCGCCGCCCCTTCAGGCGTGGCGATATCGAGCGTGACTGAGCGCTTGCCGCGGTTGTACGCCAGGTACAACGCCGAGTCGTTGCTGTCGCTGCCCGTTGCCGCATCGGGCAGGAACGGGCCCATGCGCCGCGTGTCGTCGCCATCACCGGGTTTTTCGATCTTGTAGACCGTGGCGCCCATGTCGGCCAGGATCTGCGTGCACAGGGGTCCGGCGATCACGCGCGTCAGGTCCAGCACCTTCACGCCTTCGAGTATCGAAGTCATCGCGCGCTCAATCCAGGCGGATACCGGCGGTCTTGACCACGTCCGCCCAGCGCCTGGCCTCGGACTGGATGAACGCGTCGAACTGCTTGGGTGTGCCGCCCACTGGGTCGATGCCGTATTCGATCAGCTTGGCATGCACGTCGGGTGAGTCAAGCGCGGCCTGCGTCTCGGCCGAGAGTCTGTCGAGAATCGCGGCCGGCGTCTTGGCGGGCGCCAGCAGGCCGATCCAGCTGCCGCCGGTCAGGCTGGCATAACCCTGTTCCGCCATGGTCGGTACTTCGGGTGCGGCGGGCCAGCGCTTGGCGCTGGTGATGGCCAGCGCGCGCAGCTTGCCGGCCCTGACGTGCGGCATCATGGTCTGCACCGAGTCGAAGGCCATGGCGACCTGGCCCGAGAAGAGGTCGGGCAGCGCGGGCGCCATGCCCTTGTAAGGCACGTGGGTCATCTCAACCCCCACGGTCTGCGCGAACAACTCGGCCGACAGTTGCGCACCGGAGCCGGCGCCGCTGGAAGCGAAGTTAGCGTTCTTGGGGTTGGCCTTGGCCCACGCGATGAAATCCTTCAGGTTGGCGGGCGGCAGTTGCGCGCTGGAAACCACCAGCAACGGGATGTGGCCGAACTGGCTCACACCCGTCAGGTCCTTCAGCGGTGCGTAACTCATCTTGCTGTACAGGCTGGGGTTGATGGCGTGCGCGGCGACCACCACCAGCAGCGTGTAGCCATCCGGCGCGGCGCGCGCTACCTGGCCCGAGCCGACCTGGCCGTTGGCGCCTGGCTGGTTGTCGACCACGATGGGATTCTTGAGGCGTTCGGAGACCTTCTGCATCACCAGCCGCGTGACGGCGTCGGACACGCCGCCGGGCGTGTACGGCACGACCACGCGAATGGGCTTGGCTGGATAAGGCTCCTGCGCATGCGCCGGGATGGCGGCCAGGGCAAGGGTGGCGAAAGCAGCGGCGAACAGCTGGCGACGGAATGTCGGACGCATGGTGTCTCCTCAGTGATCAGTGGGAAGAAGCGGGCCTATGGGATGCGAGTGAGCCGTCTTCGACCCAATCGCGGGGCACCTGAATGGGCAGGTCCAGCAACATCTGCGCGAAGGATTTGCCCAAGGGATCGGAGCGCAGGCTGGCGACGCCGCCGCCGGCCAGCGCCTGGCTCAGCACAAAGTTCAGCGCATGGAGTCCGGGCACGTCGAAGCGTTGCACGTCGCCGCGCACCAGATGGGCAAACCAAGTCTTCACGCGCTCGGGCGTAAGCTGTGCGCGCAGCAGCGGCAGCCACTCGGGTCGCCGCGCGATCACACCGATGTTCTCGTCGTCGCCCTTGTCGCCACTGCGTGCCCAGGCCAGCGCCACCAGCGGCAGCTCAACGCCGTCGTGCACGGCGGGTGCATGCCCCGCCCGCTCGGGCAGCGGCGTGGCGGGCACGGCGGGGGCGGACGCGGGCTCGGCCACGGGTTCGACCACATCGCCCAGCGCGACCTGCAACGACACCTGCGTCTTGGGCACCAGGAAGGAGAACACCTTGACGACCGGCTGCACTTCGGCTCGGCCGGTGAAGGAAGACCGCGTGCCCGGACCCATCGACGTGCCCGCCGACGCGCATTCGCGCTGCAAAAATAGGAGCGCCTTCGGGTCTGCGTGGCGTGCGCCGATGCGCAGCACCACCTCGCGGGTGGGCAGCGCACGCGCGTGGGGACCGTACAGCGCTTCGCAGCCCAGCAGTTCCACGCAGGTTTCGGTGTAGTCCGCCAATCCCTGCTGGCACATCTGCGCGCGGGTGCGCGTCAGCAGCGCATCGGCGGTCTTGCGCGCCTTCGCCGGTGCTTCGATTCCGCGGATGGCCATCAGTTGCTGCAACTGGTAGCCATCACGCCAGGTGCCGTTGGCCTTGTAGCTGCCGGTGGGCGGGCGGCCGCGTGCGCCTGTGACGCGCACGCGCTCGGCAGCCAGCGCCTCGACGCGCACCTGGCGGAAGTCGCACGTCACATCGGGCATCAGGTAGTGGGCCGGGTCGCCCACTTCGTAGAGGATCTGTTCGGCCACCGCGCCGGGGTGGATCAGGCCGCCCGTGCCGTCGGGCTTGGACAGCACGAAGCTGCCGTCCGGGGCGCAATCGATCACCGGGTAACCCATGTCGGCCCAGCCCGGTACCTGCTGCCAATCGGTGAACAGGCCGCCGGTAGCTTGAGCGCCGCACTCGATGACGTGACCCGCCAGCGTGCCGGCGGCAATGCGATCCCAGTCGTCCCAACGCCAGCCGAATTCGTGTGCCAGCACGCCGACCACCACGGCGCTGTCCACGCAGCGGCCGGTGATCACGATGTCCGCGCCCAGCGCCAGTGCTTGCTGTATGCCCCGCGCGCCGACGTAGGCATTGGCTGAGTAGAGCGACGCCGGCGGCGCCTCGCCCGTGTGCAGGTCGCGCAAGCCGGCGGCGCGCAGCGACTCGAATTGCGGCATGACGTCGTCGCCCGTGACCACCGCGATGCGTGGCGCCAGACCCTGCGCAGCGGCCACGGCGGCTAGCGCATCGCGGCAGGCGAGGGGGTTCAATCCGCCCGCGTTGGCCACCACGCGCACGCCACGCTCGCACAAAGTGCGCAAATGGGGCGCCATGGCGGCGTGGACGAAGTCGGTGGCGTAGCCCAGCGCCGCGTCCTTGGCGCGGGCGCGCGCCAGGATGGCCATGGTCGTTTCTGCCAGGTAGTCGTACACCAGGTACTGCAACCCAGGCACTTGCAGCAATTGCGGTGTGGCGATGGCAGAGTCGCCCCAGAAGCCCGAAGCGCCGCCGATGCGGACCGTGCGGGCGGTCATGCGGGCTCCTCGATGCGCAGCAGCAGCGCGCCCACGGTGGACTGGCCGCCAGTCTGCGCGCGCACCTCGGCCACCGTACCGGCCAGCGGCGCGGTCAACGTGTGCTCCATCTTCATGGCTTCCAGCACCAGCAGCCGCTGGCCGGCTTGCACCGTGTCGCCTTCGCGCACCGCCACCTCCACGATGCGGCCCGTGAGTGGCGCCATCACGGCACCGCTGCCGCCTTGCGCACCGCGGGGCTTGCGTTCGTCCACGCGGTCAAAGCGCCAGGCGCGGCCGGCGTGAAAGCAGTGCAGCGTATCGCCCTGGCGCGCGACGACGATGCGGTCGGTGATGCCGTCGCATTCCGCGCGAAACATGGTGCGCGCGTCATCTTCCCACGCGGCGTCGCGCAGGGTGAAGCGTTGATCGCCCAGCGCCAGATGCCAGCCGTCGTCGGCGACCGACAGTTGCACGTCCCAGCGCGCATCGCCATGCGACAGGTCGATGCGGGCCGCTTGCCTGCCCAGCGGGTCGCGGCGGATGTGGCCGCTTCGGTGCGGCATCGCTTCGGCCAGCGCCGCGAACGCGGTCAGTGCCACGGTGCGCAGCGGCGGTTGCGGGCGTTCGGACAAACGTGCGCCAAAGCGCTCGTGCACGAAGCCGGTGTGTACAGCGCCGCCCTCGGCAAAGACCGGGTCCGCCAGGCAGTCGGCCAGAAAGCCCTGGTTGCTGGGCAGCCCCAGCAGCACGCACTTTTCCACGGCGCGCAACAACTTTCGCCTTGCCTCGTCGCGGGTGCGGCCGTGCGCCACCAGCTTGGCGATCATGGAGTCGTAATGCGGCGACACCGCGCCACCTTCAGCCAGGCCATGGTCCACCCGCACGTCGCAGCCCTGTGGCGGGCGCCAGCGCAGCACCGGGCCGGTTTGTGGCAGGAAGCCGGCCGGCACATCTTCGGCCGTCAGGCGCACTTCGATGGCGTGACCATTCAGTTGTACGTCGTTCTGCGCCAGAGTCAGCGCTTCGCCCGCGGCCACGCGCAATTGCCATTCCACAAGGTCGATCCCGGTGATGGCCTCGGTCACGGCGTGTTCCACCTGCAGCCGGGTATTCATTTCCATGAAGTAGAACTGTCCGTCGCGGTCGAGCAAAAACTCCATCGTGCCGGCCCCGATGTAACCGATGGCGCGGGCCGAGCGCACCGCCGCCTCGCCAATGCGTGCGCGCAGCGCGGCATCCACGGCGGGCGAGGGCGCTTCTTCAATGACTTTCTGGTGCCGGCGCTGTACCGAGCAGTCGCGTTCGCCCAGGTGAATCACGTGTCCATGGCTGTCGGCCAGCACCTGAATTTCGACGTGGCGCGGCGCCATCACGGCGCGCTCCAGGATCAGCTCGCCGTTGCCAAAGGCCACCTCGGCCTCCGAGCGCGCCGAGGCCAGTGCCTGCGGCAGCAGGGTCTGGTCGTGTACCAGTCGCATGCCGCGCCCGCCACCGCCGGCGGCAGCCTCCACCATGATTGGAAAGCCGATGTTTGCCGCGGCGGCCAGCAAAGCCGCGTTGCTTTGATCGTCGCCCTGATAGCCCGGTATGCAGGGCATTCCGGCCGCCAGCACCAGCCGCTTGGCCTGCGCCTTGTTGCCCATGGCGCGGATGGCGGCCCCCGAAGGGCCGATGAACACGAGTCCGGCCGCGTCCACCGCATCGGCGAAGTCTGCGTTCTCGGCCAGAAAGCCATAGCCCGGGTGCACTGCGTCCGCCCCGGTGCGCGCTGCGGCCTGGATCAAGGCGGCGATGTTCAGGTTGGAATCGTGCGGCGCGGCCCCACCGATGCACACGGCCTGGTCGGCGGCGAGCACGTGGGGCGCGCCGCGGTCAGCCTCAGAGTAAACAGCCACCGTGCCATACCCCAGGAGACGCGCGGTACGCATGATGCGGATGGCGATCTCGCCGCGGTTGGCGACCAGCACGGTGTGAAAGGGTCTGACCTGCTTTTGCGGTGTCATGGGTCGGCTCCGGTCAGCGGCGCACGTCATCGGCGGTGAATTCACGCCGCCAGGCGGCAGGTCGTTTTTCGCGGAAGGCTGCAATACCTTCCGCACCTTCGCGGCGCATGCAGTGGGCGAACTCGCGCGCGGCGTCGTCGAGCAGCGCGTCGTTGTTGTCATGGCCGCAACGGTGCAACAGGGGTTTGAGCGCGCGGTTGGCGCCGGGCGCGCAGGCGCACAGCCGTGTGAGCCATTGCGCAAGCAACGCATCCAGCGCAGCCGCATCGCTGGCCAGCTCATCCACCAGGCCCAGGGCTTGCGCGTGACTGCCGGCCACGCGTTCACCGAACAGGCCCAGTCGCAGCGTGGCACGCTGACCCAGGCGGGCGACCACAAAGGGCGCGATCTGCGCCGGGATGATGCCGAGCGACGTTTCGCTGAGCGCGAAGCGGGCGTCCCGCGTGGCCAGCACCAGGTCGGCCGCACAAGCCAGGCCCATGCCGCCGCCCATCGCCGCACCTTCCACCACGGCAATCACCGGCACCGGCAAGGCTGCGAGGCGCTGCATGAAGCGGCCGAACTCGCGGTTGCGCGCGGCCACCGGGTCTTCACCAGGGGTGCCCGCGTCGAGCCGCGCCTGAAAGTTGCCGACGTTGCCGCCTGCGCAAAAGAATCCGCGCGCGCCGCGCAACACCAGTGCACGCACGCTGTCATCGCCCTCGGCCAGCGCCAACGCGCGTGCCAGCTCGGCCACCATTTCGGGTGCCAGCGCATTGCGCGTTTCGGGCCGGTTCAGTGTGACGAACAGCACGTCGTTTTCGCGGCGCAGCAGGATGTGGTGGAAATCGTTCATGTCACACATCCATCAGGCCCATCTTGCGGGCAATCACCATCATCATCACCTCGTCCGCACCACCGCCGATGGACCCCAGCCGGTAGTCGCGATAGGCGCGTGACACGCGGTTGTCCCACGTGTAGCCCATGCCGCCCTGGAACTGCATGCACCAATCGGCGATCTCGCGGCCCAGGCGACCTGCCTTGAGCTTGGCCATGGAGGCGAGTTCGGTGACATCCTCGCCACTGATGTAGGCCAGCGTGGCGCGGTAGGTCAGTGAACGCAGCGCTTCCAGCTCGGTCTTGAGTTCGGCCAGCTTGTACTGGATGAACTGGTTGTCCAGCAGCGGACGGCCGAAGGCGATGCGCTGGCGCAGGTAGTCGGCCGTTTCGTTGATGAGGTCGATGCTCGCCAGCCGCCGCGCCGCGCCGTCCAGTCGCTCCTCCTGGAACTGCTTCATCTGGTAGATGAAGCCCATGCCTTCCTCGCCGATGCGATGGCGTACCGGTACGCGCACTTCGTCGAAAAAAATCTGCGCGGTGTCGGACGACCACATGCCGAATTTCTTGATCTTCTGTACTTCGACCCCTTTGACGCGCTGGCCGCTTTCCTTCAGTGGCACCACGATCAGCGATTTGTTCTTGTGCGCCGGCCCGTCGGAGGTGTTGGCCAACAGGCAGATCCAATCGGCCTGCGTGCCGTTGGTGATCCACATCTTGGAGCCGCTGATGACGTAGTCGCCACCGTCGCGCCGCGCGCGCGTCTTGAGCGACGAAACATCCGAGCCTGCCCCCTGTTCCGAGACCCCGATGCTTACCACCACGTCACCAGAGATCGCGGGTGCCAGAAACTCACGCTTCAGCTCGTCCGAGCCGAAGGCCGCGAGCGCTGGTGTGGCCATATTCGACTGCACGCCGATGCCCATGCCCACGCCTTGCGCGCGTGCATGGCCGATGGCTTCGGCCGCGGCCAGTGCGTAGGAGAAGTCGAGGCCCATCCCGCCATAGGATTCCGGCTTGGTGATGCCCAGAAAGCCCAGGCGCCCCATCTTCTTGAACAGCTCATGGGCAGGAAAGATTTCGTTGGCCTCCCATTCCTCGACGAAGGGATCGATCTCCGCCGCGACAAAGCGGCGGATGCTGGCCATCAATTCATGGTGTTCGGAGGTGTAGAGCATGGGTGTCCTTCAGAAACGGGCCACGCCGAACTGCACGGCGCGCGGCTCACGCAGGGCGGCTTCGCGCGCCGTGGCCAGTACGAAGGCCAGCACGGCGCGGGTGTCACGGGGATCGATCACGCCGTCGTCCAGTAGGTGACCGCTGGTATAGAAAGCGCTGGACTGGGCGGAAAAGTTGGCCACGATCTCGGCCTTCTGGGCGGCCAGCCGGTCTTCATCCACCGGTGCGCCCTTGCGTTCGGCCTGCTGGCGCGCCACGATTTCCAGCGTGGTCGCTGCCTGTTCGCCGCCCATGACGGCGGTTCGCGCGTTGGGCCACGAAAAGCAGAAGCGTGGCCGGAAGGCGCGCCCGCACATGCCGTAGTTGCCCGCGCCGAACGACGCGCCGCAGTAAATGGTGATCTGCGGCACGCGCGAATTGGCCAGCGCCTGGATCATCTTGCTGCCATGCTTGATCATGCCTGCCGATTCCGATGCGCGCCCCACGATGAAGCCCGTGGTGTTCTGCAGGAACACCAGGGGCGTGCCAGACTGGTTGCACAGCTGGATGAACTGCGCCGCCTTGGTCGCGCCGGCCGGGTCGATGGGGCCGTTGTTGCTGACGAAGCCCACGGCATACCCGTCGATGCGGCCATGGCCGCAAACGGTGGCGACCCCGTAATCGGGCTTGAAGTCCATCCAGCGCGAGCCGTCCACCAGGCGCGCGATCACCTCGCGCATGTCGACGGGCTTGCGGTGCTCCAGCACCATCACGCCCGCCAGCTCGTCCGTGTCCAGGCAAGGCGGCTCGGCGTCGGTTGTTGGCGCGGGCATGCCGGCATTCCAGTCCAGCGTGGCCAGGATGTCTCTGGCCAGCGCAATGGCGTGCGCGTCGTTCTCGGCCACGTATTCGGCCAGGCCACTCACGCTGGCGTGCATGTCGGTGCCACCCAGTTCTTCGTCGGTGGCAACCTCGCCGGTGGCTGCCTTGAGCAGCGGAGGTCCGGCCAGGAAGGCCTTGGCCTGGCCGCGAACCATCACCACGTAGTCCGACAACCCAGGCATGTAGGCGCCGCCGGCGGTGGAAGACCCGTGAACCACCGTCACCACGGGCAGGCCGGCCGCCGACAGGCGCGCCAGGTTGTAGAACATGCCGCCGCCGCGGATGAATTTGTCGACCCGGTATTTGCGCAGATTGGAGCCGGCAGACTCGACGAGATGCACGAAGGGCAGGCGGTTTTCGAGCGCGATGTCCTGGCAGCGCATGAGCTTCTGGTTGCCTGCTTCGGTGAGCGCGCCGGCATCGATGCCCGAGTCGGTCGCCACCACCATGCAGCGCACGCCCGAGACGAACCCGATGCCGGCGATCTGCGATCCCCCAGGAACACACCGCTCGGGGTCGGGGTCGTCCATGCAGTAGCCAGCCAGATTGCACAGCGGAAGAAAGGGCATGCCGGGGTCCAGCAGCCGTGCCACGCGTTCACGCGGCAACAGCGCGCCGCGCCTGGCAAAACTGGCGGCGGCGCGCCCCGACGTGTCCGCCGCGCGCTGCTCCAGCGCGCGCAGTTGGCCGACCAGCGCCAGCATGCCTGCGCGCTGCGCCTGGTACGCCTCTGACGCGGGATGAATGTGGGTGATGAAGGGGGTCATGGACAAGGCTTTGACGGGGTGAGGCGGGTGGCCGGCTGTCTTTTCTGGGGGCCGTCTTGTAGTTCAGACATGTAGGCGTTTGGCGATGAGGTCTTTCATCACTTCCTCGGCGCCGCCGCCGATCATCATGACCTTGACCTCACGGTAGAGCCGTTCCACGCGGTGGCCGCGCATGAAGCCCATGCCGCCGAACATCTGCACCGCTGCATCAGCGCAGAACTGGAAGGTGCGGGTGGCGAAATTCTTGGCCATGGCGATCTGGGCAGCAGGGGATTCGCCAGCGTCCAGTCGAGAAGCGAGGTCGTCCAGCAGGGCGCGCGTCGCCTCGATGCGCGTGGCCATGTCGACCAATCGGTGTCGTATGACCTGGCGCTCGCTCAGCGCGCGGCCAAAAGTGCTTCGCGCGCGCGCCCATTGCACGGCGTCGTGCAGGCAGACCTGGGCGTAACCGCAGGCAGCAGCGGCGAGCGCAAGGCGTTCGTGATTGAAGTTGCGCATCAGGATGGCGAACCCCTGGCCTTCTTCGCCCAGCCGATGGCTTGCAGGCACGTGGCAGTCCGTGAAGCCGATTTCGGCGGTGTCCGAAGCCCACCAGCCCATCTTCTTCAGTGGACTGCGAACGAGACCCGGGGTATCGCCCGCCACCAGCAACAGTGAGACCCCGGCCGCGCCCGGCCCGCCGGTGCGTACGGCCACCGTGAGCCAGTCCGCGCGCATGCCCGAGGTGATGAATACCTTGCTGCCGTTGACGACATAGTGGTCTCCTTCGCGCCGCGCGGTGGTGGAAAGCTGCGCCACGTCGGAACCGCCGGAAGGCTCCGTAATGGCCAGCGCGGAGATCTGCTCCCCCGCCAGAATGCCGGGCAGGACGCGCGCCTTCAGGGACTCGCTGCCAGCCACGGCAATGGGGGGCGCGCCGATGGTGTGTGAGAAAAGGCCCGAGGCCACGCCGCCCGACCCACCCCAAGCGCGCTCTTCGAACAGGATCAAGCGATGGAAGGCGTCGCATGCGACGCCGCCGTAGGCTTCGGGAAAGCCCAACTGCAGCAGGCCCGCTTCTGATGCCTTGCGGTATAGCCCGCGCGGGAAAGCGCCGGCTTCGTCCCAGGCGTCGGCGTGCGGCGCCACTTCTTTTTCGAAGAAGCGTCGCACGGTTGCACGCAGGGCTTCGTGCTCCGCTGTGTAGAGGCGTGGGTTCGGGGCTTGCAGCATCAGGTGTCGAGGAAGCTCGGCTTCTGATAAAGAGGGAAGCCGTTGTAAGGCCTGGACTTGGTGTGCTCAGGCAAGGTCCATGTGTGCTTGGCGTTGGGCACACCGCCATCCACGCGCAAAGTGGTCCCGGTAATGAATGCCGCGGCCTCGCTGAGCAGAAAGACCACTGCGGTGGAGACCTCTGCCTCCGTGCCCAGGCGCTGCAGCGGCACCTTGCGCGCCAGCGTGGCGATGCGTGACTTGAAAGCAGCCGGATAGGTATCCAGTCCGCTGGAGGCGATCCAGCCCGGTGCCACCGCGTTCACGCGCACGCCCGACGCAGCCCATTCGCAGGCCGCCGTTTCAGTGAAATTGAGCATGCCCGCGCGTGCCGCGCCCGAGTGCCCCATGCCGGGCATGCCGTTCCACATGTCGGCGATCACGTTGACGATGGCGCCGCCGTGCAACTCCATCCATTGTGTGTAGCACTCGCGCGCCATGACAAAGCCGCCCGTGAGGTTGTTGCGCACCACCGCTTCCCAGCCCTTCTGGCTGATGTCGCGCAGTGGCGCGGGAAACTGGCCGCCCGCGTTGTTGAACAACCCGTCCAGCCGGCCATGGCGCGCCAGAACCGCGGCCACGGTCGCGCGCACCGTATCCTCGTCCCGGATGTCACAGGCATGCAGGCTTACGCGCTCGGGCTGGTTGATCTCGTCGGCCACGCCCTGAAGCTTTTCCACGTTGCGGCCGATCAACGCCAGCGACGCACCCAAGCTCGCGAGTTCATGTGCCGTACAGCGGCCAATGCCCGAGCCCCCGCCGGTAATGGCCACGACCTGACCCTCGAACAGGTCGGGGCGGTAGATGCTGCGGTAGCTCATGCTGGTCAGGGCTTGGCCAGCAGCCTCAGGTGTTGAACCTTGTGCGGGGCTGTTTCGCATCGTTCAAGCGCAAAGGCGCTGCCCGCATCAAATTTGATCTCTGTCACGATGGGCGGGTCCAGCTCGGGGTCCGCCGACTTGCTGGCCTGGTGTACCAGGTGGCGGCGACAGGTTCTTACATTCACGGAGTCTCCTCGCGCAATCGTCAGTGGCGACAAGCGGCATCGCCATTGCAATGCACCGCTCACAGGTTGGCAAACGCAGCGCCACGAGATGTGCACAATATGCACATAGGAGTTACCCGCATGACATCTTCAAGATCGATCAGCGGTGCGCAAAGTGTCGAACGCGCGGGTGCGTTGCTGCGTGGTGTGGCGTCCAAACATGTGGACGGCGCCTCGCTGCGTTGCCTGGTCGACGCGACCGGGCTGGATCGGACCACCGCGTGGCGCATCCTGGCCAGCCTGGTTGCCCAGAATCTTGTGCGAAAGGATGCGATCACGGGCCTCTACCACCTGGGCCTGGAGGTTGCTGCACTGGGTGCGGCTTGCATGGACCGGCCACCGCTGGTGCACGCCTGCCTGCCGGCCATGAAGGCGTTGGCTCGACTGTCGGGCGATAACGTTTTCCTGGTGGTGCGCTTGGGTGACCACAGCCATTGCCTGCACCTCGAAGAGGGCGAGCATCGTGTGCGAGCGTTTGCACTGAACGTCGGCGGTACGCGGCTGCTGGGGCAGGGGGTGGGCAGCATCGCGCTGCTGGCGTCATTGAGCGACGGCGCGCTGGAGGCGCACTACCGGCGGCACGAGGCCGCTTATCAGGCTGACGACGTGGGCCTGGCGCGGCTGCGCCGCTGGGCCGTGCAGACGCGCGAGTCCGGACACTCGTACGGCAGTGCCGGTGGCGTGGCGGGTATCGGAATCGGCTTTGGTGTCGGGTCGTGTGCCTGTGCGGCGCTGAGCGTGATTGCGCCGCGTTCTCGATTGCCACGCGCACGCGGCGAGGACCTGGCGACAGCCATGCGGCAGGAGATGCGGCGATGGGGCGTGTTGCAGGGCCCGTGAAGGCTCGCGATACCCGTCTAACCTGCGCGGGCGTCGCGCACCATGTTGCGCGCGATGATGATCTGCTGGATCTGCGTGGTGCCTTCGTACAAGCGGAACAGCCGAACGTCGCGGTAGAAGCGCTCGATGCCGTACTCGGCCATGTAGCCCGCACCCCCCAGAATCTGCACCGCGCGGTCGGCCACGCGACCGCACATTTCGGTGGCGAACATCTTGGCGCATGACGCCTGGGTGGATACGTTCTGGCCTTCGTCACGGCGTCGTGCCGCATCCAGGGTCATGCATTCGGCGGCGTACAGCTCGGCCTGGCTGTCGGCCAGCATGGCCTGGACGAGCTGGAACTCGCAGATGGGTTGACCGAACTGCTTGCGCTCCAGTGCGTAGGCGAGGGCGTCACGCAGGATGCGCTGGGCCACGCCCACGGCCACGGCGGCAATGTGGATGCGGCCTTTCTCCAGCACCTTCATGGCCGTCTTGAAGCCGCGGCCTTCCTGCAGGCCGATCAGGTTGCCCGCCGGCACCTGGACGTTGTCGAAGATCACGTCGCACGTGTGCGCCCCGCGCTGGCCCATTTTCCGGTCGCACTTGCCGAAGCCGATGCCCGGGCTTTTCGCGTCCACGATGAAGGAAGACACGCCCCCCGCGCCCTTGTCCCGCGGGTTGGTGCGCGCCATCAACGTGAACATGCCGGCATGCGGTGCGTTGGTGATGAAGCGCTTGGTGCCGTTGACCACGTAATGGTCGCCCTGCAAGATGGCCGTGGTGCGCAGCGACGCGGCGTCGGAGCCGGCTTCGGGTTCGGTCAGCGCGAAGGAGGCGATGACCTCACCGGTTGCCATCCTGGGCAGCCATTCGGCCTGTTGCTCGGGCGTGCCGTCCATCAGGATGCCCTGCGAGCCGATGCCCACTGTGGTGCCGATCACCGAGCGGAAGGCGGGTGCGGTCTGGCACAGTTCAAACAGGACACGACATTCCTCCTCCATCGTCAGCTCCAATCCGCCAAAGCGCTCGGGGATGGTCATGCCGAACAGGCCGAGTTCGCGCATCTCCTGGACGATGGCCTCCGGAATCTCGTCGGTCTCGGCCACCTCGTTCTCGGCGGGGACCAGGCGCTCGCGCACAAAGCGGCGCACGCTGTCCAGCAGAGCTTCCAGAATTTCAGGATCACGGATCATGCGTCGCTCTTTCTACAGGGTCGCGGCTGTGCCGAGCACGGCGGTGGACTGGCTCGACAGCGTGCCCCCGTTGCCATGCACGACCGCGGTGTCGTGGCGCGCGAGCTGGCGCGCGCCGGCTTCGCCGCGCAATTGGCGCACGGCCTCGATGAGCGCGAAGATGCCGTACATGCCGGGATGCACGCACGAGAGACCACCGCCATTGGTGTTGACCGCCAAGCGGCCGCCGGGCGCGATGCCGCCGTTCTGGACGAAGGCACCGCCTTCACCCTTGGCGCAAAAGCCGAGGTCTTCCAGAAACAGGATGGTGTTGATGGTGAAGGCGTCGTACACCTGTGCCATGTCCATGTCAGCCGCCTTCAGGCCTGCCATGGCGAACGCTTGGGCGCCAGACTGCACGGCGCTGGTCGTCGTCAGGTCGGGCATGCAGGAAATCTGCCGGTTCCAGATCGCCGTGGCATTGCCCAGAACGTACACCGGCGGCCGGGGTAGGTCGCGTGCGCGGTCGGCACGCGTCAGCACCACGGCGCCGCCACCATCCGTCACCAGGCAGCAGTCGCGCACGCCCAGCGGGCTGGCAACCGGGCGGGCAGCGAGCACGTCCCCAATGGTCAGGGTGTCGCGCAGGAAGGCTTCGGGGTTCTGCTGCGCCCAGGCGCGCGCGGCCACGGCCACCTCGGCCAGTTGCGCCCGCGTGGTGCCAAATTCATGCATGTGGCGGGCTGCCGCCAACGCATAGGCCGTCACCGGCAGGATGGGTTCGTAGGGAAACTCGTAAGGCTGTGGATCGAGCAGGCGCCGCGCTGCCTGGGTTTCCTTGCGTCCAAAGGTGGCCGAACGCTGCGCGCTGCCATAGCACACCAGCACGGCGTTGCACTGGCCGGCGTCCAGCGCGCGAACGGCCGGCAGCAGATGGGCAATGAAACTCGAGCCGCCGATCATGGTCCCATCGACATAGGTTGGGTTGATGCCCAGGTGCTCGATCACCGGCATGGCCCACATGCTGTTGCTGACGCTGCAGGTGGCCAGACCGTCGATGTCCTGCATGGTCAGGCCCGCATCGGCGACAGCGGCATGCGCGGCGCGTGCCAGCAGCGTCATGTCGTCCATGCCCGGGGCCTCGCCGCAGCCGTAGGTGGCGGCGCCGGCAATCGCCACGCGGCCGCGCAGCGGTCGGTTCACGGCCGCCGCGTCGAAGCGGGATTGTGGAACGCGGCTCATGCGACACCTCTGTCAGTGCCGGCACGGAACAGCACCAGGCCACGTCCGTCCTGCTGCGCTACCACGGCGTGCACGCGCAAGCCGATGGTCACCGCTTCGGGTGCCAGGCCGTCGACGCGGCTCATCATGCGCACGTTCTCGTCCAGGTCGATCAGCGCCACGTTGTAGTTGCCGCCGGCGTCTGGTTTGCGCGCGATGGTGCTGGTGGAATAGACGGTGCCCAGGCCACTGGGCCGCACCCATCGCAAGGCACCGCCGCCGCAGTGCGGGCACAGCTCGCGCGGCGGGAACACATGGTTCTGGCACTCGGGGCAATGTTGGATGCAGAAGCGGCCAGTGTCGAGTTCGGCCTGGTAATGGGTTTGTGCGCTCAGGTGCATAGATGGGCAGCGGTGGATCCGGTCACGCGCAGCATGCCTGCACCGCAGGAGGACTTCAATTCGGTAATTTGAAAGGGAGCCTTCATCTGGATGGGGTGCGTCCACCATGGACGGCGGCGCCCCGAACGCCGACCGGCATGCGTGCATTGGTGCAAACCCGGCTTTGGCGTTGGGCAAGCGCGCGTTCGGGAAAGACGAATAGGCCGCCCGCATGTGCGTCGATAGGATGCTGTCCTAGTGCATGCGCTGGTTGGCATGCCACGCCGCCGAACACTCCAACAGCACCCTGATCCGTGGAACCATCGGTATCCCAAGCATTGCTGCAAACGATGCACCATCTGTCGCCGGAGTTCATTGCGATCCGGCGCGATTTGCATGCCCATCCCGAACTGGCCTTCGAGGAGCGTCGGACCAGCGACCTGGTGGCCGAGCGGCTCACCGCCTGGGGCTACCAGGTACACCGCGGACTGGGCGGTACCGGCGTGGTCGGGGCTTTGCGCAAGGGCAGCGGTACCCGAGCGCTGGGCATACGCGCCGACATGGATGCGCTGCCCATTCTGGAAAAGACGGGCCTGCCGTATGCCAGCCGGCACGCGGGCAAGATGCACGCCTGCGGCCACGACGGGCACACGGCCATCCTGCTGTGCGCGGCGCGCCATCTGGCCGAGTCGGTGGATTTCAACGGTACGTTGCACCTCATCTTCCAGCCGGCGGAGGAAAACGAAGGCGGCGCCCTGCGCATGGTGGACGAGGGACTGTTCACTCAGTTCCCCTGCGACGAGATATACGCCTTGCACAACTCGCCTGGCTTGCCCGTGGGCCAGTTGGCGATCAACCCCGGTCCGCTGCTGGCGTCGTTCGACCGCGCCACGGTGACGTTGCGCGGGCGCGGTGCCCACGGCGCCATGCCCCACCACGGGATCGACCCCATGCAATGCGCGGCCAGCATCACGCTGGGGCTGCAGTCCATCGTCTCGCGCGAAATCGACGCACTCAAGTCCGCGGTGATTACCGTCGGGTCGATACAGGCCGGCGAGGCCTACAACGTGGTGCCCGAGAGCGCGCAACTCAAGATCGGCGTGCGCACGCTGGATCCCGAGGTGCGCACGCGCGTGGAGCAGCGCATCCGCGACTTCATCGCCGCCCAGGCGCAAAGCTACCAACTGCAGGCGGAAGTGATCTACGAGCGCAAATATCCCGTGCTGGTCAACCACGCCGCGCAGACCGAGGTGTTGCGCCAGGTCGCGGTGGACCTGGTTGGCGCGGACAACGTCGTCGGCCGTCCCCCCGTGATGGGCAGTGAGGACTTCGCCTACATGCTCGAGCACCGCCCCGGTGCCTACATCCGGCTGGGCAACGGCACCGGCGAAGACGGGGGTTGCAACGTGCACAACCCGCTGTACGACTTCAATGACAAGGCCTTGCCGCTGGGGGCGGCGCTTTGGGTCCGTCTGGCCCAGACCCGCCTTGTCTGATCGTTCAACCAAGGAGACTCCCATGAACCCATTCACCCGCCGCCATTTCCTGCTATCCGCTGGAGCCGCCTGCACGGTGGCCGGGCTGCCGGCGTGGGCGTCCGATGCCTTTCCGGTCAAGCCGCTGACCCTGGTGGTGCCTTACCCTGCCGGGGGCGCCAGCGATGCGTCGGCACGCATCTTTGCCGAATCCTTCACGCAGAGCCTCAAACAGCAGGTCATCGTCGAAAACTATGGCGGCGGCACGGGGCTGATCGGCGCCAACAAGGTGCTGAGTTCACCGGCGGACGGCTACACGTTTTTGCACGGCTCGCCCAACGAGGTGATTCTGCCGCCCATGCTGAACCCGGCGGCGCGCTACCGGCCCGGCGACTTCGTCTATTCGGCGCCCATCGCGACCGCCTCCATCGTGCTGCTGGTGCGCAACGGCATCACCGTGAACACCATGGACGAATTCCTCGACTATGCGCGCCAGCAAAAAGGCAAGCCGCTCACCTATGCAACCGTGGGCATCGACTCGCTCTACCACCTGATGGGCGACGCGCTGGCGGCGCGCATGAGCCTGCCGTTCCTGCACGTGCCCTACAAGGGTGCGGCGCCCGCGCTGCAGGACCTGGCCGGTGGACAGGTGGACTTTGCCATCCTGCCCTACCAGAACAGTTACGACGGCATGCAGGAACAGGGCAGGTTGAAGATCGTGTCAAGCTTCTCCAAGGACATGGCGCCCGGTCTCAAGCACATTGCGCCCATCACCCAGAGCAAGCAGATTCCCGATTTCGTGCACGAGATCGGCGGTGGCTACTTCATGCGCAAGGGCACACCGGCAGACCGTGTGGCCGTGCTGCGCAAGGCGATTGGCGAGGCGGTGAGCCGACCCGAAATCCGCAGCCGCCTGGAAGCCGAAGGCCGCAAGGTGGCGCAACCCATGGAAACCCAGGCGCAGGCCGACGCGGCATTCAAGGAAATGGTCGATCGCATTGCCTCCCTGTTGAAACTCATGGGTCGCAAGAATCTGGCAGTTTGATCGTGTCTGCGCACGCGATGGGTTGGCGTGGTCGCGGCGCCCCCTGGTGGTCAGTGGCCGCTGTGGCAAGGCGGCTGCGCACTTGCCGATAGATCAAAGGGCAGCCGCGAGCGTCTGCAGTTGGCGCTTGAGTATCTTGCCGTTGTGGCTGGTGGGCAGATCCGTCACGACCACGAAGTGACTGGGTCGTTTATACGGCGCGAGCTGTTCGCTCAATAGCTTGCGGGCAGCGGCCTCTTCGAACGTGGCACCCGGAGTGAGCTCGACAAAGGCAACGATTTCTTCGTTGCCGTCCTTTTCTGGCCGCCCGACGACGGCGCTGCGATGTACGCCGGGCAACCGGTTGAGCGCCAGTTCGACTTCTGCCGGATAGACGTTGAAGCCCGAGCGGATGATCATTTCCTTCAGGCGGCCGACCACGAACAGGGCGCCGTCGGCATGCAGTTCACCCAGGTCGCCGCTGGCGTACCAGCCGCCGTCGCGCATCACCGCGGCCGTGGCCTGCGGATCGCGGAAATAGCCGCGCATCAGCCCGCGCCCGCGAAGCCACAGTTCGCCGCGCTCACCGGAGGGAAGCGGCCGGCCGCTGACCGGGTCGGTGACCTGGACTTCGGCCGCCTCGACCACATAGCCCACGCTGGTGTCGGCGCGCTGCTCGCCCAGGCGTGTCAGGTGAACTGAGCCTGCGTATTCCGACAGCCCATAGCCGTGGTGGAGCGTCTGGCCGAAGGCGGTCTCTGCCCGTTGCTTCAATGTCAGATCCAACGGGCCCGCGCCGGTATAGAGATAGCGCAGCGCCGGTGCCTCGGGTCGGGACACGCCCGTTTCGTGCAGGTGTGTGAGCAGGCGCGAAAACAGCGCTGGTGGCCCTTGCAGTTGCGTCACGCCCTGGTGCGCGAGCGCGTCAAGCAGGTCGGCCGGATCGAACTGCCTGCGCAGCACCAGTTGCGCGCCCGCGTGAAGCGACGCCAGCAGCACCGTGCCCAGCCCGAAGATGTGCGTCATGGGCACGAAGGCGTAGGAGCGATCTTGCGGCCCGAGCTCACGCGACGCGGCCGACACGCGTGCAAAATGAACCAGTCCGTCGTGGGTCACCATGACGCCCTTGGGCGTACCCGTGGTGCCGGAGGTGAAGATCAGCGCCGCCACGTCGTCCCGCAGTGGCGCCGGCTCCACGGTGGCTTCACGGCGCACCGCGCCACGTTGCATGCCCGGCAATACGCTGGGCACCGCCGCATGCCGTGCGGCGTGGGCGGCCGCGCTGTCGGAACTGCTGGCGGTGAAGTACAGCACGCGCGCGTCCGCCTTGGCGGCGAAAGCGTCGACCTCGCCCGGCGCCATGCGCGCATTGACACCGCAAGACCACGCGCCCAGGCGGCTGCAGGCCAGGATCAGTGCCGCGTGCTCAGGGCAGTTTTCTGCCACCACCAGCACGCGGTCACCGGGGCGCACTTCCAGCGCATGCAGTTCGGCCTCGGCGGCATCGGTCAGTTCGCCCAAGGCAGCGAAGCTCAGGCTGCGGCCATCGGGCAGCTGGATAAAGGGTCGCTTTGGCGCTTCGATGAGCCAGCGATCCAGCAGGTGGTGAATGCGTACCGTCATGCAGCGCGTCAGTCCACCACGATGCCTTGGGTGACGGTGGCCCACATGGCGCGTTCCTTCGCTGCGCGATCGGCCAGCTTCTGGGGGCTGCCCGTCCACTCGTCGTAGCCCAGGTCCTTGTAGCGCTTGTTCAACTCTGGCTGTGCCAGGCTGGCGTTGACGGCCTTGTTGATCCTGGCGACCAGATCGGGCGCCATGCCTTTGGGTCCGTAGATGCCGTACCAGCCACCCACGTCGAAACCCTTGAGCCCCTCGACGCCCGACTCCGCGAAGGTGGGCACATCGGGCAGCAGCGCGTTGCGCTGGGGCGACGTGACGGCAATGGCCCGCACCTTGCCGCTCTGGATATAGGAGCTGGCGGTGCTGATGATGTCCAGCATCATGTTGAGCTGTCCCCCGATCACGTCCGTCATCGCGGGCGCATTGCCTTTGTAAGGAATGTGGTTCATCTCGATGCCGGTGCGTCGCGCGAACAGCAACGCGCCGAGGTGGTTCGAGCCGCCCACCCCGGCCGAACCGTAGGCCAGCTTGCCCGGTTGGGACTTGGCGTGGGCAATCAGTTCCTGCGTGGTGCGGTAGGGCTCGTTGTTGTTGACCACCAGAACGTTGTAGTAGCTGAGGATGGGGGCGACCGGCGTGAGATCGCGCACCGGATCGAACGGCATCCTGCTCATCACATTGGGGCTGATGGTGATGGTGGGGCTGGCGGCGAACCACAGCGTAAGGCCATCGGGCTTGGCACGCGCCACCTCGTTGCCGGCCAGCGTGGCGTTGGCGCCGGTCTTGTTTTCCACGACGACCGGGCTGCCCAGTTCCTTGGCCAGTGCCTGTGCCAGCAGACGCGCGCCCTGGTCCACAGGGCCGCCGGCCGAATACCCCACCAGCAGGCGCACCGGCGCAGAACCCTGTGCGGCGGCGAAATGCGGTGCGAGTGACGCCACGGTCAACGCGATGGCGCAGAGCGCCAGGCGGCGGGGTGTTCGAAGCATCGTGATCTCCTTGCTCTTCCAGGTGGATGGGTCCATGCCAGCGGCTGCCGACGTTGGGCAAGTAAAGCTTAGGTTGTCATTTGGACCCAGGGAATTTGCATTTGCCTAGACAGGGTTAGTGGGAGTGGAGCGCCGGCGACACACGTGTGCGTCGATCAACCCTGCTGAATCGCGCAGCTTGCTGCGAGTCGTTGCAAAGTGGGGCAAGCTGCGATCCCTCGGCAGAAGTGCCGGGCGTTCGAACGCAGCGGCTCACACCGGGTCCCAGGAAAAAACGTCGGCCGACCTGTCCAATGGCACGAAGGCTGCCTTGAGCGCCGGCATGCCATGTTCGGCCAGCGACGCTGGCGTCCAGCCTTCGCTGCGATGCACCGAACGCAGGGGGCGCGGCTGGCTCATGAGAAAAATCTCGTTGTTGCGCACGGCGAAGACCTGGGCGTTCACGTCGCGCGCCGCGTCAGACAGCAGGTACACCGCCAGCGGGGCAATCTTGTTGGGTGTCATCTGCTGGATCTTGGCCACGCGTGCCTGTTGTTCAGGCGTGTCGGTGGGGATGGAGCCGATCATGCGGCTCCACGCGAAAGGTGCGATGCAGTTGGAGCGCACGTGGAACTTCTGCATGTCCAGCGCGATGCTCTTGGACAGTGCCACCAGCCCCAGCTTGGCCGCGCTGTAGTTGGCTTGCCCGAAGTTGCCGATGAGCCCGGACGTGGATGTCATGTGCACGAAGGCACCGCTTTCCTGTTCCTTGAAATGATTGGCGGCAGCGCGGCTCATGTAGTAGCTGCCATACAGGTGCACCTTGAGCACGGCGTCCCACTCGTCCTGGCTCATCTTGTGGAAGAAGCGGTCGCGCAGGATGCCGGCGTTGTTGACCACGCCATCGATGCGGCCGAAGCTGTCGACCGCGCACTGCACGATGCGCGCGGCGCTGGCGGCCTCTGCCACGCTGTCGGTGTTGGCCACCGCCTGCCCGCCCGCGCGGCGGATCTCGTCGACCACCTGGCTGGCTGGCCCCGCGTCCGTGCCTTCGCCGCTGGTGGACGTGCCGATGTCGTTGACCACCACCCGCGCGCCTTCGGCGGCCAGCGCCAGCGCCATGTCGCGACCGATGCCGCCGCCGGCACCGGTCACCACGACCACCTTGTCCTGCACCATCTTCTCTGCCATGCCTTGTCTTCCTTCGCGCTGAGGGGATTCCAATGTGGCACAAGCATTGCAGGAAAGCCGCCGTCATGCCATTCGTCAATGGCAAGGCCGGGCTTCGGCTGCATGAAAGCGCCCCCTTCACGCGCGGCTAAGGGGCGCTTCCACAATGGCGGATTGCGTCGCGGCGCGCCAGGCCCGACGATGGCGGGTATGTCGAGCAACGTGCGCAAATCCATCCTGGGCGCCGCCACCGGGGCAACACTGCGCTTGGCGGCACCCGCGGCACGGCATTCGCTGTAAAAATGATAGCTTCAAACGCTTTTTGCATGAGCGCCGAAGCCGCTAAACACCAAAAATTTCGAGCATGATCGAACAGACCCAGAGCAACAACTACACCGAGATCCGCGACGCCGTGCGCGACCTGTGCAAGTCGTTTCCGGACGAATACTTTCGCCAGGTTGACGAGCAACGGGCCTACCCCGAGGCATTCGTCGACGCGCTGACCCAGGCCGGGTGGATGGCAGCGCTGATTCCGCACGAATACGGTGGCTCGGGCCTGGGGTTGACCGAAGCCAGCGTCATCATGGAGGAAATCAACCGCTGCGGCGGCAATTCCGGTGCCTGCCACGGCCAGATGTACAACATGGGCACGCTGCTGCGCCACGGCTCCCAG